>Ga0160428_1000205_pt1 | contig 74728 bp, 55 predicted proteins | sample SolpanmetagenomM_FD_108198 | JGI IMG/M metagenome (GOLD analysis project Ga0160428, IMG submission 108198) | Solar panel surface microbial communities from Lawrence Berkeley National Laboratory, California, USA - M | ecosystem: Engineered > Built environment > Solar panel > Unclassified ... | reverse complement strand
CGGCGTAGGCTTGCAATTCAGGGAAGAACTCGCGAAAATCGGCCTCGTAGGCGGCGTAGTTACGCGCTAGCTCGGCGGGGGCCGTGTCCATGCCCGAGCCGGGCGAGGCGCGGCGGCTCAGGCCCAGCAGGGCCCGGGCGATGCCCTCGAGCCCAGCGTAGTGTAGCAGCCAGTTGTGTTGCACCAGGTGCGGAAAAAAGCGCTGCACCGCCGCCGGAAAAAGTGCTTCCTGGCTAGCCAGGTCGGCGTACACGCGCTGGGTAAACCCGGCCAGTCCCTCTTGCGGCGAGAACTCGGCGAAGTTGCGGGCCAGGAAATGGTCCATAAACACGTCGGCCACCACGCCGGCGTACTTGCCGGTGCCGGCCTCGCGCAGGCGGGCAGTGCTGCGGCGCACCACGGGGTGCTGGTCGGTGAAGGTGTCGATGGCGCGGTGCGCCCGGATGCCGGCCTGCACGGCGGCGGGGTAGGCTTCGAGCCGGCGGCCGGGCACCGAGTCGGCAATAAACTGGCCCGTGAGGCGCCCCAGGTAGTCGGGGGCAGCGGGCGGGGCCGCCAGCAGCAGGTGGGCCAGAAAATTCATGGGCGAGGGGGCAAAAAGGGCCGCGGGCGGCGGCCTGCCCTTCTCAACCGGGAAACCTGGGGCAGGTTCGGCCGTAAGCTAAAGCCGCAGTGGCCCCTGGCGGGCCGGCGACTCCTCCTTACCAGTTCCTTTCCCATGTCTGATTCCAAAACCCCGGTCACCCACGACCTCAGCAAGCTTTTTGAAAAAATCAAGGACGTGCGCATCGCCATGCTCACCACCTTCGACGAGCAGCACGACCTGCACAGCCGCCCGATGGGCACCATCAAGCCCGGCGCCGACGGGGCCCTGTATTTCTTCACCGACAAAGACTCGGCCAAGGTGTACGAGGTGAAAAAAGAGAACAAAGTGAACCTGAGCTACGCCAACCCCAGCGACAACGTGTACGTGTCGGTATCGGGCACGGCGAGCGTCTTCCGCGACGAGGCCAAGATTGCCGAGCTGTGGAGCGAGGACATGAAGGCCTGGTTCCCGGAGGGCAAGGAAGACCCGAACATCATGATTCTCAAAGTTGACATCGAAAAAGGCGAGTACTGGGATTCGCCAAGCGGCATGCTCTCGCGTGCCTATGCCTACCTCAAGGCCGTAACCACGGGCGAGCGCAGCACCTCGGACGACGTGAACGCGCACGCTCAGGTACAACGCTAGGCCAGTCCGTTATTGCGAGCAACGCGAAGCACTCGCCCCAAAACGATACCCGAACGAGTCGTTCAAGTTCGCTTGCTTCGCGTTGCTCGTAGTGACAAACAAATTCTTTAGTAGCCTTAAAAAAGGTCGGACGCCGTTCCGACCTTTTTTTGTGTCCGCTTGTTCCCTTTTCCGATGCTGGTTACCCTTTCGATTATAACCCTGAAACCCGGCGTCAATGTGGCGCGCTGGGCCTTTGCCCAAATGGCCACGGCCCCGCGCCACCTGCGGCGGGTGGCGGGGCTGCGCTTTTTTCAACTCATGGGCAGCGGGGCCGACAACGGCTTCGGCTTCTGGCCCAATATGCAGCGCTATGGCCTCCTGGCCACCTGGGAAAGTGCCGAAGCGGCGGCCGCTTTCTTCGCCAGCCACCCCGCCTGGGCCGCCTATCAGCAGCGCGCCGCCGAGTGCTGGACCGCCGAGCTGACCCCCCTGCAAGCCCACGGCATATGGGATGGCGTGGCGCCCTTCGGCGAGCCGGCGCCCGGCGGCGGGCGGGCCTATGAAGGGCCGGTGGCGGTGCTCACGCGGGCCAGCATCCGGCTGCGGCGGGCGGTGCGCTTCTGGCAGTTTGTGGAGCCCACGAGCCGGGCGCTGGGCGGGGCCGAGGGCCTGCGGCTGGCCATCGGGCTGGGCGAGCTGCCACTGGTGCGGCAGGCCACGTTCAGCGTGTGGGATTCGGTACAGGCCATGCAGCAGTACGCCTACCGCGATGTGCGCCACCGCGAAGTCATTCAGCTCACGCGCCGCGAGGGCTGGTATTCGGAAGAATTATTTGCCCGCTTCCAGGTGCTCAGCAGCAGTGGAACGGTGGATGGTAAGAATCCGCTCGGCTAGCCCCACCTGCGAACACGCGGCCGCTAGAAACGCATCCTTGCGTTTATTCGCCGGGTAGAGGCTAGCGCTTGCACTACGGATTCGGCAGCTTATAATAACGAGTAGCCGCAAGGATGCGTCTCTACGTCCCTAGCGGCTACCCAGCTGCAGGCGGTACTGGCTGGCTACCCAGGCGGCGGCGGTAGCCAGCGCCGCCGTGCCCGGCACCACCCGCACCGTGTGGCTGACCTGCACCAGGTCAGCGGCCGGGCCGGGGTGGATGGTGAGGCCAGGGCCGGCCGGCTGCATGATGTCGGTTTGCAAAAACACGTTGCGCCCCGACCCGCCGTAGAGGTGCACGCCGAAGCCGGGGGCCAGCCGGCCGGCCAGGGTAAACTCATCCTTGCCCCCTAGCCCGTAGATGCTGAGGCGCGTGGTGCGGCGGGCGGCGTAGTGCTGCTCGCCCACCAGGCTGTCGGGGCGGGCGGAGCGGCGGGCGAACACGCGCAGGTGCAGGCGGCCCGGCCCCTCGCCGGTAAGCTCGAAGCGCTCGGCGGCATCGGTACCCGTGACTACGGCCTCCTGTTGAAGCACCTCGTAGTAGCGGCGGGCGGCGGCGGGCAGGGCCTCGCGGCGGGCGCGCAGGGCGGGTAGCAGCTCATGGGCCATGCCGGCGCGCACCTCGGCGGGCACGGCTTGCAGGGCGCGGACGAGCACGGCCTCGGGCAGGCGGCGGCGCAGCGAGTCGGCCTCGGCCACGAAGGCGGCCTCGGGCAGCAGGGCCAGGGCGGTATGGTCGAGGGGGCGGGCGGTAGTGGTGAGGGGGCCCACGTCGGTGGGCACGAGTTGGGCATTGAACGTTTGGTAGCGCGGGTGCACCCACGACACGAGGCGCGTGAGCCAGCCATCGTCGAAGCGAAAAAACGCCTGGTCGCGGTCGCGCGGAATGGGCCGGAACACCGTGCCAGCGGGCGTGGCAAACGCCGCCCAGCGCCATTGGTCGGCGCGGCGGCTCCAGTCGCCTACCAGCAGGTCGAGCAGGCGGGCGCGCAGGTAGGCGCGGGCCACCAGGTGGCTGGTAGGGCCGCGCAGCACCTGCGTCAGCATACTATCGGAGCCCACTACCCGGCGCGCCCGCCCAAAGCTGGCGGCGTGGCTCTGGTCGTTGGCGGGGCGCTCTTCGAGCAAATACAAAGCGGGCTGAAAACGGGTGCGCCAGGGGCCAAGCGCGGTATCGGGCAGCAGGTACACGAGGCGCGGATTGGTGTGAAACACGCCCGCCGCGCGGGCCAGCACCGTGGCCACGTAGGCGCCGTAGGGTGGGGCGGCGCAGGTTTGGTCGCGCAGCACGGGGGCCGCCAGGCGGCCCAGCCAGCTACCGGCCGTGCTGCGGCTCAGGTCTTTATCAATGGAGCGCAGCACGAAGATGCGGCCATCGGGCGTGCGCAGGCGCAGGGTGTTGGTTTGGAAGCTGCCACCCGCCCGCAGGGGCTCCAGACCCGCCGCGCCCAGGCGCAGCACCGGCGCCGTAACGGGCGCGGCCCACAGCGGGCGGTAGTGCCGCCCCCACAGGCGCTGCCACAGCCAGCCGCGCCGGGCGTAGTGCGCCCCCGGCGCTACCCGCACGGCACTCGAATCGGCCGTAAAAACCGGGCCTGCCTCGCCGGGGGCGGGCTGGGTAGGCTCGGCGCAGCCGCCCAGCAGCAAACCCAGCACCCCCGCCAGGCCAAGCCGGGCGGCCGTCATTTTTCGAAACCTGCTATCAGCTACTGGCACCTGCGCACGAAGGCTGGCCAGCCTCCTTAATATAGTAAGTCGGGCCCGGAGCAGGGCCGCGGGCCGGCTGTATAGCGCACGGCGGGCCGGTGGGGTTGCTTGCGCGGCCAGCCGGCGGGCAGAGCCTATCCTTTCCTGATGAGCTACGTTAGAAGGCCCGGAGCGGCTTTTGCCGCCATGCACCCGTTATTTCCGGCTGGCCTTGCGCACTGTTACCTTTTTATTATTATCGGGTGGGCTGACCCTGGGGCTAGCCACTGGCTGCGCCCGGCGCCATTTCTTTCAGCCCGATGCCCGACTAGCCCCGGGCGCGGCCCCGGCAGGCGGGTCGGCCACGGGCGACAGCGTGTGGGCCACGGCGGGCCGCCAGTACAACCGCCACGGCGGGGTGTATCACTTCTTTATCGGCCAGCACCACCGGCCGGTGTGGGCGGCGCCGGTGCGCGTGCCGGTGCTGCGCCTGGCCACGGCCGTGCCCGCCGGCCCGCTGCGGCCCACCAAGCTGGGGGGCGGCTTCCAGAGTACCAGCCTCACGCTGGTGGCCCCCGATGGCCAGCCGTTCGTCATCCGCTCCCTGGATAAGGACCCGGCTAAAATCCTGCCGGGCTGGATGCAGCGGACCTTTTTGGCCAACTACATGCGCGATGCTACTTCGGCCGGCAACCCCTACGGGGCGCTGCTGCTGCCGCCGTTGTCGCGGGTGCTGGGGGTGCCCCACACCCACCCTTTCATAGCCTACGTGCCGCTCGACGCCGACAACCTGGGCTCGGCCGAGGCCAACGAGCGCCTGCGCGGCCGGCTGGTGCTGCTCGAAGAAAAGTACGCGGGTAGCTTGGTGCGCTCCAAGCAATTGCCGCAGGCTATCAAGTTTATTGACGACGAGGAGATGCGCAAGCGCATCTACGCTAGCCCCCTGCACCGGCCCGACCAGCAGGCGCTGCTGCGCGCCCGCCTGCTTGATGTGCTGGTGGGCGACTGGGACCGCCACTCGGGCCAGTGGCAATGGGGCGAAATTCCGAACCCCGACCGGCCCGGCGCCCGGCGCTACGTGGCCGTGCCCAAGGACCGCGACCAGGCGTTTTTCCGCATCTCGGACGGCATTCTGCCCTGGCTGCTGACGCGCAAGTTTCTGGTGCGCCACCTGGTCACGTTCAAGCGCACGATTCACGATGTGCCGGCCCTCACCGGGCAGGGCCGCTACGTGGACCAGCGCGGCCTCAACGCCCTCACCCGGCGTGATTTTACCGAGGCGGCCCGCGCCACCCAGGCTAGCCTGCCCGACTCGACCCTGGCCCGCGTGGTGCACCATCTGCCCCCCGCCGTGTATGCCCTGGAGGGCGAGCGCCTGCTGCTCGACCTGAAAGCGCGCCGCGACCAGCTGCCGGCCGTGGCCCAGCAGTACTACGCCCTCAAGGCCGAGCGCCCCGTGGTGGCAGGCACCGAGCTACCCGACCATTTTGTGGCCTTGCGCACCCCCGACTCCACCAACGTGCGGGTGTATAACCGCTCGCTCGGGGCCGACTCGCTGTTCTACCAGCGCACTTTTTACACCCGCGAAACCAAGCGCCTCACCCTCGAAGGGCTAGGCTCCGACGACGTGTTTGAAATGCGAGGCCAGGGGCTGAAGATTGTCATTCACGCCGGGGCTGGCCAGGATGAACTGCGCGCCACCTCGCACCACCGCCTGCGCTACGAGCCCGAATCAAACGGCACGCTCAACACGCCCGCCCCCGTCAAAAAAAAGCAGCGCTTCGACAACTACGACCGGCTGACGGATGAGTAAAAGCGGTGATAGGGTGACGGGGCCAAAAGAACGCCCTAAAAAAGAACGTCATGCTCATCTGGCGTCCGCTTGTCGAAGCATCTCTACCACACCGCTAGGGCCGTTCGGTAGAGATGCTTCGACAAGCGGACGCCAGATGAGCATGACGTTCTTTTCTCTTCATTATCTCATCACCCCATCACCACCTTATACCTCGGCTAGCATTTCCAGCACCAGGTGTTCGGTGGGCGATAGCTCGTCGCGGTCCTTGGGGTCGGCGTCGTGGCGGCGCAGGTACTCGATGAGGCGGCCCGATTTGAACAGCTCAGTTACCTGCGGGTGGATGTAGTACTTGGAGCACACCGTGGGCGTGTTGCCCAAGTTGCTGGCTACCTCCTTAGTGGCCTGGCGGATGGCTTTTTCGGGGGCTAGCTCCGCATCATCGTCCAATATCTTTTCCAGGCATTCCACCATTTTAACGGTGCCGCCCCAGGTACGGAAGTCTTTGGCCGACAGCGCGATGCCGGTATGCTGGTGCAGGTAGTCGTTGACGTGGCCCGACTCCAGGGGATGGCGCTGGCCATCGGGGCCATAAAACTGGAACAGGTGCTGGCCCGGAATATCCTTGCACTTGCGCACCAGGCCCGCCAGCTTGCGGTCGTGGATGGTCACGTCGTGGGCCACGCCCTTCTTGCCTACGAACGAAAAGCGCACATCGCCCTTCTTGATTTCGACGTGCTCATCGAGCAGCGTGGTGAGGCCGTAGCTCTTGTTTTTCTTGGCGTATTCCTCGTTGCCGATGCGGATAAACGACTGGTCCATGAGCGTAAGCACCAGGGCTACCACCTTGTCGCGGGTGAGGCCGGGGCGGGCCAGGTCCTTGCGCAGTTGCTGGCGCAGTTCGCCCAGCTTCTGGCCGAAGGCCAGCAGGCGCGAAAACTTGGTGAGCGAGCGGGCCGCGTCCCAGGCCGGGTGGTAGCGGTACTGCTTGCGGCCGGCCGCGTCGTGGCCCGTCACTTGGAGGTGAAAGCTGGGGTTGGGCGCAATCCAGACGTCCGTCCAGGCCGGCGGAATAACGAAGCTGTGGATGCGGGCCAGCGTTTTCTCGTCGCTGATGGGCTCGCCTTTAGCGTTGACATACGTGAACTCGTGTGCCCCGCTGGGCTGGCGGTGCAGGCCGGGGCCGGCATCGGTGGCGTAGCGCAGGCCGGCTAGCTCGGCCTGGCGGGCAGGGTCTTTATACAGCTCGTGGGCCGCCAGCTCGTGGATGGGCGGCAGGCTTTTCTTGCTGGTTTTGGGGCGCAGGGGCGCGTGGGCGGCAGGCATGGCGGGGCAGGATTAGGCCCGGTTCTACGCAAAAGCTGAACCGATGGTGAGGCGGCCCAAGCCGCCGCCCGCCGTAGGTTTGCCGGATGGATATAGCGCAATGGCTAGCGGACGGGTGGGAATGGGTGGATTCGACCGTTACGCGGGTGGCGGCGCGGCTGGGCCGGCTGCGCCCGCTGCACCTCGACGTGTACCGCAGCTACGGCACCCCACACCGCTTTTACGTGAAGGGCCGGCTGCTCGCCGACCGCGGCCTCACGCCCCAAACCGATGCCGACTCGCCGTGGCGCAACTTCCAGGCCATGTACCGGCGTTTCAACAGCCGCGAAATACCGGGCGCTGAGGTCGTTATCTCGCTGCCCAACCACCTCGATTTGCCAGTCGTTACGGGCAATACCGGCTACTTCACCCTGCGCCTCGACCCACCCACGCTGCCGCCCGCCGTCGAGTACCTGTGGCACCCCGTGCCGGTGCGGCTCAGCAAGCTGCCCCAGCGCTTTCGGGGGCTGCTGGGCAAGGTAGAGGGCACGGCGCAGGTGCTCATTCCGCCGCCCACGGCCGAGTTCGGCGTTATCTCCGACCTCGACGACACCGTGATTGTGACCAAGGCCACCAACATCCTGCGCATGCTGCGCACGGTGCTGCTGCGCAATGCCCACTCGCACGAAACGCTGGCGGGCGTGGCGGCCTTTTACCAGGCGCTGCTGCGCGGCCTCAACGGCCGGCCCGACAACCCGTTTTTCTACGTCAGCTCGTCGCCCTGGAATTTATATGACGTGCTCGATGACTTTCTGCGCCTGCAAGGCGTGCCGCCGGGCCCGCTGCTGCTGCGCGAAACGCTCATCGGCCGCACGCCCGGCTCGGAGGGCAAGCCCACGGCGGCCTCGCCCCACCACGGCCACAAACTAAAGGAAATCAACCAGATACTCGACACCTACCCCGACCTCACGTTCATCCTGCTCGGCGACAGCGGCCAGCAGGACCCCGCCATCTACGCCGAGGTAGTGCGCACCCACCCCGGCCGCATCCGGGTAGTGTACATCCGCGACGTGGGGGTGGCTGGCCGCGCCGCGCTGGTGGCCCCCATTGCCGAGGCCCTGCGCCGCGACACCGGCGTGGAACTGCTGCTCGTGCCCGACTACCTGGCCGCCGCTACCCACGCCGCCACCCACGGCTTCATCACGCCCGAGGGCCTGGCCACCGTTCAAAAAGAGGAATTTAGCGGGCGCCCGTAAGCACGCCCGGCCGCTAAGGCTACCCTATCCCTGCTTCGTTTTCACGCTATGACACAATCCGTCCAAACTATTCTGCCTTCCTGGCGCACGGTTTTTCGCGTGGGGCTGCAAACCGTCACGGCCCTGTTTCTGCTCACGGTGGCCTGGGTGCTGCTCTACCGCTGGCTGGCCCCGCCGGCTACGTGGCTCATGCTCGACCGCCGCGCCCACGCGCCGGTGGGGCTGGGCTACCTGGGCATTCAGCCCGACCCGCGCCACGCCCGCTACAATTTTTGCTCGCTCGATGAGGTAGCCCCCAGCATCCCGCTGGCCGTGGTGGCGGCCGAAGACCAGCGCTTTCTCATTCACCACGGCTTCGACGTAGACGGCATGTGGCAGGCCGCCCGGTACAACTGGCACCGCGCCGATGGCAAGCCCGTGCGCGGCGGCTCCACCATCAGCCAGCAGGTGGCCAAAAACGTGTTTCTCTGGCAGGGCCGCTCCTACGTGCGCAAGGCCGCCGAGGCCTACTTCACCGTGCTCATCGAGTTGCTCTGGAGCAAGCGCCGCATCATGGAAATGTACCTCAGCGTGGCCGAGATGGGCGACTGCACCTTTGGGGTGGAGGCGGCCAGCCAGCGCTATTTCCACAAATCGGCCCGCAACCTCAGCGCCCCCGAGGCGGCGCTACTCGCCGGCGTGCTGCCCAACCCGCTCCGCTTCCGGGCCGGCCAGCCGGGGCCGCAGGCCCGGGCCAAGCAGCTGCGCGTGCTGCGCAACATGCGGGCGCTGGGCGGCACCGCCTACGTGGCTACCTTGCTGAACCGCTAACCAACCACTTAAACGCGCCGTGGCGCGCTCCTACTCATGCTAAGCTCCCTGCTGCTCACGCTGGCCCTCGCCGCGCCGCCCACCCCGCGCCAGGCCATTGCCCAGGTGCTCGCCACCCAGGCCGCCGCCTGGAACCGGGGCGACATCCCCACCTTCATGGCCAGCTACTGGCACTCCGACTCGCTGGTGTTCATCGGCAAAAACGGCCCTACCTACGGCTGGCAGCCCACCCTCGATAACTACAAAAAAACCTATCCCGACGCCGCCCAGATGGGCCAACTCGACTTCAGCCAATTGCGCATCACGCCGCTCAGCCCCGAGGTGGCGCAGGTAGTAGGCCATTGGCACCTGGCCCGCCCCGCCGCCGCAGCCGGCGATGCGCAGGGCCAGTTTCTGCTCATTTTCCGCAAGCTGAAGGGCCAGTGGGTTATCGTGGCCGACCATTCGAGCTAGTTGCTTATGCAGGTGAACATTGATGCCCTGCTGGCGGAGCTTCGGGCCACATTACATGAAACATTCGCAGCGGTGGATGCCTGGTTTGACCAGCCGGCTAGCCTACGCACATTTGTTCCCGAAGACCAGGGTTGGACAATTGACGAAGTGCTGAACCACATCGGACTCACCAGCCATTACCTACTCATTCTCATTGAAAAAGGCACTGCTAAGGCCTTGGCCAACTCGCAAGTCCGCAACCTAGCGGAGGAAATGGCGCATTACCATTTTCCTCGCGAGACGTTGGCAGCCATTGGCACGCTCCGCGCCTTCCCGTGGCAGCGGCCCGAGCACATGGAGCCCCGCACCTACCCCCGGCCACTACCCGTGGTGCGGCAGCAGTTGGGCCAGCAGCTGGCCCAACTGCTTAGCTGCCTTGACCGATTGACCTACGGCGAAGGCCTGCTGTACCAAACCACGATGTCGGTAAATGGGCTAGGCAAGCTCAACGTGTATGAATACGTTTATTTCCTGGCTCAGCACGCCCGGCGCCACCTCACCCAAATGCAGGAAAACGAAGCCGAATGGCTAGCTCACCTATCAACAGAAGTCACGTGAGCCCTGCAAACTACTCGGCACGCCTAATATTTTCAGGCCAGCCTTCGTATCTTTGCCCTGCGTTTTAATCCTTTCATAACCAGTTCTCATGAAAAAGACTACTGCCCTCTCGTCGCTGCTGTTTCTCGGTGGCCTGGGCTCGCTCCGCTACCTGAGCGCACAGCTGGCCAACCTCAATTTGACTTTTCACCTGCACGGCGAAGAGGACCATTACTACCTCTAGCCCACCGGGTTTCCCACCCTAGTTGTTTGCGAAGCCCCGCCCCCGGCGGGGCTTTTTGCGTATGAAGCGGCTGGCAGTGCCGACCTTCGCGGCCTGCTTTTCTTATTTTTCACGCCTGGCCGGCTCTGGCGAGCCGGTTATTTTACGATTCCTTACCCGTGACGCTCGACACCAATCAGCAGCAGGTCAGCTACATCATCGGCCGCGACCTGGCCCGCAACTTCGCCCAGCAAGGCCTGGAGCTGGACATCGACACCCTGGCCGCCGCCCTCAAGGAAGGCCTCTCGGGCCAGCCCAGCCGCCTCACCCAAGAGCAAATGCAAGCCGCCATGCAGCAATTGCAAGAGCAGCTTGGCGGGGGCCAGGACGAGGACGACGATGACGACGACACCCAAAACCCCAACGCCATGAACAATAAAGCCGAAGGCGAAGCCTTCCTCGCCGAAAACGCCCAGAAGCCCGGCGTAACCACCCTGCCCAGCGGCCTCCAGTACGAAGTGCTGACCCAGGGCACCGGCCCCAAGCCCACCCTGCGCTCGTCGGTAACGACGCACTACCACGGCACGCTCATCAACGGCAACGTGTTCGACAGCAGCTACCAGCGTGGCCAGCCGGCTACGTTCCCGGTCAACGGCGTGATTGCCGGCTGGACGGAGGCCCTGCAACTGATGCCTGAAGGCTCGAAGTACCGCCTCTACATTCCCTCGGACCTGGCCTACGGCAAGCGTGGCGCCGGCCGCGACATCGGCCCCGACTCGGCGCTGGTGTTCGACGTGGAGCTGCTTAAAGTAAACAACTAAGCCGCCGTGCCCGACGGCGACGTACCGGGCGCGGCGCCGCAGGCGCCCGCCCCCCTGGCGGGCGCTTCGGCCACCGCTGCCGCCGCGCCCAGCTGGGTGTGGCACAGCACGGCCGCGCCCGTTAGCCCGGCCCCGCCTTCGCCGGCAACCTCTACCCCGCCACCGGCCGCCCCCGCGCCGGTGGCGGCTTTGGTTGCGGCCAAAAAGGAGCCGGAAGCACCCGTGGCCCCGCCGGCTAGCCTGGTCTCACCCACCCGCATCGACTTTGGCGAAGAGCTACCGCCCGCGCCCACCATCGGCAGCGCCGATGGCCGCCTGACCCTCACCAACACCTCGCTTACGGTGCTGGGCCGCACGTTTGGGCTGCGCGAGATAGAGCGGGCCGAGGTGCAGCCGGTGCGCTGGCTGTTCTGGTACCTGCTGGGGGCGCTGGGGCTAGCCATTGTGCTGATTTTATTTTTGAGCAACGCGCTGCGCACCCTGCCCGCCATGGCCGGGCTGCTGGCCACGGCGCTGCTGCTGCTATATGGCCACCGGGGCACCAACCGGCTGCGGCTGTGGCTGCTGGGCCGCGAGGCGGTGCATTTTGCCTTGCCCGGCGACGCCGATACCTGGCGCCGCCTGGTGGCCGAAACCAACCGCCGCGTGGCCCGCGCCCACGACCAGGCTGCCGCCGAAGCCGCTAGGCTGCTGGCCGCGCTCGAAGCTGAGCGTAATGCCGCGGCGGCCGCCACGATGCAGGCCCAAGCCGACCAATATCCCCCTAACCCAGCCATTCCCGGCGCGCCTGCGTAAAGCCGGCCGCCTACCTTCATACTTTTACCGCGTCACCGGGCCAACCCTGCTGCATTCTGACCAAGTAACTACGCCACTACCTACATGAGCTCTAAACACTCGCACACCGCCATTTCCGGCGCTGGGCTGCTTATCGCGCTGGGCATTATCTACGGCGACATCGGCACGTCGCCACTCTACGTGATGTCGTCCATCCTCAAGAGCGGGCGCGTGCCCGGCCTCATCGACGAGGCGCTGGTGCTCGGCGGCATCTCGTGCGTTATCTGGACGCTCACGCTCCAAACCACCATCAAGTACGTGCTGCTCACCCTCAATGCTGACAACAACGGCGAGGGCGGCATTTTCTCACTCTACGCCCTAGTGCGGCGGCGCGGGGCCTGGCTCTCGGCCGTGGCCATCATCGGCGGGGCGGCCCTGCTGGCCGATGGCGTGATTACGCCGCCCATTTCCGTGTCGTCGGCCGTGGAGGGCCTGCGGGCCATTTACCCTACTATCCCTACGGTACCCATCGTTATCGGCATTATTGCGGGCCTGTTTTTGGTGCAAAGCTTTGGCACCCAGATAGTAGGTAAGGCATTCGGGCCGATTATGTTTTTGTGGTTTACGATGCTGGGCGTGCTGGGCGCGCTCTGGATTTCGCACAACCCCACCATTCTGCGGGCCATCAACCCTTACTACGCCTACCAGCTGCTGGTCAATTATCCCGGTGGCTTCTGGCTGCTCGGGTCCGTTTTCCTGTGTACTACCGGGGCCGAGGCACTGTACTCCGACCTGGGCCACTGCGGCAAGGGCAACATCCGCATCAGCTGGACTTTCGTGAAGCTGACGCTGCTGCTCAACTACCTGGGCCAGGGTGGCTGGCTGCTGGCCCACAAGGGCCAGATGATAGGCGAGCAGAACCCGTTCTATGCCCTCATGCCGTCGTGGTTTTTGCTGCCCGGCATCGGGCTGGCCACGGTGGCGGCGGTTATCGCCTCGCAGGCGCTTATCACGGGCTCGTTTACGCTGGTGGCCGAGGCCATTCGCCTCAATATGTGGCCCAAGGTGAAGCTCAACTACCCCACCGACGTGAAGGGCCAGCTCTACGTGCCCAGCATGAACCGGCTGCTGCTCATCGGCTGCATTGGGGTGGTGCTGTATTTCCGCGAAAGCTCGAACATGGAAGCGGCCTACGGCCTGGCCATCACGCTCACCATGCTCATGACCACGGTGCTGCTGACCGTGTGGCTGCGCAAAATCAAGCGGGTGGCGCTGCCGTTGGTGGCCCTGTTCGTGGCGGTGTACGGCCTCATTGAGGGCTCGTTTATGCTGGCCAACCTCATCAAGTTTCCGCACGGCGGCTGGGTGTCGCTGGCCATCGGCACCGGCCTGATGAGCGTGATGTACGTGTGGCTCAAGGCCTTCTACATCAAGCGCCGCCTCACCGACTTCGTGAAGATGGAGCCCTACATCGAGCCGCTCAAGCAGCTTAGCGATGATGACTCCATCTCGAAGTACGCCACCCACCTAGTTTTCCTCACCTCGGCCGAGCGGGCCAGCGAGATTGAGCAGAAAATCATCTACTCCATCTTCCAGAAGCGCCCCAAGCGGGCGGACATCTACTGGTTTATTCACGTCGATACCACCGACGAGCCCTATACGATGGAGTACAAGGTGACGGAGCTAGCCCACGACGACGTGTTCCGCATCAACTTCCGGCTGGGCTTCCGGGTGCAGCAGCGCATCAACCTGTTCTTCCGCAAAGTGGTCGAGGACCTGGTGCGCAACAAGGAAGTGGACATCACCTCGCGCTACTCGTCGCTCAGCCAGCGGCACGTGGTGGGCGATTTCCGCTTCGTAGTGCTGGAGAAATACCTGTCGGTCGAAAACGACTTCCCAACCCAGGAAAAGCTCGTGATGCAGGCTTATTTCTACATCAAGCAGTTCATCTCGGGCGAGGCCCAGTACTTCGGCCTCGACACCTCGTCGGTGAAGATGGAGAAGGTGCCGCTGGTCATCGCGCCGGTGCGCGAGGTGGCCCTCACGCGGGTGAAGTAATCGCCCTTTCCTACTTCCTGAGAGCCCGGCTAGCCCGCTACCCAGCGCGCTAGCCGGGCTTTTTGCTTTTACCGCGCCCGGCCTAGCTAGCGGCACCACATCTAAGCCTGGCAGGCGCACGTACTGCTCCTTCACCCACCCATAGCTTTATGGCCGATAAAACCCTGCGAGAAATTGCCACCAAGATGGCTAATCTCGATATTGCCCTGCTCACGACTCGTACCAACCGGGGGCAGCTCAGCACCCGCCCCATGAGCAACAATGGCGACGTGAGCTACGATGGTAACTCCTACTATTTCACCTTTGAGCAGTCGCGCACGGTGAGTGACATCGGTGAAGATGCCCACGTGAGCCTGGGCTTCAGCGGCGCCAAGGGGCTGTACGTGTCCATTGTGGGCACGGCTAGCCTCATCCGGCACAAGCCCACCATGCAGCAGCACTGGGTACCTAGCCTCGACCAATGGTTTCCGCAGGGTATTGACACCCCCGGCGTGGTGCTGGTGCGGGTGCAGGCTAGCCGCATCAAATATTGGCAGGGCGAGGATGAGGGGGAACTGCACATCAGCCACTAAAAAGCCGCTCGCCCAAACGACAGCAGCCCCGACCTACCGGCCGGGGCTGCTGCGTTTCAGGCACTAAGAAATGCTACTTACCCAGCCACTTGGCTAGCAGGCGTAGCTGGTCGGGCGTGGGGCTGGCCACGGGCTGAATCTGGTAGGTGCGGTCGGGGTCGGGCTGCAAGGTCAGGCTCAGGTCGTGGGTGATGGCGCCGTGCTTGGCCTGGATTTTCAGGGCCGAGCCGGGGGCTGTGGCGAAGAGCGCCTGCTTCACCGACTCGTCGGTGGGCGCGGCGCCGTTGAGTTGCAGCACCTCGTCGTTCACGTTGAGGCCGCCGTTCCAGGCGGTGCCGTCGCGCTTCACGCTGGTTACGAGGTAGCGGCCGTTGCGATTGGCGATGGTGGCGCCCAGGCTGCCGTTGGGGCTAGCCGGCGTGCTGCTCAGGGCCAGGCCCACGTAGCCGAGGGCCGTGTTGTAGTCGAGCGTTTTGGCCTCGTACACGTAGTTGCGGAAGAAGTCGTCGAAGCGCCGGCCGGCTACCTCGGCCACGGCATCCTGGTACTCCTGGTCGGTAAAGCCGCGCTTCAGGCCCTTGTAGTACTTGTCGTAGAGCAGGCGAAACACGTCGTCAATGTGCTTCTGGCCATTGGTGGCCTGCACTATCATCAGGTCGAGCACCATGCCCACCATCTCGCCCTTGTCGTAGTAGCTAATTTCCGAATTCTTCGAGTTCTCATCGGGCCGGTAGGCGCGTATCCAGGCGTCGAAGCTCGACATGGCCACCGGCTGAAGCTTGTTGCCGGGCTGGTTTTCCACGCCCGTGAGCACCGCGGCTAGCTGGTCGTAGTACTGCTGGGCAGTGTAGAAGCCCGCGCGCTGGGCAATCTGGTTGGCCATGTACTCGGTCTGGCCCTCGCTCACCCACAGCATGTGCGTGTAGTTTTCGTGGTCGTAGTCAAACGGCCCCAGCGCTACCGGCCGAATGCGCTTCACGTTCCAGAGGTGAAAGTACTCGTGGGCCACCAGGCGCAGAAAGTTCTTGTAGCCCGTTTCGGTGCCGTAGGTGCCCGGCCGCGCCCCCAGCGTGGTCGAGTACAGGTGCTCCAGACCGCCGCCGCCCGTTTCGAGGTGGTGCACGATGAAGAGGTAGTGGTCGAGCGGATTCTGGCCCACCACGCGCTGGGCCTCCTCCGTTATCTTCTTCATGTCGGTCAAAAACTGCGGCTCGCTGGGCAGCGTGTAGGGGCCGTACATGGCCAGTTGGTGCGGCGTGTTATTGGCCGTGAAATTCAGCACCTTCTGGTTGCCCACCTCAATGGGCGAGTCGGCCAGTTCGTCGTAGTTGGCCGACTGGTACACAAATTTCTGCATGCCCGGCACCGGGCGCAAGGCCGTGCTCACGGTGTTCCAGCCGGCGGCGGGCTGCACCGTCACCTGGCTGGCCATATTCTTGGCCAGGGCCGGGTATAGGAAGATGCTGCTTCCCAGCGCGAAGCCGTGGTCGGCGTCGATAAAGCTGGTGCGCACGCTGATTTCGAAGGCATACACGCCGTAGTCAACCCGAAACGTGGGCTGGCCGGCGTGGTGCACGCGCCAGGTGTTCTTATCGAGCTTCTCCACAGCCAGGGGCTGGCCGCTGGCCGTTTGGGCCTTGAGGCGCTCCACGTGCCGCGCAAACTCGCGCACCAGGTACGAGCCCGGCGCCCACACCGGCATCTTGAGGTCGGTGTACTCCTGGCCGAAGCCCTGCAAGTCCATGCGCACCTCAAAGTAGTGCGTTTGGGGGGCGGGCATGGCCAGGGTGTAGCGCAGGCTGCCGCCCGTGGCGGCCGGGCTAGCCACGGCCGTGGCCGCGCCACCTTTCACCTTCGTTTTGATTTTAGTTTGGGCGGCGGCGGGCACGGCCGCCAGCAGGCCAGCCACGGCGGCCAGGCGCCACAGAGCAGAAGTAGATGCAAACATGCCCGCAAAGTAACGCGCCACACTGCGCCGGTTGCACCCCTGGGCCAGCCAACCCGCCCCGGCGCCCGCCCGTTAAGCCGGCTAGCCCACCGGGCTTTCTTCCTACTATGCGCAGTATCTGGTTGATTTTTGGATGTTTATTACTGAGCCTGCTCGGGCTGCGCTTTTACCTGAGCCGCCCGGCCACGGGGCCGGCAGTGGGGCAGCCACAGCCCGCTCCCACGGCTATTTTTGTTTCTGAGCGCCGGGCCAGCCCGGTAGCTACCGGGCTAGCCCGGCCCGACAGCATCGTGCGCTTTGCGCTGCGCCAGGTGGGCATCCCGTACCTCTACGCCGGCAGCAGCCCGGCCACGGGCTTCGACTGCTCGGGCTTTTTGCAATACGTATTCGGGCATTTTGGCGTGGCCACGCCGCACTCCACCGCCCTGCTCATCGATGCGGGCCAACCCGTGCCGCGCGCCCAGGCCCAGCCCGGCGACATCGTGGTGTTTACGGGCACCGCCGAAGGCAGCACCACGCCCGGCCACGCGGGCATCGTCATCTCCGCCCGGGGCGAAACGCCGCTGCGCTTCGTGCACGCCTCTTCAGCCCGGCGCGAGTCGGGCGTTAAAATCAGCCAAGTCGAAAACTCGGGCTACGAGCGCCGCTTCATGCAGGTGCGGCGCGTGCTGGATGGTGGCGCGCTACGCGCCGCACCGGCCCCGCCGGCTAGCCGCCCGGCCGCACCGGCCCACGCGCCTGCGCACCCAGCCAGCGCCGTGGCTGCCTTGCCTGCCGCACGGCCCGCACTGCCGGCCGCACCCGTCGCCCCGTTGCCAGCCAAGCTAGCGCCTCTGCCCAGCCGCTTGCATAAAGCTCGCCGCCCGGCAGTTTCCAAGCAGCACGCCGCCGCTAAGGCCAAGAAGCCTGCGCCCACTACTCACAGCGCTCGCAAGGCCAGCCAAAAACCAGTGAAACCAGTACTCGCTAAAAAGCCGGCTAGCCCCGCCCACAAGCGCCATCCGGCCAAACCAAAAACTCACTAAAAAACGATACCCGACTGGCCCACCGCGGCGCTTGCGCGCCATCGGGCCAGTCGGGTATCTAATCCTTCAAATCTTACCGAGCGAGAGCACTGGGGTACAGCGCCGCCGTCTCACGGCAAGACCTGTCCAACGAAAGGGGGCCGCAATACTGCCGCGCCCTCCGCCGAGCTGTGTGTGTTAGGCGAGTACGGCGGTGAGGCGTACTACATTGGACAGGCTCGGCAGGATTTGGTTGGGACTACTAGACATTTTGTACCTCCTTTCTTAATGGTTCCACATAACCCCAGTCGTGCTTCCCAGCAATTTAGGGCGGCTTGAAAGGGGCCGTAGCACTCGCTACTGAGTGTTAAAGTTAATTGCCGGGGCAGAGGTTCCAAGCTTTCCAGGGTTTTTCTGGGGGCCGGGGGGCCTCTTTTTAGCATTCCGCTGAAAGTCAGGCGCATTAATTTCGGCAGTCAGCGAGCCGGGAGGGCGATTTAGGTGAGTTGGCACCGCGGAGGGCAGTTTTGCTTAGCTGGCCAAAACTGGCCGTATAATTGCCCTAGTCAGCCAGTCAGGCTTTTTTCGCGTAGCTTGCTAGCCTCATCCACCCTTCATTACTTCTTCACTCTCCCACGCAATGTATAAGTCCCTCCTCTTTCTCCTTGCCCTGTGGCTGGGCGCGGCCTGCACGGCGGCCCAGGCCCAAACGCTGTCGCCGCTGGGCGTCTGGACCAATTCCGAGAAGAAAGCTACTTTCGAGATTTACAAGTGCGGTGATAAGCTGTGCGGCAAAATCGTGAGCCTGGCCGTGCCCAACGACCCCGCCACCGGCAAGCCCAAAACCGACACGCCCAACCCCGACCCCAAGCTGCGCAGCCGCCCGCGCCTGGGCATGGTATTCATGCAGGGCTTCACCTACGATGGCGATAACAAGTGGGACAACGGCAAAATCTACGACCCCGAAAGCGGCAAAACCTACTCGTGCTACATGAAGCTGGAATCGGCCAATACGATGGAGGTCAAAGGCTACATCGGCTTTTCGCTCATCGGCAAATCGCAGACCTGGACGCGCGTGAAATAAGCGCCCCGGCTGGCTGGCTAGCCCCCTTTAGCAGCGGCTCTTCTTAGCTGAAGGGCCGCTGTTTTTTTTGCTTATTCGGGCCAGCCCGGCCCAGCTACCTCGAAACTATTTGCCGTACGGGGTGTTTTTGACCCGTTCAGGTTCTTTTATCTCCCACCGTGCTTCAGTTCCTTCAACAGCTTTTTCAGCGGCGTGGCCGCGGGGCGGCGGCCGACTGGCAGCCCGCCGCCGAGCCCACGCTCGCCCAGGCCCAGCGCCACCAGGCCTGGGTGGCGGAGCGGGTGTATCGCAACTGGCTGGGGCCGTACTTTAAGGCGTACCACCTAAGCAAGTGCGGGGCTGGCGGCCGGCGCGGCCTGCGCGTGGAGCTACTGCGCGAAGAAGGCCGCCAGGGGGCGCTACTGTTTTATGACCCCAGCATCGGGCCCGGCAACTTTGAGCACCTCTACCAGTTGCTGGGCGAGCGCATCACGGCGCTGGGCTACCGCCGCGCTTGCCACGACTGCCGCGAGCGCCGCCACGAGCAGTTGCGCGAAAACATCATCAAGCAGTTTTTCAAACCTAACCCCACCGACTGCGCCGAGAGCGGCCGCTGTGACCAGCGCTACGGTTTGCTTACCCTAGACTTGGTAGGAGTAAATGACCGGCCGCTCTTCATTCGCCTCACCGCCAACCCCGTGCACGAGGCGCATTTCACCTCGCCCCAGTCGTTTGAGGCGCTGCTCAAAACACTATTTGACGAGCCCGCCGCCGATGCGGCCATCGAGCAGCGCATCGAAGAATACTACAAAGGGTAACGACTTCGTCCGTAATAAAAAAGAGCCTCGCGCTGACTGCTGGTCAACGCGAGGCTCTTTTTTATGCGTTTAGACCGTCATGCTGAGCTTGCCGGTCTTTTGAATTTCAAAATACGCTCTAAAAATCAATCCTTGATAAACTTCTCCTGCCCCAGCACGGCCCCCGCCGGGCCAAGCAGGCGCAGCAGGTAGAGGCCCGGCGCCAGCGCGGCCGTGGGCACCACGGGCTGGGCCAGCGGCAGCGCCTGTCGCAGCACCACGCGGCCGGTGGCATCGCATACCTCGGCGGTGGCCGCCGCAGCTAGCCCGCCGATGGTGAGCTGGCCCTGGACGGGATTGGGGAAAATGGCTAGCGGTGCGGCCGTAGCGGGGCGCGTGGCCAGCACCAGGGCCGCATCGTATTGCACCGAGCCGGGCAGGTCGGGCAGCCAGTTGTCGGGGTCTACGGCCAGCGCCACCACGGTGCCGCCTACGGGCACCGCAAAGCCCTGGCTGGCCTGCGTCTGGCGCAGGCGAATGGTGCGGGTGCTGCCATCCTGCATGGTGAGCAGGTAGTCTACCTCGGTTTGAAAAAACGGCGTGCTGGTGGGCACCGAGGCCGTTTCGCTCACTTGCAGGTAGAGCTGGCCGCCCACCTGGTTCCAGCGCACGGCGAAGGCCGGGAAGCCCTCGCCCTGGTACCACTGCCGAAAAAAGTAGTCGAGTGGCTGGCCCAGTTCGGCCTCGAACAAGCGCTGCAAGTCGGCGGTGCGGGCCGTGCGCCCGCTAAACTGCTGCTGGTAGGTGCGCAGCACGCGGTAGAAACGCGCATCGTCGTGGCAGAGGTAGCGCAGCAGGTGCACCACGGCCGCGCCTTTTTTATACGTCAGGTTGTAGTCGAAAATACGGCTGACGCTGGTGGTGTCGGGCACGCGCACGGTGCCGGTGCGGGCGCCCTGAGCGCGGCCCTGCGCATCGGCCAGCCAGGCGCGGGCCTGGGCGGGCGTGCCGAAGACTTGCAGCGACATATACTCGCCGTAGGAGGCGAAGCCCTCGTTGAGCCAGATGTCTTCCCACGAGGCGCAGGTCACGTTGTCGCCAAACCACTGGTGAAACAGCTCGTGCGCCACCAGCGTGAAGCCGAAGCTGTCGAGCGTGGTCATGGTCTGGTGCTCCATGCCGCCGCCGATGGGCGCCATCGCGTGCCCGTACTTCTCATCGGCAAAGTAATAAGTACCAAATAGGTTGGAGTAGTTTTCGAGGAAGCCCGCCGTGCGGTCGAGGTCGGCCTGGTAATGGGCCAGCGACTCGTTATTGTACACGTAGTTGACGATGGGCACGCGCGGGCCGCCCGCCGGACTGGCGTAGCCCACCTGCTCGACGTAGGGCGCCACGGCCACCGAAAGGAGGTAGTAGGCAATGGGGTGCCGCTCGTGCCACTCGTAGCGCACCTGGTTGCCGGGCAGCAGCACCGTGCGGGCCAGCACCCCGTTGGAGCCCACCTTGTTGGGCAGCGTGGTGGTGATGAACACCGCCGCCGAGTCGGCCTTGTCGGTGAGCACCTGCTTGCAGGGAAACCACTCGTGGGCCGAAAACGGCTCCGACAGGCTCCAGGTCACGTTGTAGGGATAATCGACCCCATCGCGCCGGTACGAAGTGGCCGTGTTAAAGGCATTGCCGATGGCGGCGGTGGTGCCGTTGGGGGCCGTGCCGTGGTAGTAGATGCGAGCCGCCAGCAGCGCGCCGGCCGGCGCGGGCTGCGCCAGCGCGGCCGTAGCCGCCTGCCCCTGCCGCCGCACTCCCGGCGAGCGCCGGCCATCGGCCACCACCGAGTCGATGACCAGCGTGGCCGCGCCGGCCGGTGCATCGGCCGGCGCCTGGTACAGCTCGAAGGCCAGCGAATCGAGGGGCTGCGCGCCCACCCGCACCCGCAGCAGCGCCGAGCCCACCAGCGCCCGCGAGGTATTGCTGAGGGTGAGGTCGAGGCGGTAAAACGTCACGTCGTAGCGGTCCATCTGGCGGCGGTGGCGCACCGACACGCCGGCCGTGGCGGCCGCCGTGCGGGCGGCAGTACCCAGGCGCGCCTGGCGGCAGGCCAGGGCCGCATCGGGGCCGGTGGCCAGGCTTTGGGCGCGGGCCGGCCACAGTGGCGCGGCCAGCAGCATGAGTAGAAGTATTTTTTTAAGCATAGCGAATACGGAACCTTCCCCGGCCAGCGTTGCCAGGAGGCTGACCGAAGGTAAATTAGGAGCAGCCAACTGCCCGGGCTTATCTTCGGGTACTGACTTGGCTAGCCTGATTGCGCGTGCCGGGCCAAGCTCATTCTACTTTTCAATCTACGCTATGATGAAACGTTACGCTGCGCTGTTACTACTGAGGGGATGGGCCCGCGCGCGCCAGGCGGGGTGGGCGCTGGCCCTGCTGGTGCTGCTGCTAAGCACCTCGGGGGCGCACGCCACGCACATCGTGGGCGGCGAAATGGACCTGCAATACCTGAACAATAATTCGTACCAACTCACGCTGAACCTGTATTTTGACGCGGTGAATGGCAGCCCCGGCGCCCTCGATGCCGACCTCACGGCCGGCATTTTTGAGAAGGGCACCAACCGCCGCATGGCCAACGTGGTGCTGCCGCTACAGAGTACCACCTTCGTGAGCTATACCAACCCCGTGTGCACAGTGGGCTCGCTCAGCACTAAGGCCCTCGTGTACCGCAGCACCGTGGAGCTCCTGCCCGGCACTTACACCAACGCCCAGGGCTACTACGTGGCCGTGGAGCGCTGCTGCCGCAACATCACCATCAGCAACATTGTGGCGCCGGCCAACGCCGCCCAGACGTTTTACCTGGAGTTTCCGGCCGTGGTGCGGCGCGGCCAACCATTTCGCGACTCGACGCCCCGCGTGTTTCCGCCCCTGGCCGACTACGCCTGCCTGGGCGAAGTGTTTACCTACGACTTTGCCGGCCAGGACCCCGACGGCGACTCGCTGGTGTACGACATGGTGACGCCCCTCAACGGCCACTCGACGCCCGTGGAGCCCAAGCCTACCACTGCGGCCAGCGCGCCCTACACCGAGGTAATCTGGGGACCGGGCCGCAGCCTGGCCAGCCAGATTCCGGGGTCGCCGGCGCTTGGCATTGGGGCGCGCACGGGGCGGCTCACGGTGCGGCCCTCGGCCACGGGGCTGTTTGTGTTTGGGGTGCGCTGCACCGAATACCGCAAGGGCGAGAAGATAGGCGAAACGCGCCGCGACTTTCAGCTGCAAGTACTTACCTGCCCCCGCAACGCGGCTCCTAGCCTCACGCTGCTGCCCGGCGCCACCGGCCGCACCGTGTACCGGCCGGGCCGCGACACCCTGCGCATCGTGGCCGGCGGCCCGCACTGCGTGCGCCTGCGCTTCACCGACCCCGACCCTAGCTCGCAGCTCTCGCTAAGCCTGCGGCCCGTCAACTACTCGGGGCCGCTGCCTACCTTCACCACCGCCATTGCGGGCACCGTGCGCACGGCGGGCCAGCCCGATACACTGGTGGCCTCGCTCTGCTTTTCCGACTGCACCGATACCAAGGGCAAGGTGGGCTACATCGACGTGCTGGTGGCCGACAATGGCTGCTCCTTGCCCAAGCACGACACCGTGCACGTGGCCTTCATCGGCTCGCCGCCGCCCAATGCCGCGCCCACGCTCATCAGCACCGCTGGCCCTACCCTGCCGCTGCACGTGCGCCCCGGCCAGACACTGGCCTTCGACCTCATTGCCACCGACCCCGACAGCGACCCCATCCTGTTTACGCTCACGGGCAGCGCTGGCTTTGCGCCCGATGTGCTGGGGGCCAGCATCGTGCCCCAGGCCCAGGTGGGCCCCACGCGCCGGGCACGCTTCACGTGGCCCGTCGATTGCCGGGCCATTACCGACCCCGCGAGCCAGACGCGGCAGCTCATTTTCACGGTTACCTCCACCACGCCCTGCGGCGAGCGGCTGGCCTCGGCCCCGCTCAGCATCCCGGTCATCGTAGATTATAGCAACGTGCCGCCGGTGCTCACCTCTACCCTGCCGCCGGCCAGCGCGGGGGCCGAGCCGCCGCTCATTCGGCTGCCGCTGGGCCAGCCCTACTCGGCCACCCTCACCGGCTTCGACGCCGATACCGACGTGCTGACGCTGAGCGCCGCCGGCCAGGACTTCGATTTGGCGGCGGCGGGAATGCGCTTCACCACTGTAGCTAGCCCGGCGGGACGGGCCAGCGGCACGTTTGCCTGGCTGCCGGGCTGCAACACCGCCAGCGTGCTCAACGGCAAGTCGCAGACGCTCACCGTCACGTTTCAGCTCCAGGAAGCCACCTGCCGCGCCCAGCCCCAAACGCGCACCGTGCGCTTCGAGGTGATAGACCCCGACACGCTGGATTTTCACCCCCCCAACATCATCCTGCCCACCAGCCCCACCCAGGCCAACCGCGTGTTCACGATGAGCAGCCTGCCGCCCGACTTCTGCGATGCGCGCTTCGCGGGCATCAAAATCTTCTCGCGCTGGGGACGGCTGGTGTACGAGTCGGGCGAGCGCAACTTCCACTGGAACGGCGAAAGCACGGCGGGCCTCTACTACTACCTACTCACCTACACCACCGGCCGCCGCATGAAGGGCTGGGTCGAGGTGGTGCAATAGCCCGGCTACCTGGGACAATGGCCGAAGCAGTTGCCAAAAAGGGGAATGCGCTGGGGTCAGACCCCAACGCATTCCCCTTTTTTAGCAACTAGTTACTCTTTTTCGGCAACTAATTTGAGTTAGACCCCAACTCACTCCCCTTTTTGGGGAATCAGTTGCTCTTTTTAGGCAACTAGTTTAGGTCCGACCCGAACTTATTATTCTGGCAGGGCAACCAGTTATTCTTTTCCAGCAACTGGCCAAGCGCCTAGGCTGTGTGGACAGTAATCAAACAGAACGTCATGCTTCGACAAGCTCAGCATGACGTTCTTTTGAGGCTAAAAGCCTTCTTTTTCAGTACTGTTCACAGACTCTAATACAGGAACAAGAACATCGCAAACAGCGCCACCCACAGCACGTCGATGAAGTGCCAGTAGGTGAGCAGGGCGCGCAGCTGGCGCAGGTGGTAGGGGTTGCGGATGAAAACGAGCGTGCGCACCGCGTCGCGGCTGGCGTGCAGCGTACGCAGCATTTGCACCAGGATAAAAATCAGCCCGCCCACGATGTGGGCCACGTGCAGCCCCGAGATAACGTAGACGAACGTGCCGCTGCGCTCGCCCGTGAACAGCACGCCCTGTTGCACCAGCTCGCGCCAGCCCTGCACCTGCAAGCCGCTGAACACGCAGCCCAGCAGCAGCGTGGCGCCCAGGCAACGCGCCAGGCTGGGTAAGTCGTCGGCGCGGTACAGGCGCGGGGCCTGCCCCAGCGTGTACGACGACACCAGCAGCACCAGCGTGCTCAACGAAAAGTAGCGCGGAAACGGGTGCAGCCCGCGCGGCACGTCGCTCTGTGCCCGGCTGGCCACGTACATGGCCACCAGCGTCACAAACAGCATGGTGATGCCCAGCAGCGCCAGGTACAGCAGCATGAGCAGGGGCGGCACGCGCTCGATGCGGCTGAAGGCCGAGCCGCCGGCGGGCCGCCGGCCAGTGCCAAGGGGAGTATTACGGTCGTCGCGGGGGGCTTGCACAGGACTAATTTAGGCAAAAAGAAACTCCCCTGTCTAAGGCGCAAGGGGAGTTTTTTGTTCGGTGGGCCAGCCCTGCGCTACTTAAAAAAAGAGCCGATTTTGCCCAGCACCGCATTCAGGGTAATCTTGGGGCCGTTGCGGTCGGGCAGGCCAAAGGTGACGTAGGTTTTGCCGGCCACCCGCAGGTCGAGCACTAGGCCCAGGCGGCGGGCCAGCCAGTGCAGTTGCTCCAGCGGGTCGGCGCCGGGCGGCCTAGGTTTTTTGGGGGTGCCCGGCGGCTGGGGCGGGCCGCTCGTGATGAGGTCGAGCACCTGCTGGCTGGGCACGTTGAGAATGAGGTAGGAGCCCGAGGCCGCCAGCTGAATTTCGTGCCCGCCCGGCCAGGTGAGCACCAGCCGGGCCTCTACCTCCAGGGCGCTAGCCACGCGGCGCGCCGGGGTCGGTGGCCGGGGAAATACGCGGGGCGCTGGCCACCGGGGCCTCGCCCTTGGTGCGGATGCGCAACGCGCCGTTGAGCTTCCAGGTGGCGGGCAGGCCGGCGGGGTTGGCCGAGTTGGGCACTTGCAGCTCAACCTGGTCGAAGTTCAGGTTCAGTTCGACGCCGCCCGAGAGCTTGGTAAGCAGCGAGGCGGCCGTTTCGGCCCACGAAGTGGCGGATTGGTCAGGCATGGGGGGAGGTGATTTAGGGCGTAGGTAAGAGAGAAATTGGCGGGCGGCAAGCCACCTTTTGGTGTAAAGCAAGCCTAGCGGGCACTAAAAGCCCAAACGCAACCGCTGGGCCAGGGTTGCCGTTGGCCGAAGCGGTGTATTTTTGCCCCACATCCGGTTTTGTCGTTTTCTTACGCCCATGAAATTCTTCGCCTGGTTCGCCGTCGCTACCATCGCCTTCCTGCTCATCGCCCGCTTCAAGCCCCAGGCCCCGGCCGAGCCCATCATCCCCACCGAGGCCAAGGAAGCCCAGGGCCAGCACGACGCCGATGAGGTGGCCCCGCCCGCCCGCACCGAGGAGCAGGGCGAAGCCGACGCCCAGAAGGGCGGCAGCACGTACTTCGTGCAGCCCGGCCATCAGCTGTCGAACGCGGCGTAGACTGCCATCGAAAGAATTCCAGAACGTCATGCTGAGCTTGCCGATGCATCTCGCTCGCGCCGCCAGGTTAAGATACCCTGGCGGCGTGGCAGAGATGCTTCGGCAAGCTCAGCATGACGTTCTGTTTTCAGTTGCTATAAAACCTTGACCGCTAGCCCCTCTCCCGCCCCATGGACCCGCAAGCCCGCATTCAGGAGCTGACCCAGCGCCTGCACTACCTTAATAATCAGTACTACCAGCACGACATTTCGGAGGTGTCGGACCAGGAGTTTGACGCCCTGCTGGCCGAGCTCAACCAACTCGAAAAGGCCCACCCCGCGCTGGCCCTGCCCAACTCGCCCACCCAGCGCGTGGGCGGCACCATCACCAAGCAGTTTGAAACGGCCCAGCACCGCTACCCCATGCTGAGCCTGGGCAACACGTACTCGGAAGACGACCTGCGCGAGTTTGACGAGCGCGTGCAAAAGGGCCTGGAAGGCGCGCCCTACAGCTACGTGTGCGAGCAGAAGTTCGACGGCGTGGCCATGAGCCTGGCCTACGAAAATGGCGACCTGCACCAGGGCGTGACGCGCGGTGATGGCACCCGTGGCGACGTGGTAACGGCCAACGTGCGCACCATCCGCACCCTGCCGCTGCACCTGCACGGCCCTGGCTTCCCGGCCGAGGTGGAGGTGCGCGGCGAGGTATTCATGCCCAATCAGGTTTTCAACGACCTCAACCAGGAGCGCGAGCAAAACGGCGAGGCCCTGCTGGCCAACCCCCGCAACGCGGCCAGCGGCGCGCTCAAGCTGCAAGACTCGGCCCAGGTGGCGGCCCGGCGGCTGCGCTTTTACGCCTACTCGGTGCTCACGCCGGGCCGGCACTTCGCCAGCCACAGCGAAAGCCTGGAGGCCGCCACCGCCTGGGGCCTACCGGTGTCGCCTACCTGGCAGCGTTGCGCTAATTTGGAGGAGGTACTGGCCTACATCCACGAGTGGGAGCAGAAGCGCTTTACGCTGCCGGTGAACACCGACGGCATCGTAATCAAGGTCGATAACCTACGCCAGCAGGACCAACTAGGCCTCACCGCCAAAAGCCCGCGCTGGGCCATCGCCTACAAATACCCCACGGCCGCGGCCCGCACCCGGCTCAATGAAATCATCTACAACGTGGGCCGCACCGGGGCCGTGACGCCCGTGGCCCTGCTAGCCCCCGTGCCCCTGGCCGGCACCACCGTGAAGCGCGCCAGCGTGCACAACGCCAACCAGATAGCGCTACTCGACCTGCGCCTGGGCGACATGGTATTCGTAGAAAAAGGCGGCGAAATCATCCCCAAAATCACCGGCGTGGACCTGTCCGCCCGGCCGGCCGAGGCGGTGCCCGTGCGCTTCCCCACCGAGTGCCCGGCCTGCGGTACGCCGCTGGTGCGCCCCGAGGGCGAGGCCCATTTCCGCTGCCCCAACGAGCGCGCCTGCCCGCCCCAGCTCAAGGCCCGGCTCGAGCACTACGTGAGCCGCAAGGCGCTGAACATCGACGGCCTGGGGGCCGAAACCGTGGGCCGCTTCTTCGACCTGGGCCTGGTGGCTACCCCCGCCGACATTTACGACCTGCCCCAGCGCCGCGCCGAGCTGGTGGGCCTGGAGCGCCTGGGTGAGAAGTCGATTGACAACCTCCTGGCGGGCATCGAAAAAAGCAAAACCGTGCCCTTCGAACGGGTGCTTTTCGGCCTCGGCATTCGCTACGTGGGCGAGGGCGGCGCGCAACGCTTGGCCCAGCACTACCGCACGATGGCGGCCATCGCGGCTGCCCCCGCCGCCGAGCTGGCCGCCGTGCCCGACGTAGGCGGCATCACGGCCGACTCGGTGGCCCTGTGGGCTCAGCAGCCCGAAAACCAGGCCCAGCTGGCCCGTCTGGCCGCCGCCGGCGTGCAGTTCGAAGCCAGCGGCGAGCCGCCGAAGGCAGTGAGCGACCGCCTGGCCGGCCTCACTTTCGTACTCTCGGGCGTATTCGAAAACTACAGCCGCGAGCAGCTCCAAACCCTTATTGAGCAGCACGGCGGCAAAATCACGGGCTCCATCTCCAAGAAGCTGAGCTACCTGGTGGCCGGCGACAACATGGGGCCCGCCAAGCGCGAAAAGGCGACTACGCTCAAGGTGCCGATTATCTCGGAAAATGAGCTGCTGGCTTTGCTGCCGACGGAGTAAGGGAGCGTAAAACCCAAAAAGGGTCGTCATGCTGAGCCCCGCGCAGCATGACGACCTTTTTGCCTAGTTAGGCACCCAAATTACTTCGTAAAATCAGGCACCACCTTCACAAACATCGGCGAGGGCAAACTCACCGACTTACCGCTGGGCGTAAGCTTACCCGTCTGCTTATCAACCAGGTAGGTAAACACGTCATTTGACTTTTGATTAGCTACCAGCAGCACCCGCCCGCTGGGGTCGAGGGCGAAGTTGCGGGGCCAGTTGCCCTGGGTGCTCACGTGCTGCACCGGCGTGAGGCGGCCATCGGCGGGCGCAATGCTGAACACGGCCAGGCTGTTATCGCCCCGGTTGGAGGTGTAGAGAAACCGGCCGTCGGGGCTCACGTGCACGTCGGCGCCCGAATTGTCGCCGCTAAAGCCAGCGGGCAGCGTAGTTTCGGTTTCGAGTTCCTGAAACGTACCCGCCTTGGCGTCGTAGGCCAGCGCCGTAACGGTCGAGTTCAGCTCGTTTTCGAGGTAGGCCCAGCGGCCGTTGGGGTGAAACGTGAGGTGGCGCGGCCCGGCGCCCGGCTTAGCCGTGAAAGCGGGGGCAGCCTGCGGCGTGAGCTTGCCCGTAGCCGCATCCAACTGATAGCCATACACCTTATCAGTACCCAGGTCGGCCGAGAATACGTAGCGGTTGTCGGGCGACGGCAGAAAACTGTGGGCGTGCGGCTTCTCCTGGTTTTGGTGGGGGCCGGTGGGCGGCTGGTGCTGGTCGGTGGCGCTGGGCGGGGCTAGTTGGCCATCGGGGCGCACGGGCAGCACCGCCACGTTGCCGCCTACGTAGTTGGCCACCAAGGCGTTCTTACCCGTGCGGTCGAGGCTGACGTAGCAGGGCGACGCCCCGGTGGAGGGCTGCTGGTTAAGCATCGTCAGCATGGCCGTGTGCGGGTCGATGGCCAGCGCGCTCACGCCCCCGCCGGGCGCCCCAAGAAAGGTCTGGGTTTCGCTTACCGCGTAGAGGTGGCGGTGGGCGGCGTCTATGGTGAGGTAAGTGGGCTGGACACCGCCCTTCGTGGCGCCCAGCGGCAGCAGCTCGCCGGTGGTCGGGCTGAGGTGGTAGAGGTAGATGGTATTTTCCTGGGCCGAGGAAATATTGGTGCCGATGTACACCAGGTAATCGCGGCTGCTGGCCGTGGGCACCGTGCGGGTGCAGCCGGCTAGCCCGGCCACAGCCAGCAGTGCCACCGGCAAGCGCCGGCCAACGGCCGGGACAAACGAAAAATCAAACATGCGGAAAGAAGAACAAAGCGAAGCGTAAAGATGCGACGGCTCCCCTGCTTTCAGCGCAATTTCCGTATCGATAGCCAGTAGCGCGCGCCTGGTAGTGCGCGTCCCCGCATCAGTAGCCTAACACTACCGGCGCGGCGACGCGAACTACCAGGCGCGCGCTACTTACTTCTGGTCAATGGGTACCGGCGCACCGGCCAGCAGCAGGCTGGCCTGCTGCACCTTGCCGGCCGCTACGGCAGCCGCCAGCGGCTGCCCGCCGCCCACAAACAGCTGCACTTTGCCGGGCGCCTCCGCGCGCCGGCCCTGCGCATCGACCCGCGAAAGCTGGCGCGGCGAGAGCGTGAACTGCACCGTCTGCCGGGCACCCGCCACTAGGTTGATGCGGCGGAAACCTTCCAGGGCGTGCCTAGCCACGCGGCCCGTGGCACCGGGGTGGCGCACGTAGAGCTGCACCACCTCGTCGCCGGCGCGGGCGCCGGTGTTCTGCACCTCCACGCTCACCCGGATGGGCTGGCCGGTGGCGGGCTTCGAGAGCACTTTCAAGTTGCTGTACTTGAACGTAGTATAACTTAGGCCGTGGCCGAACGGAAACAGCGGCTCGCCGGTGAAATAGCGATACGTGCGCCCAGCCATGCTGTAGTTATCAAAGGCGGGCAGCTGGGTTTCCGATTTGTAGAACGTGACGGGCAGGCGGCCGGCGGGGTTGTAGTCGCCGAAGAGCACATCGGCCAGCGCCGTGCCAGCCGACTGCCCACCGTACCAGCTCGTGAGCAGGGCCGGCAGGTGCTCGGCCTCCCAGGGCGTAGCCAGGGCGCTGCCCGACATCATGGCAAAAACCACCGGCTTGCCGCTGCTGTGCAGCACCTTCAACAAGTCGGTTTGCACCTGGGGCAGGCCGATGGTGGTGCGGTCGCCGCCGCTGAAGCCGGGCACTTTCACCGTCATTTCCTCGCCTTCGAGCTGGGGCGAAATGCCACCCACGAAGATGATGGCATCGGCATCCTTGACCCTAGCCAGGATGTTGGCTGCGTTCATGGGCACCACCCGCGCGCCGGTAAACTTGAGGATGCTGCGGCGGTCGTACTGCGCGTATTCCAGGCGCAGGTCCACGGGCTGGCCCTTGGTCACGTTCAGCACGTATTGCCGGGTCGAATAGCCACGGCTAGCCCAGGCATCAATCACCTGCTTGTCATTGACATACAGCCGGTAGCCGTCGTCGCCGGTGATTTGCAGGGCCAATTCCTCCGTAGCGGCGGGCGTGAAGGTGGCGCGGTAGCGAGCCGACACATTTTCGGCCGGCAAGCCGGGCGCGATTTCCAGTTTCACGTTGGCCAGGTAGCGGTCGAGGCCAGCTTCCTGGCGCGTGGCCACGGCGGGGCCTTCGAGGTTGGTGCCCTTGAAATACTCGGCCTGGAAGCCCGGCTGTCCCTTATAGGCCAGCTGCTTGTTAATATCGAGCGGCTCGTACACGGTGTTGCTGGCGTAATCAACGCCTTGCATATAAACTACTTCCGTACCCGCCCCGACCTTGGCGCGTATGCCTTCGAGCGGCGTCACGATGTTGGTCGGAAAGCCGTTGTAGTTGCCGAGCTGCACGTTCTCGTTGTTGGCGTTGGGGCCGAGCACTACGATTTTCTTGAGGTCTTTGCGCAGCGGCAAGGTGTTTTTCTCATTCTTGAGCAGCACCACCGACTCGCGGGCCATCTTCAGGGCGTGGGCCTGGTGCGGGGCACTTTCCACCACGCTCAGCGGAATCTGGGCGTATTTCACGCGCTCCACGGGGTCGAACATGCCCAGCTGAAACCGGATTTTGTAGAGCCGCTTCACCGACGTGTCGAGCTGCTGCTCGCTGATGAGCTTCTTCTGCACCGATTCCAGCAGCGAGTTGTAGGTAAAGAGCTTGCCCGTGGCGCACTCAATATCAGTGCCGTGCAGCACGGCATTGGCGGCGGCGGTGGCGGCATCAGGGTCAGTTTTGTGGTGCTGCCAGAAGTCGTTGATGCCGTCACAGTCGGAGGTGACGTAGCCTTTAAACTGCCATTTTTTGTAGAGAATGTCCGTCATCAGCACATCGCTGCCACAGCAGGGCTGGCCGGCATAGGCGTTGTAGGCGCACATCACGCCGGCCACCTTGGCATCTACTATCAGGTCGCGGAAGGCTGGTAAGTACGTATCCCACAGGTCGTAGTCACTGATTTGGGCGTTGTACTCGTGGCGCGACGACTCGGGGCCGCTGTGCACGGCAAAATGCTTGGCGCAGGCCGTGATTTTCAAGTACTTCGGGTCGTCGCCCTGGAAGCCCTTCACCAGCGCCGACCCTAGCTGGCCGGTCAGGTAGGGGTCTTCGCCGTAGGTTTCCTGCCCCCGCCCCCAACGCGGGTCGCGGAAGATGTTGATGTTGGGCGTCCAGAAGGTAAGACCCTGGTAAATACCGCGTTCGCCGCGCCGTACGTACTCCTGGTGCACCGCTCGCGCCTCATCCGAGGTCATGGTGGCCATCGTCAGCATCGCGTCTTTATCAAACGTGGCGGCCATGCCGATGGCCTGCGGGAAAACCGTGGTTTTCAGGCCCGTGCGGGCCACGCCGTGCAGCGCTTCGTTCCACCAGTTGTAGGCCGGGATGCCCAGCCGGTCGATGGCCGGCGAGGCATTCAGCATCTGCGATACCTTTTCGGCCAGAGTCAGGCGGCCCACCAGGTCGTTCACGCGCTGGTCGATAGGCAGGTCGGGATTCTGGAAAGGGTACTCGGCCGCGGCCGGGCGCGGGGCCGGCGGGCGCTGAGCCCCGCTAGCCGCCAGCAGGCCCAGGCCGAGGAATAGGTGTGCTATTTTCATTGGTGGGAATAGTCTGAAAAATATAAACTCTCCGATGGCGCGGGGCTCTGCCCCGTGCCTACTTCTTTGCGGGCCTCTAGCCTGCGGCCGTTGCATTAGCTACGGTTCCATTGGTGGCGCGAGCGGGCCAGCGGACCGCAAATACCAGACACGGGGCAGAGCCCCGCGCCATCGGCCGCCATCGGCGACATTGACCGCTAGCGCTGGCCCAGCGTACCTGGCACAGCCTTGCCCAAGCCAGCGGGCGGCCCGAGGTAGGTGGCGGGCACCACGCCCTGGCTCACCACTAGCTTTTCGAGCACCACGCCGGGGTCCACGCGCCAGAACTTGAGCACGTGCGCGCCCGCGGCGGCCACGTCGTGCTGCGAGGTTTTCAGGATAATGTTCTCGGCCACCGCCCGTTCCCAGGGTCTGTTGCCATTATCGGGGTTAAGGCCAGTGTGCAGGTTAATGAACTGCGGCGCCTCATCATCCAGCGACACGGCGTAGCGCAGGCCGGTGGTATTGGTAAAATCCAGCGTCGGGGCCAGGTAGGCCTGCACCGTCACGGGGCCGGCCTGGGCCAGCGAGATGCGGTACTCCAAGTGCGGGCTTCCTCCGCCCGGCGTGGCGGTGGGCGCAGCCGTAACCGGCAGGGCCGTGACGGCCCCGGCCGTGCGGCCCAGGTCGGGCAGCCGCTGCCAGGTGATGGGGCCGGCGTTCACGGCCTGGGTATACTGCTCGGCATCGAGCGCGATGTAGTCGCTGGCCGAGTTGGGCACGGCGGGGCTAGCGGGCGTAGTGGCGGCCGGCGCGCCAGCCGCCAGGGTCACTACCTCGGGCATCTTATCCGCGTCGGGCTGCTGCCAGTAGGTGTAGCCGATGTGCGTCTGGTCCATCATGTGGTTCCATTTGCCGCCGGCCAGGGCGTGGTAGCGCTGCTTGATTTCGGCATCTTTAGCGTACAGCGCCCGGGCTTTTTCGGCCAGCGCGTTGGTGCTGGGCTGATTGGTTTTAGCGGCCTCCCGGTTCTGGGCCACGGTGTAGTACAGTTCGTTGAGGTTGGCGCAGGCCAGCACTGGGTGCAGCACCAGCTCGAAATAGGCATCGCGGTCGGCGGCCGGCAGCTTTTGGTTGATGGCCTCGGCGCGGGTGGCGAGGGCATTGTACTCGGCCACTACCCTATTCCACTCGCCGGTGGCCAGGCTATAAGTATTGGCGTCGAGCAGCTCAGGCTTACGGCGACTGTTGTACTTGGCATACTTGGCCAGAATATCAGCAATATCGGCGGCGTACTTTGGGCCAAACTGCTGGCTAGCCCAGCGCTGGGTATAAGCGGCCACACCATCGGCCGGAATGGCGCTGGGGTTCCAGGCGTAGTCGAGGAAGAACGAAATCGGCAGTTCCATCGGCTTGAGGTCGCCCACGTTCACCACCCAAATCTGGTTGGCGCCGTACTCGTGGGCCAGGTGCATCTGCTCCCGAATGCGCGGCAGCGGATTCGTGTTCAGCCACTTGTAGTTGCGCGGACCACCCACGTAGTCGAAGTGGTAGTAGATGCCGTAGCCGCCCCGGCGGGGCGCGTCGCCGAGTTTGGGCAGTTTGCGCAGGTTGCCCCAGTTATCGTCGCAGAGCAGCAAGGTCACGTCGTCGGGCACGCGCATTCCCTTGTCATAGTAGTCCTGCACCTCCTTGTAGAGGGCCCACACCTGGGGCGTTTGGTCGGCGGGTTTATGCGTTTCCTCGGCCAGAATCTGGCGCTGGTCGGCCACTATTTTTTCGAGTAGTTTGATGTTGCTGCCCTCGCTCATGGGTTCGTCGCCGTCGCCGCGCATCCCGATGGTCACGATGCTCTCGTGGGTACCCATGTTCTTGATACCCTGGCGCCAGAACTCTTGCAGCACGGGCGCGTTGGTCTGGTAGTTCCAGGGGCCTTTGCCGTAGCGCTTCCACTCCTGCTGGGCGCGCAGCATGGGCTCGTGGTGCGAGGTACCCATCACGATGCCGTAGGTGTCAGCCAGCCCGGGGCTGGCCTTATCGTCGTCGTTGAAGGCATTACCCCACATGGCGGGCCACAGATAATTGCCTTTCAACCGGAGAATTAGCTCAAACACGTGCTCGTACATCTTCGAGTTGATACCCCCAAACTTTTCCTTGGCCCAACCGCTGAGCGCGGGCGCTTCGTCGTTCAAGAAGATGCCCCGGTACTTCACCTTGGGCGTGCCCATGGTGTGGCGGCCGGCGGCCACGTAGAGGTTATTCTGGTGCGGCACCGGCACGTCGGCCCACCACGTCCAGGGCGAGACGCCCATCTGCTGCGAGAGGTCGTAGAGGCCGTAGATGGTGCCGCGCTTGTCGCTACCCGCCACCACCAGGGCGCTCGCCACGCCCGGCATGGGGTTGGCAATGGTCTGCACCACAAAGGTTTCCCAGCGCCCGGCCAGGTTGCTCACGTCGAGCTTGCCCGCCTTCACCAACTCGTCAATGAGCGGGCTATGGCCCACCGTGCCGATGAGCACCACCGGCTGCTGGCTTTGCGGCTTGTCGGTGAGCATAGCCGGCTCGTGGCCCGTTACGTGGTTGATGTCGGCCTGCACATCGCGGGTAGCGCGCAGCACGCCCGGCCAGTCGCTTTCGCTGGCGTAGAGCGCGGCGGCCTTGCCGCCCGCCACCAACGGGAAGCTGCCGGTCGTTTTTTTGGCCGAGATGTAGCTCGGGCCCATGGGCAGCGCCGCCGACTGGGCTAGCGCGAGCGTAGGCAGCAGCAGCAACGCTGCCACACTGCGAACGCGAATCAGAATAACTCCCATAACCTTGACGGTAAATAGATTACTTAAAACTTAACTACTTCGTAGTAAGCCGGCTTGGGCTTGAAGTTCTCATCGAACAGCAGCGGGTGGTTTTTGCGCCCTACCACCGGGTAGGTATCGAGCCAGGAGTAGTGGTCGGAGATGTTCCAGAAGGTAATGCCCGTGAGCCGCCCGGCCTTCGCCTCGTCGCGGAAAACCTTGAAGAACAGCTTATACTGCGCGCTCTGCCTGGCCTGCATCTCGGGCGTGTAGGCGTCCGACTCGTCGGGGCGCTTGGCGCGGCGGTCCTTTTCCCAGGGGTAAACGGACACATCCAGCTCAGTTACCTGCACCTTGAGGCCTAGCGAGGCGAAGCGCTCGATGGTGGTGCGCAGCTCCTGCTCGGTAGGCTCGACCAGCGACCAGTGGCCCTGCAAACCCACCGCGTCGATGGGCACTTTGGCATCCTTCAGCTTCTTGAGCAGCTTGTAGATGCGCTCCATTTTCTCGGGCCGCTCGGTGTTATAATCGTTGTAGAACAGCACCGCGCTAGGGTCAGCGGCGTGGGCGTAGCGGAAGGCCTCGGCAATGAAGTCCTCGCTGCAGATTTTATACCAGTCGGAATTGCGCAGGAACTCGTTGGGGTTGTCGGCAATGGCCTCGTTCACCACGTCCCAGGCGTAGATTTTGCCTTTGTATCGCTTCACCACGGCGTCGATGTGGTCGTGCAGGCGTTTGAGCAGCCGCGCTTTGCTCACCTGGCTGCCATCCGGATTCTTGAAAATCCAGCGGGGTGTTTGCTCGTGCCAGCAAAGGTTGTGGCCGCGCACCTTCAGCTTGTGCGCCTGGGCAAAGTCCACGATGGCATCGGCGGGGGCCCAGTTCCAGCGGGTTGAGTCGGGGTGGATGGGGCCCATCTTCATATCGTTCTCCGGCGTGAGGCTGCTGAACTGCTGGAGGATGAGCGCCACTTCGGCCGGGTTTTGCAAGGCCCGCGGCGACACCGCCACGCCCACCGGGAAGTAGCTCTTGTAGTAGTCCTTGAGCCCTTTTTCAGAGGGTGGGCGCTGGCTGGCAGTAAGCGCCGCCGCGCCTAGCAGGCAAGTTAGGGCTAGCGCAGGAAGGGTTACTTTTTTCATAATTGCAGAATGCTTGTGGAAGGAAAAGACTGGATTTGACAGAAAATAAAAATGCCCGCAACTACCTGGCTTAACAACCTCTAAGGTCATCAAACCAGTTAGTTACGGGCACGCTTAAACGAACCGTATTTGGAGTAAAACCAGCCGACCCGGCAAGGGCCAGCCAGTGCCGGCGGCCAGTTGGCCGCCGGAAAAAGGTATTTACAGACACAAGCGGAGTTGGTTGCGGGTGGTCGGGTATCGGGATGCAGGGCCGCATCGGCGACACGCGCGGCGGCCGATTGCCCGGCCACCCGCAACGCGCCGTTTAGTTGCCCTTGGCTACTACTTGCTTTTTCTCTTCTTCCTGGCCTTCGTCTTCGGGGTGGCCGGCGAGCACGCCCTGGGCACGCTTCACCACGTTCTCCACCGTAAAGCCGAATTTCTCGAACAGCTCCTCGGCCGGGGCCGACTCGCCGAAGCGATTCATGGCAATGATGCCGCCCTCGTCGGTGGTGTACTTGTGCCAGCCAATAGGCGAGCCAGCCTCGATAGCCAGGCGCTTCTTGACATCCTTCGGCAGCACCTGCTCGCGGTAGGCTTTATCTTGGTGCTCAAACAGTTCCCAGCTCGGCATGCTCACCACGCGGGTGGGCGTACCGGCCTTCTCCAGCTCTACCTGGGCCTTCATGGCCAGGGCCACTTCTGAACCGGTAGCGATGAGGATGAACTGCGGCTTGCCACCCTGCGCTTCGCTCAGGATGTAGGCACCCTTACGCACGCCTTCGCGGGCCGAGCCGAGCTTGCTCTGGTCGAGAATTGGCAATTTCTGACGCGAGAAGATGAGCACGACCGGCGATTTTGGCGTGGTCATGGCGATGCGCCAGGCCTCGGTGCTTTCGTTGGCGTCAGCGGGGCGCAGCACCACGATGTTCGGGATGGTGCGCAGGGCCAGCACCTGCTCTACCGGCTGGTGGGTGGGGCCGTCTTCGCCCAGGCCAATGCTGTCGTGGGTGAATACGAACGTGGCCGTGCTCTCGGCCAGGGCCGTGAGGCGGATGGCCGCGCGCATGTAGTCACTGAAGGTCAAGAAGGTACCGCCATAGGTACGCACGCCGCCGTGATGCGCCAGGCCGTTCATGGCCGCGCCCATGGCGTGCTCGCGCACGCCCCACCAGATGTTGCGGTTGGCTTTGTGCGCGGGCTGGAAGCTGTCGCTGCCCACCTTGTCCATTTCGTTGGAGCTGGCCAGGTCGGCCGAGCCGCCGAACATGAACGGCACCGATTTCTTGATGGCATCCAGGGCTTTGCCCGAGGCCTGACGCGTGGCCAGCTCGCCATCGGCGGGCGTATACACGGGCAGGTCGGCGTCCCAGCCTTCGGGCAATTCACCAGCGAAGGAGAGTTTGAATTGCTTGGCTTCGTCGGCGTATTGCTCGGCGTACTTGGCGAAGTCGGCCTCCCACTGCTTTTGCAGCTCGGCGCCGCGCTCACCAGGCTGGCGCAGGTGCTCGTACACTTCCTGCGGCACCTGGAAGCTCTGCTCGGGGTCGAAGCCGTAGAACTTCTTGGTAGCCTTCACGTTATCGGGGCCCAGTGGCGAGCCGTGCGACTTGTTGGTGCCGGCCAGCGGCGAGCCGAAGCCGATAATCGTCTTCACGGCGATAATCGACGGGCGGTCGGTTACCGACTGCGCCACCTTGATGGCATTTTCGATGGCGTCGAGGTCGTTGCCATCGGTTACGTGCTGCGTATGCCAGTAGTAGGCATCGAAGCGCTTCATCGGGTTCTCGGTGTAAGTCAGGTTGGTGGGGCCGTCGAGCGAGATGTTATTATCGTCGTAGAGATAAATCATCTTGTTCAGCTGCAAGTGGCCGGCCAGCGAGGCGGCCTCGGCCGCGATGCCTTCCATCAGGTCGCCATCGCTCACCAGCACGTAGGTGTAGTGGTCCTGCACTGGCGCGTGGCCTTCCTTGTTGTAAAGGGCACCGAGGTGCGCCTCGGCCATAGCCATGCCCAAGCCGTTAGCAAAACCCTGGCCTAGCGGGCCGGTGGTTACCTCAATGCCGGGCGTGATATGCGACTCGGGATGGCCAGGGGTTTTGGAGCCCATCTGGCGGAAATTTTTGAGGTCGTCCAGGCTCAGGTCGTAGCCGTAGAGGTGCAACAGGCTGTAAAGCAAGGCCGAGCCGTGGCCCGCCGACAGGATAAACCGGTCGCGGTTGGCCCAATGCACATCTTTGGGGTTGAAGCGTAGGAAGCGCGACCACAGCACGTAGGCCATGGGAGCCGCGCCCAGCGGCAGGCCGGGGTGGCCCGAGTTGGCTTTCTGCACCATGTCTACCGACAGTAGGCGGATGGTGTTGACGCTCAGTTCGTCAATCGATACTTGGGGGTTGCTCATGTTGGTCAAGCGAAAATTTTGGTAGCGCAAAGGAACGCGGTGCAAGGCGCTCGCACCACGTTCCTATACGTTTTTTTCGCTAGATGTACTGATTGATAATGCTCTCCAGCCACTCTTGCTTGCCGCTGCGGGGGGTAGGCTCGCCGGTTTCGTGCGCGATTTTGCGCAGGTCTTCCAGCGTGAGGTTGCCTTTGGCAAAGTCGGCGCCAGCGCCCGAGTCGAACGAGGCGTAGCGCTCGGTGCGGAACTGCTTGTAGGGCGACTTGGTGAGGATGGCATCGGCCGTCACGAGAGCGCGGGCGAAGGTGTCCATGCCGGCAATGTGGGCGATGAAGATGTCCTCCAGGTCGGTCGAGTTGCGGCGCGTTTTGGCGTCGAAGTTGATGCCGCCGGGCGAGATGCCGCCGTGCTCCAGGATGATGAGCATCGACTCGGTCAGCTCGTTCAGGTTGTTGGGGAACTGGTCGGTGTCCCAGCCGTTCTGGTAGTCGCCGCGGTTGGCGTCGATGCTGCCGAGCAGGTTGGCATCGGCGGCTACTTGTAGCTCGTGCTGGAAGGTGTGGCCGGCCAGCGTGGCGTGGTTCACCTCCAGGTTCAGCATGAAGTCGTTTTCCAAGCCGTGCTCCTTCAGGAAGCCGATTACCGTGGCGGCGTCGAAGTCGTACTGGTGCTTGGTGGGCTCGGCCGGCTTGGGCTCGATGAAGAACTTGCCTTTGAAGCCCTGCTTGCGGGCGTAGTCGCGCCCCATCGTCAGGAACTTCGCCATGTGCGCCTGCTCGCGCTTCATGTCGGTGTTGAGCAGGGTCATGTAGCCCTCGCGGCCACCCCAGAAGGTGTAGCCCTCGCCGCCCAGCGCGATGGTAGCGTCGATGGAGTTTTTCACCTGCGTGCCAGCGTGGGCCACCACCGAGAAGTCGGGGTTGGTGCTGGCGCCGTTCATGTAGCGCGGGTTCGAGAACACGTTGGCCGTGCCCCACAGCAGCTTCACGCCGCTTTCCTGCTGCTTGGTTTTGAGGTAGTCAACCACGGTACTTAGGTTGCTCTCGTACTCGCTCAGCGACGAGCCCTCGTCCACGAGGTCGATGTCGTGGAAGCAGTAGTAGGGCGTGCCGAGCTTGGTGAAGAACTCAAACGCGGCGTCGGCCTTGTCCTTGGCGCGGCCCACGATGTCGCCTTTGCTGTCCCAGGCAAAATTCTTGGTGCCGGGGCCGAAGGGGTCGCCGCCGGTGCCCACAAACGTGTGCCAGTAGGCCGTAGCAAAGCGCAGGTGCTCCTTCATGGTCTTGCCAGCCACCACGCGGTTTTCATCGTACCACTTAAACGCCAGGTGATTATCAGACTCGCGGCCTTCGAACTTGATTTTGTCGATGCCTTTGAAAAATTCGGAGGTTGCCATGTTAGGAATGGAGATTGGGGTAGTTGGGGTAATAATGTAAGTTGGGTCGGGCAGGCGGGCGCCTCACCCCTAGCCCCTCTCCGAAAAGGAGAGGGGGACCAGCTCCAGTTTTAATACTAGCCTAGGCCTAATGCTAGTCTAGAGTTAAAACTAGTCCCTCTCTCCTTTTCGAAGAGGGGGCTAGGGGGTAAGGCGCCCACCCGCCCCGCTAGGCCAGCAGCAATTCCGCTGGCCGGGTTTCGCGGGCCAGCAGTTGCTGCCAGTCGCTGTAAGCTACTTGATACTGCTCCTGCAAGGCGGGCGTGGGCTCCACGGTGCTGATGAGGGCTAGCCCGTTAAAGGCTTCCTTCGGGCTGGCGTAGATGCCGGCGCCGATGCCCGCGCCACGCGCTGCGCCCTGGGCCGCGTCGGTGTCATACAGCTCCAGGGTCACGTTGCCGCAGTTTACGAAAGCCTCGCGGAAAACCGGCGAGAGGAACATATTGGCGTGGCCGGCGCGCACTTTCTGCACCTGCACGCCCGAGTTGCGCATGATGTCCATGCCGTAGTTGAGGGCGTACACGATGCCTTCCTGGGCGGCCCGGATGAGGTGGGGCTGGCCATGCACGTTGAACTGCAAGCCGTGGAGGCTGGCGGCGGCGGGCCGGTTTTCGAGGATGCGCTCGGCGCCGTTGCCGAAGGGCAGGAAGAGTAGGCCCTCCGCTCCTACCGGCGCCTGGGCCGCTAGGGTGTTCATCTGGTCGTAGGAGATATTTCCCACCGCTTTACGCAGCCAGCTATTCAAAATGCCAGTGCCGTTAAGGCACATGAGCACGCCGTTTTTGGGCTGCTCGCGGGTGCTGTTGACGTGCACGAACGAGTTGACGCGGGAGCGCGGGTCGGCCGTGGTGGTTTCGTTGATGCCGTAGACTACGCCGCTGGTTCCTCCCGTGGCGGCTACTTCGCCGGCGTTCAGCACGTTGAGCGAGAAGGCGTTATTCGGCTGGTCGCCGGCGCGGTAGCTGATGGGCGTGCCCGCCACGAGGCCCAGGGTCTGGGCCGCTTCGGCCGTGAGGCGGCCCTGGATGGCGAAGGTATCGACCACCTCGGGCAAGAGGTCGGCGCTGATGCCGTAGTAGTCGAGCAGCTCCTGGGCAATGGCCTGCTTCTTGAAATTCCAGAACACGCCCTCCGAGAGGCCCGATACGGTGGTTTGCATCTGGCCCGTGAGCTGGTAGGCGAGGTAATCGCCGGGCAGCTGAATCTTGTGAATCCGGGCGTACACCTCGGGCTCGTTTTCGCGCACCCACTTCAGCTTGGAGGCGGTGAAGTTGCCGGGCGAGTTCAGGAAATTCTCCAGGCAAAACTCCTCCCCTAGCGTGCCGAACGCCTCGTTGCCAATTTCGACGGCGCGGCTGTCGCACCAGATGATGGCGGGGCGCAGCACGTGGCCGGCCTTGTCGAGCAGCACGAGGCCGTGCATCTGGTAGGTGATGCCGATGCCCGCCAGCAGCGAGGCATCGAAGCCGTAGCGGGCTTGCAGCTTTTTGGTGGCGTTGATGACTTCCTGCCACCAGCGCTCGGGGCGCTGCTCGGCCCAGCCGGGCTGGGGCACGGCCATCTCCATCTCGGTTTCGGGCGAGGTGGCGGCGGCCACGCAACGGCCGGTGGCGATGTCGAGCAACGAGACTTTGATGGAGGAGCTACCGATATCGTAGCCGAGGAGGTATTTCATACTAAGGCACTAAGTACCGGGCTAGCCGGATAAAGCTTAAAATTCGTCGGTGCGGAAAGTCGAGGCCGGCAGACCCTCCTTATTGTACAAATTGGCATCGGTAGGGTTATCGGCCCAGGCGTAGCGCACGGCTACTGGCGCGGCCACCTGGGGGCTGCTCACCACCACTTTGTTGCCTTCGATGCGGGCCTGGGCAGGCACGAACTTCTTGTCGGCCCCAGCCACGGTGAAGCCGCCGAGCGCGCCGCCGCCTTTGGCTTCCAAGGCACTGCCGGGGCTGGCGAAGGTGAGCGTAGCTTGGTTGCCAGCAAATTTTACGCTCTGGTAGAGCGGGCCGGTGGCTACCACTTTGACATCGCCGTAGGCCACCTTTTCGGCGGCCAGGGCCAGCCGGTGGCCGACCGTTTGCTTGTCAAGGGGGTGAATGTCGTTCCACTCGCCCACGTCGGTGATGACGGCCATGCCGGTGCGGGGCAGGGCCAGCAGGCGGCGCTGGGCATCGCGCACCTTGGCCTGGTTGCTTTCGCCGGGCTCCTTTTTGGCAGCGTTGATGTTGGCCAGCTGCACATAGAGGAAGGGCAGATTAGGCTGCTGAAACTGGGTGCGCCAATCTTTCACCAGACTGGTGGTGAGAGCCAGGTAATCGTCGGGCCGGCCCACGTTGCTCTCGCCCTGGTACCACAGCGCCCCTTTGATAGCATAGGGCAAGGCCGGAGCCACAAGGCCATTATACAGCCCGCCCGGCTGGTACTGGAAGGTAGTGGTGCCCGGCGTGGGCGGCGTGGTGGCGCCCAGCTTGTACTGCCAGGGGCCACGTAAGTCGAGCGACTGGCCGCCGGCCGTGAGTTGATAGGTTTTCTCCTTGGTAAAGCCGCCACGCCCGCCGTTGCTGATGAGGCGCACGGTAATCACGTTTTTGCCGGCCTTGAGCACGCCGGGGCCAAAGTCGTATTTGCGCGGCGGGTACTGGTAGGCAGTGCTGCCCACGAGCTGGCCATTGATGTAGGTGGAATCGGCATCGACCAACGTACCCAGTTCCAGACGCCCGGGCTGGCCGGCCATGCTAGCGGGCACTTCCACTTCCTTGCGGAACCACAGCACACCGTTGACCATGCCCAGCGGGGTCTGGTCGGCCCAGTAGCCGGGCACCGGCATGGTGGGCCAGGCGCTGGCGTCGTAGCCGGGGCTGCTCCACTTGGGTTGACCGGGTGCCTCGCCCTGGTCGGCCTGGTGCAGGCGCTTGTACCACTCGCCTACGGCGGCGCGCTCGCGCTGCTGGATGCCGGCTACGGCGGCGCTGTCGCGGTAGGGCGCTACCTGCTGCTCGTACTTGGGAAACTGCTTGAGGGCGTCGGCACTCAGCCAGGCTTCGGCGGGCGAGCCACCCACGGCCACTTTTATCAGGCCTACCGGCACCTGGTACTTGGCGTTGATTTCCTTGGCGAAGAAGTAGCCCACGGCCGAGAAGCCCAGCACGGTTTCGGGGGTGAGGCTGACCCAGCTGCCGCCGGTCACGTCGCTCTTGGGGCCGCGGAAGTCGTAGCGCATGGGCACGTCGAACTGCCGGATGCGGGGGTTATTAGCGGTGGCTACTTCCTGCGGGTACTTGTCGCGCACGCGGCGCATGGGAAGCTCCATATTCGACTGCCCGGCGCAAAACCACACGTCGCCGAGCAGCACGTCTTTTAGCACGAGGTGGTTGCTGGCGTCGATTTTCAGCTCGTAGGGGCCGCCGGCCTTCAGGGCGGGTAGCTGCACGCGCCACTGGCCGTCGGCGCTGGTGGTGGCGGCGTAGGTTTTACCCTGGAAGCTCACCGTTACCTTCTCGCCAGGCTTGGCCCAGCCCCAGAGGCGCACTGGCGCATCGCGCTGCAATACCATGCCATTGCTCACGAGGCGCGGCAGGCGCACCTGGGCCGAAGCGGTGGTGGTGGCGAGCAGCCCCAGGGCTGCGCCAAGTAAGCTGGCCGATTTCACTTGCACGTTGATAATCAAAATTGTGTAGGCAAAAGGTGCGCGTTGCAGTACCCCTTCATAAATAAGGCCCGGTTTCGCGAACGAAACCGGGCCTTAAGGGCTAGCTGGTAATCTGTTGGTTAGTAGCCAGGATTCTGCTTGATTTTGCCGCTGGTGCGGTCAATTTCCTGCTGCGGAATGGGGCGCAGCACGTGGTAATCCTTGATGTTGATGGCCGCGTTGGAGCCGTAGGTGTCCGTGACGCCGGGGATGGGCGACTGCTTGGAGGTTACCAGGGCGGGCACGTACTTCTTCACGCGCTCGAGCAGCTTGCCGGTGCGCACGAGGTCGGGCCAGCGGGTGAACTCGCCGCAGAGCTCACGGGTGCGCTCGTCGAGGATGAAGTCGATGTTGAGCTGGCTGGCGGTAATCTCCATCGCGCTGGTTTTGCCCGCGGCGGCGGCGCGGCGGCGTATCACGTTGATGTACTCGACGGCCTTGGCCGTGTTGCCCAGGTACATGTTGGCTTCGGCCGCGATGAGGTAGGTTTCGGCCAGGCGGTACACGATTATCGGGCGGTCAGAGCTAGTGTTGGCCGCCGGGCGGGTCGTGTCATCAAACTTGTTGATGAAGGGCGAGAAGTTGGTGGTGTAGGTGCTGGGCGTGCCTACCACGTAGCGCCCGCCGGGGCGGTTGTTGATGCGCGCCTGCTCAGCCGCCGAAATCTCGCGGCCGATGTAGTAAGCCGCCGTGTCGCCCACCGTGGCCTTCGGGTTGAAGGCCGTGCCGCCGTTGTTGCCTACCGAGTTGACCAGCCACAGGGTCGAGAACCACTTGCTGTAGCGCGTGTCGGTGGTGCGCCACTGCCGGCTATCGGTTTCGGAGGGCAGGATGTACGAGTTCAGCAGGTAGGGCGTCGAGGTCAGGCGGCCGAAGGGGCGGCCGTACACGATGCTACGGGCCATGTTGGGCAGGAAATCGTAGCGGCCGCGGAACAGGTAGTTGGTCTGGTTCTGGCCCGCGCCGCCGGCGCCGTTGTCGGAGATGCCCGAGAAGGTGGGGTCTGCGCTGAACTGCACGTTCATCAGTACCTCGGGGCCGTTTTCGTTGCCTTCGCGGAAGATGTTAGCGGGGTCCGATTCCAGGGCCCGACCGTACTTGCTGCTGGCATCGGTGATGAGCTCACCGGCGTATTGCGCAGCGTTGGCGTAGTCGCTACCCTGCTTGGCCGTGGAGGTAGCGCGGGTGAGGTACACCTTGGAGAGCAGGTGCAGGGCCGTGGCGCGCGTCACGCGGCCCTGCTGGGCAGCGGTGGGCGAGATGGTTTTCAGCGCGTCGGTGAGGTCGGTCACGATGGCGTTGTACACGTCGGCCACCGGGGCGCGGCTCACGTCCTTGGTGGGCGAGTCCACGAAGCTCAGCGTCAGGGGCACGTCGCCAAACGACTGCACCAGCATGAAGTAGTAGTAGGCGCGCAGCACCTTAGCCTCGGCAATGGCCTGGGCGGTGGTGGTAGCCGATACGCCCTGCACCGTGCCGGCGTACTGAATCACGCCGTTGGCCCCGTTGATGAAGCGGTAGAAGGTAGTCCAATAGTTCGAAGCCGTGCCGTTGTTGGCCGTGAGTGTGCCGCCGTAGTCTTCGTAGCTATCGGTGGTGGCAAAGCCGCGCATGTACTCGTCGGTGCCCTGGCTGAAGAAGATGGAGCCGCCCTGGTCGGCCAGCACGTTGCGCAGGCCCGAATACACCCCGGCCAGGCCGGTTTGCACGCCCTCGGCCGTGCCCAGGAAGCCGGGCACCAGCACCGAGCGCGGGTTTTCGTCCAGAATATCCTTTTTGCAGCTGCTGGCGGCTAGCACGAGGGCCAGGGCCGAGCTGGTAAGCAGTAACTTATTCATAGTAGGTGGGAAGCGCGCAAGCGCGCCGAATAAGAGTTTAGAGAGATTAGAAGCCCAGGTTCAAGCCGACGATGAAGGAGCGCGTCACGGGGTAAGTCACGCCGTAGTCGAAAGTAACGCCGCCGTTGTTGGCCGTGCTGCCGTTGAAGCGGGTCGAGTACGAGAGGGCTTCCGGGTCGATGGCCTTGTTGTTTTTGTAGTAGGTCACCGGCGACCAGATGAGCGGGTTCTGCACCTGCACGTACACGCGGGCGGTGGCAATGTGCATTTTCTGCATCGCAGTAGCCGGCAGGGTGTAGCCCAGGTCGATGCTGCGGATTTTGATGAACGTGCCGCTCAGGTAAGCCGTCGACTGTGCGTTGGGCACGAAGTCGTTGAAGTAGTTCTGGTTGGGCTGCGGGAACGCGTTGTCGGGCGTAGCCGTGGTGTAGTACGGCAGGTTCACCTGGTTGCGGCGGCCGCTGTAGGTGGTGTAGTAGTTGTTCGGAAACAGCAGCGGGTCAACCACGGTAGCGCCCACGCGGGTGAGGGCTACCCCCGTGATGTCGAAGCCCTTGAAGCGGATGCGCTGGGTGGTACCGGCCTCAAACTTGGGCTGGCGCGAGCCGATAATCTGGCGGTCGGCGCCATCCACGGTGCCGCTGCCGTTGAGGTCCTCAATCTTCACCTGGCCCACGCGGGTGCCGGCCTTGGCGGCAGCGGCGGCCTCGTTAGCCTGGTAGATGCCGGCGTACTTGTAGTCGTAGAACACGTAGAGCGGCTGGCCGATAAAGCGCTGGTTGCTGACGTCGCTGCGCTGGTTGCCGTTCTCGTCGGTACCCAGGCCCAGGTCAATCACCTTTTCGCGGTTCATGGTGAAGTTCCAGTCCGAAATCCACTCGAAGCCGCTCTTGGTGCGCACGTTCACCGTGGTTAGGGTTACTTCCACGCCGCGGTTCTGGGTTTTGCCGATGTTGCGCAGGAACGAGCCGTAACCCGTCGAGGTGGGCAGGGCGTCGGGCAGCAGCAGGTCGCTGGTGTTCTGCTGGTACAATTCTACGCTACCCGTGAAGCGGTTTTGCAGGAAGCCGAAGTCCAGACCGAAGTTGGTGGTAGCGGTGTATTCCCAGCCCAGGTTGGGGTTCGGGATGCTGTTGGGCACCGCACCTGCCACGCCCGTGCCGCCGAAGTTATAGTACCCGCCGCCCAGGGCCGAGCTCAGCGAGCCGAGCGTCTGGTAGGGGTTTACGGCGGTGCTGCCAGTGCGGCCGTAGCTGGCGCGCAGCTTCAGGTTGCTCAGCCACTCCTTGCCTTGCAGGAACGACTCGTTGGCGATGTTCCAGGCCACGGCGGCCGAGGGGAAGCCCTTGTACTTGTTGCCGGGCGCCAGGCGCGACGAGCCGTCCACGCGCACCGTCAGGGTCGCCGAGTAGCGGTTGTCGTACGAGTAGTTTACGCGGCCCATGTAGGAGAGAATGTCCCACTGGCTTTCGTTGCTGGCGCCCGCCGTGGGCGTGCCCGCCCCGATGTTGGACGACAGCTGGTAGTTGGTAGGCAGGTTCTGGGCGCCCGTGCTGAAGCCGTCGGTGCGGAACTCCTGGATGCTGTACAGCCCCGTGAAATTCAGGTCGTGCTTGCCGAACGACCGGTTGTAGGTCAGGATGTTCTCGGCCAGCAGGTTGAAGGCAATGCTGTTGGCGCGGGTGGCGGCGTTCTGGCCCCCGGCCCGGGCGGGCGTGTTGGAGGCGAAGAACGACTCGTCGTTCTGGGTGCGGCCGTCGAGGCCCAGGTTGAGGCGGTAGTCGAGGCCCTTGAGGATGTTTACCTGCCCGTAGAGGCTGTTGAAGGTGCGCAGGCGGCGGCGGCGCTCCAGGTGGGCGTTGGGGGTGTAGTAGGTCAGCGGGTTGGCCTGGGCCTGGTCAGCGTTCGGGAACAGCACGAGGTTGCCGCTGGCATCGTAGGGCGAGGCCAGCGGGCTGCTGGTCAAGATATTGTAGAGGATGCTCAGGTTCGGGTCATCCTGATTGGTGTAGGTGTTAAGGGTGTTGAAGCCCACCTTCACCCGCTTGCCAATCTGCTGGTCCAAGGTGCCGCGCAGCGAGTAGCGCTGAATGCCCTGCACGGGCACGATGCCGGTTTCGTCGTAGTAGCCCAGCGAGGCCGAGTACTGCGTCTGGTCGGTGCCGCCGCTCACGCCCAGCGCGTGGTTCTGGATGCGGCCGTTCTGGAACAGCATATCCTGGTAGTCGTAGCTCTTGCCGGCGGCATAGTTGGCCTGCTCATCGGCGGTGAGGAAGCCGGCGGCGGTCAGGGGGTTCTGGCCGGCAGCGCGGTAAGCCTCGGCGCGGTAGTCGTAGTACTGCGAGCCGTTTTGCAGGTCGAAGCGGCCGTAGGGCTTTTTCACGCCGTAGTAGCCGCTGTAGGTAGCGCGGGGAGCGCCGCTCTTGCCGCGGCGGGTCGAAATCAGGATGACGCCGTTGGCGCCCCGGGCGCCGTAGATGGCCGTGGACGAGGCGTCCTTCAGCACTTCCAGGCCCACGATGTCGTCGGGGTTCAGGTCGTTGAGGTTACCGTCGTAGGGCACGCCGTCCACTACCAGCAGCGGGTCGTTGGAGCCGGCAAACGAGCGGTTACCGCGGATGCGGATAACCGGCGCTTGGCCCGGCGTGTTGCTGGTGCTCGAAATGTTAACGCCCGCCACGCGGCCTTGCAGGGCTTGGCCCACGTTGGCTACCGGCACATCGCGCAGCTGCTCGCTGCTCAGGCTAGAGATGGCGCCCGTCACCTGGCTTTTCTTCTGGGTGCCGTAGCCCACTACCTGCACCTCGTTGAGGGCCTGGGTTTCGGGTACCAGGCTGGGGCTCACGCTGGCGCGCTTACCTACCGGCAGCTCCTGCTTGGTGTAGCCCACCGAGCTGAATACCAAGATGCTATTGTCACCGGGCACGTTCACGGTGTAGTTGCCTTCCGCGTCGGTGGTGGCACCGGTGGTGGTGCCTTTCACGACTACCGTCACGCCGGGGATACCCTCGCCGTTGTCGGAAGTTACGCGCCCGGTTACGGGGCGGGCGCCCGCCACCTGGGCGTAGGCGGCCTGGGGGACTAGCGGGGCGAGGCCGCCGCTCAGCAAGAGCATCGGCACGAGCCGCGACCATTTCAAGCCCTTCAGGAGGCGAGACGAAGGTATGCGTGTGTTCATGGGGTGGGAAACTTGAAAAGTGAAAAGCAGAAGGGGAAGACCCGGGTAGGGCTAGCCAGAATTAGAAACCGATGGAATTGCCCCCATCCACGGGCAACGAGGCGCCGGTGATGTAGCGGGCCGCGTCGGAGGCCAGGAACACGGCGGCGTGGCCGATATCGGCGGGCTTACCAAATTTGCCCATCGGCGTGCGGCGCATGGCGCGGTCGCGGCGCTCGGGGTCCGAGTTCATGGCCGTGCGGCTCATTTCGGTTTCGATAAAGCCGGGGGCAATGGCGTTGATGCGCACGCCGTCCTTGGAAAACTCCGAGGCCAGCACCTTCACCATGCCTTCCACGGCCGACTTGGAGGCCGCGTAGGCCACCACGCGGTCGATGCCGTAGTAGGCGGCCATCGACGAAATCATGAGGATGACGCCGCTGCCCCGGGGCACCATACGCCGGGCTGCGGCCCGCGTGAGGGCAAACACGGCGTTGAGGTTGGTGTGAATGATGCGGCTGAAATCTTCATCGGTCACCTCCAGCGCGGGCTTCTTCATGTTGATGCCGGCGTTGTTGACCAGAATGTCGAGCGGGCCGTGGGCGGCCTCCACCTGCTCCACCAGCGCGTCGAGGCCAGCCAGGTCGGTAATGTCGTTGGCGATGTAGTGCGCCCCCTCCCCTAGCTCAGCGGCCGACTCGTGAAGCACGCTTTCGCGGCGGCCGGTAATGATGACCGTGGCGCCGGCCGTAAGCATGCAGCGGGCGATTTCGAGGCCGATGCCCGTGCCGCCACCCGTGATGAGGGCCACCCGGCCGGCCAGCGAGAATACGTCGCCCTGCGGCGCCGTTTCGGGCGTGGTGGTTGCGTGGCCGTTGCCGTTAGAAGAAAGTACCGTATTCATAGCGCAGGAAATCTTTGTTAGTGATTGGATTCTAATTACTTGAGCTGATAAAGCTGCACCAGTTCCTTCACCTCATCGAGCGAGCGGGTGGGCGGCGCGAACGGCGCCGGAACGGGCTGCTTGGCATAGCTCTGGAAGTAGAGCACGCAGGCGTCGCGCCACCACAGGGCCTCTTTGCGCTGGGTTTGGAGGCGGGCCGCCACGTCGGCGTAGAGGGCGGGGTCGAGGGCGGGGCGGGCGGCGGTCCACTGCTTTTGCAGCCAGAGCACCGAGTCGGCGCCGGTGTAGTAGCGGGTCGCTAGCTCGTTCCAGAGGGTGCGGCCGGTGCTCAGCTTTTGGGTCCAAGGCACGTGGTGAAACCAGAGCAGGTAATTGAGCGGGCAGGTTTTGGGGTCACCCCACAGCTTCTGCACCTCGGGCTTGTACTCGGCCAGCGCGTTGGAGCCGGTGGCCGTGCGGTCGAAACCCAGGCCGATGGAATCGGCTTTGTGGTAGTACACCGCCGTCCAGTCGGGCCGGCCCGCCTTGGCCAGCCAGGGCTGCGGGCCGTAGTGGATGCTCTCCCCCATAATGTGGTGCAGGCCCAGCGGCATGGTGTAGCGCACGTAGATGCTGCGCGACTGCCCCAGCATATCGGTGAGGGTGCGCACGGCGGCCGGCTCGTTGGTCAGCGTCATGCGGGTCCACTCCTGGGCGATGGCGGCGGGGCTCAGCTCGTGGTCCCAGGCCAGGCGGCCGAAGGCGTACCAGTTGGCCTGGCCCACCGGGTGGCCGGTCCAGTTACGGTCCGAGCCAATGTTGGCCACGCCCGCCATCGCGCTCAGCGCGTGGTTATCAACCGAGCCATCGACCACCTTGGCCACCGTCGAGCCGGGGCCCTTGGCGTAGGTATCGGACTCCAGTACTTCCTTGATGAGCGGCCCCAGGTATACCAGGTGGGTGGCAAAGCCCAGGTACTCCTGCGTCAGCTGCACTTCCAGCACCAGCGGCGTTTTGGGCATGGCCCCGAACAGCGGGTGAAACGGCTCGCGGGCCATGAAGTCAATCGGGCCGTTCTTCACCTGCACCAACACCTTGGGGTCAAACTTGCCATCGAGGGGCTGAAACTCCTCGTAGGCCTGCTTGAAGCGGTCCTTGCTGCCGGCCTGGTACACAAAGGCGCGCCACATTACCACGCCATCGTGGCGGCCAAGGCTCTGGGCCAGCATGTTAGCCCCGTCGGCATGGTTGCGGCCGTAGTCCTGCGGGCCGGGCTCGCCCTCCGAGTTAGCTTTCACCAGAAAGCCTCCGAAATCGGGAATGGCCTTGTACAATTCGTCGCTCTTGGCAGCCCACCACTGCTTCACGGCGGGGTCGAGCGGGTCGGCGGTGGCTAGCCCGCCCAGCACCTTGGGCGCCGCCCAAAACACCGACAAATACACCCGCTGGCCGTAGGGCCGCAGCACGCCCGCCACCGCCGCCACCTTGCCGATGTACTCGGCCGAGAGGTAGCGGGCGCTGGCATTCACGTTATTGATAACCACGCCATTGATACCAATCGAGGCATTGGCGCGGGCGTAGTCGGTATAGCGCGGGTCGAGGCGCTCGGGCAGCTCGTACCACTTCCAGATGCTGGAGCCGGCGTAGCCACGCTCCACGGTGCCATTCTGGTTGTCCCAGTGGTTGAGCATCCGAAAATTGATGCGCGGGCTGCTGCTGACATTGAGGCCGGCCAGCGGCTGGCCCGTCTGCACCTGCCGCAGCAGCGCAAAGGCGCCGTAGAGCACCGCCCGGTCGGTGCGGCCGGTGATAACGAGGTTGTTCTTCTCCGAAAATATGCGGTAGCCTTCTGCTTTCAAAGACGGGCTAGCCGCAGCATCCACGCGCAGCACAATGCCGCCCGTGCGGCTGCCGGCGCTGGCCACTACCGGCACCGGCTGGCCTAGCAGGCCCCCTAGCCCGCGCGTCAGTTCGGCGCTGGCGGCGCGCAATACTGGCGTGTTGCCGGGGCTGGCCACGAACTGAGCCGCCCGGATATACCCTTGGCGCTCAGCTACATTAGACATGCGGTCATACTTCAGCCACAGCCGGTAACCGTCGTCGGCGCGACTGGGCGCGGCGGCGGCTAGACATAGCAAGAGCAGAAGTACGTTGCGTAGCAACACGGCAGGCGGGTGGGAAAAGTGTAGAGTAGTAGGCAGTTAGACAAGCGAGCCGCAGTAGGCTCGCCAGGCTATTGGAGCATGCGACGCACGCCGTATTCGAGGCCGCGCAGCTCGGCTAGCCCGCGCAGGCGGCCGATGGCCGAGTAGCCGGGGTAGGTGCGCTTATTGGTATTCAGGTCGTCGAGCATCTGGTGGCCGTGGTCGGGGCGCATGGGCAGCGGCGGGCGGGTTTCGCCAGCGGCCTCGCGGCGCAGTTCTTCCTGCACCAGGGCCAGTACCACGGCGTACATATCCACGTCGCCGGCCAGGTGGTCGGCCTCGTGGAAGTTGCGGGGGTTTTCCTCGCGCTTGGTAGTGCGCAGGTGCACGAAGTGAATGCGCGGGCCGAAGCGCCCGACCATACCGGCCAGGTTGTTGTCGGGGCGTACGCCCAGCGAGCCAGTGCAGAAGGTCAGGCCGTTGGCGGGCACGTCGCAGGCGGCGAGCAGGCTAGCTAGGTCGGTCTCGGTGCTCACCACGCGGGGCAGGCCCAGCAGCGGGAAGGGCGGGTCGTCGGGGTGAATGCAGAGCCCGATGCCTACTTCCTCGGCCACCGGCGCCACTTGCTGAATGAAATAGTGCAAATTCGCCGTGAGCGCGGCGGCGTCAATTGCCTTGTATTCGTTGAGATATTCCTGAAAACTGCTCAGCTCGAAAGCTTCTTCCGAGCCGGGCAGGCCGAGCAGGGTCGTGTTGGTGAGTTGGGCCACCGCCTCGGTGCTCATGCCGGCAAACTGCTGGCGGGCGGCCTCGGCCACGGCAGGCTCGTAGTCGGCCTCGGCGCCGGGGCGCTTCAGAATGCACAAATCAAACACGGCAAAATCCTGCCACACGAAGCGTAGCGCGCGGCTGCCATCGGGCATCTCGTAGTGCAAATCGGTGCGCGACCAGTCGAGCACGGGCATGAAATTGTAGCACACCGTGCGGATGCCGCAGGCCGCCAAATTGCGCAGGCTCTGCTGGTAATTAGCGATGTACCCGTCGCGGCTGGGCTTACCCTTTTTAATGTCCTCGTGCACTGGCAGGCTCTCAACCACAGCCCAATGCAGGGGCGAATGGGTCCGATTAGCGGCCTCGATGAGCTGCTGGCGGGCCTGGATTTCGGCCACCGGCCACAGGGCACCCACCGGCAGGTGGTGCAGGGCCGACACTATCCCGGCGCAACCCGCCTGGCGAATGTCGAACAGCGAAACCGGGTCGTTGGGCCCGAACCAGCGCATGGTGTGCAGCATGGCGTACTAGTAGAAAAGTGCAATTTCTTGCCTTCCGCACAAAGTTTCGATAGCTGAGGCTTACAAACTTAGCGGCTGAAGGCCGGGGTGGAATCTGATTCAAATGTAAAGGCAGTGTTATCACTTAGAGAAGGGTAAAAAGCTCAATTTCAAGGAAAATAGCTTCATAAACTATCGGAAACGTTTTCGCAAACGTTTCCGATAGGTAGATTTGTGGAAATATTTTTTTCGCCTTTGTCATGCGCTAGCTATTTCATAGCTTCCGTCCGACCTTCGCATTATCTAACTCTTTCCCACCCTGCTACTATGGTCAAATGTGTTAAGTGCAGCCTCGCCGACGATGTGATGAAAGCGGGCTTCGTGCGCGGGCGGCAGCGCTTCTTTTGTAAGTCGTGCGAGTACCATTTCACGGCCGAAAAACCGGCGGGCACCCCTAACCGCAAGCGCCACCAGGCCACCATCGCCGACGTAGCTCGGCAGGTGGGCGTGGCGCCCTCCACCGTGTCGCGGGCCCTCAACGGGCATTCTGACATAAGCCCGCTCACGCGGCAGGCCATTATTGAGGCCGCTCAACATCTTGATTATCAGCCTAATTTATTGGCTCAAAGCTTGAAGAGCCAGGCCACTAACACTATTGGGGTGCTGATTCCGGACCTGGAGCGGCCGTTCTTCGCCACGGCCGTCAGCGGCATTCAGCAGGTGGCCACCAAGGCGGGCTACCGGGTGATGATTTGCCAGTCGAAGGAGTCGTACGAGGCGGAGGTGAGCAACGTGCAGGCCCTGATAGCCAGCCGGGTAGACGGCCTGCTTATCTGCCACTCGCGCGAAACCGAGAACTTCGACCACGTGAAAGACCCGGCGCGGCGCGGCATTCCGGTCATTCATTTCGACCGGGTGTGCAATGAGGTCAACAGTGCCAAGGTCATCCTCGACGACCGGCTGGGAGCCTACACCATTACCGAGCACCTCATTGAGCAGGGCTGCAAGCGCATCGCCATTCTGGCGGGGCCGGCGTCGCTGCTCATCAGCCGGCAGCGGCAGGCGGGCTACCTCAGCGCGCTGCGCAAGCACGGGCTGCCCACCTCCGAGGAGTTGTGCGCGCACATCGACTTCCGGCCCGCCTCGGCCGTGGCGGCGCTCGATGCGTGGCTGGCCCTGCCCGAGCCGCCCGACGCCATTTTTGCCATCAACTACACCAACGCCTTCGACCTGCTGCTGGCCCTGCGCGAGCGCCACGTGCGCGTGCCGCAGGACATGGCCATTGTGGGCTTCGGCGATGAGTTTTTGGCCAGCCTCATCGAGCCCGGCCTCACTACCGTGGACCTGCACCCCTTCCGCATCGGCCAGCAGGCGGCCAGCCTTTTCCTGGAGCAAATGGCCCAGAAGGAAGATTTTCAGCCCCGCACCTGCGTAGTTACAAGCGAGTTAGTGGTGCGTCAGTCGTCGCTAAAAGGCAAGGGGGAGAAGCTAAAGGTGGCTGTTTAGCCCCTGCTGCATCCACCAAATAAATTTTAGCAGCAGCCCCCACCCTACCGCTAGCCCAGCCAGCACCACTAGGGTAATCGGCCGCTTGAAGCGGCTGGCTACCGCGCGCACACCCGCCGCTACTGTAGCAAAGAACAGGAAATCCGGCAGCACCAAGTAACTCGGCGGCAATGTGGCTACATCCTGTGCAGGCAACTGCACGGTTATCAGACTATTGCGGAAAGCATCGAAGCCGATGAGTGCTCCTACCAGCCCAAACGAAATAGCCCAGCTGCCGAGCAGCCAGGCTATTTCAATGAGTATGTCCTTACCAAACCGACCGGCTTGCGTGGGCATTACAGCGGGTGCTTAGAAGCTCTGCACCATGTTGTTGTGCAGGGTGCGGGGGCTCCAGTAACCGCTGGCGATGATGCGGCGAATGGTGAAGAGCGGGTCCTGCTGGTCGCGCTTTTCGGCCAGCGAGAAGGCGGCCACGAAGCCGCGCTGCTTGAGCTCGGGGAAAGCCTGGGTGTTCCAGAGGCCGAAGGGATAGGCGAAGTACTTGATTTTCTTGCCCGTAATTTCCTCCAGGGTCTTGGTGGGCTTGTCGATTTGGGTTTCCCAGTCTTTGCCCTGGTACTTCTTCACGTTGTGGTGGTCCCAGGTGTGCGAGCCGATTTGGTTGCCCTCGTCGGAAAGCTGCTTCACCATGTCCTTGGTCATGTAGTGCGGGCGGCCGAGGCTCACGGTCATCACGAAATACACGCCCTTGTAGCCGTACTGGGCCAGCGTGGGGCGGGCAATGGTAAACTGGTCGAGGTCAGTGTCGTCGAAGGTCAGCATTACCGGCTTGCTGGGCAGCTTGGCGCCGGTGGTGAGGTAAGCGTAGAGCTGGTCGGGCTGAATGCTGTGGTAGCCGCTGTCGGCCAGCATCTTCATCTGGGCCTTGAACTGCGCGATGGGAATGATGTAGTCCTTGGCGCCTTTTGAGTCGCGGGCCGTCCAGTCGCGAATCTGGTGGTAGCACAAAATCGGCACCTGCGGGCGGGCCAGGATGGCGGCCGCGTCGCCGGCCTTGGCGGCCGGAATGGTGCTGGGGTCAGGACCCGGCTTGGCGTTGGCCTCGTCGGCCGCAATGGCCGCGTTGCCCGAGGTAGGCGCCGCTTCATCGATTTTGCCCATCGCCTCGGCGTTGGGGTTGGTTTTGGCTTCGCCGGTGGTGGCGGTTTTGGAGTCGCAGGCGGCGAGGCTCAGCGTGGCGGCCAGGGCGGCGGCTACCGGAAACAGGTTTTTCAAGGACGCAATAAAAAAGCCGGCTAGACGCAACGGCGGACGAAGGGTGTACTTTTGCACAAAGCAACAACCCCGATAGCGGATGAACAAACTACACGGCACCGGCGTGGCCCTGGTGACCCCTTTTACTTCCACCGGCACCATCGACTGGGCCGCCTGGGAACGCCTGCTCGACTTCAACCTGGCGGGCGGCGTCGAGTACCTCGTCATTAACGGCACCACGGGCGAGTCGCCTACCGTCACGGCCTCCGAAAAAGCCGAGCTGCTCGACGTGGCCCGCCGGCACGTGGCTGGCCGCGTGCCCCTCGTGTACGGCATCGGCGGCAACGACACGGCCACCGCCGAGCAGCAACTGCGCAGCTTCGACGCCAGCGGCATCACGGCCATTCTGTCGGCCAGCCCGGCGTATAACAAGCCCAGCCAGGCGGGCATCGTGGCACACTACCAGCACCTGGCCGAGGCCTCGCCCCTGCCCCTCATTCTCTACAACGTGCCCGGCCGCACCGGCTCCAACATGACGGCCGACACTACGCTCAAGCTGGCGCAGCACGACAATATTATCGGCATCAAGGAGGCCAGCGGCAACGTGGAGCAGTGCTTGGCCATCCTGGCCAAGAAGCCGGCCGATTTCCTGTTTTTGAGCGGCGACGACATGCTCACGCTGCCGCTCATTGCCTGCGGCGGCCAGGGCATTATCTCGGTGCTGGCCAATGCGTTTCCGCAGAAATTCAGCGACATGACCCGCGCCGCGCTGGCCGGTGACTTCGCGCGGGCCAGCCAGCTGCTGTACTATTTCACGGGCCTCAACCCGCTCATGTACGAGGAGGGCAACCCCGTGGGCGTGAAGGCCGCGCTAGCCCTGCAAGGCGTGTGCGAGCCCGCCGTGCGCCTGCCCCTGGTGCCCGCCAGCGAAGGCCTCACGGCACGGATTAAGGCGCTGCTGTAGACAGAAGTATTGTTCTGAGCGTAAAGAATCGGTCCCTACACTAGCAGCCGCCCTGTTGCTAGTGTAGGGACTCGTTGTTTATAATAGGTTTCCTACTAGTAAGAAGGCTTATCCAAATCGATTGGCTCTTGCGGGCCATCAAACACCAGCCGCTCTCTAATTTACTTTTATAAGGGTACCAAGGCTCACGCACCCACCACTGCTGACCACATCCAGCGCATAAATATGCATACGCCGTGTCTTCCCGACCACGCATGTAATCAGTACAATGGATTGATTTTCTCAATTGACCCGATGCTATTTTAGCAGTCAGCATTGACTGAAAAGCATCCCACGCGGGGCCAACCATAATACCGCGTGGCTCTTGCAAGAAACAATCTCGGCACATAAAAGCAATTCGCTAGAGACACCCTATACCGCACCCGCACGGTGGCATAGCCAGCTGCCAGTTCCAGCAAATATACTTGCAGCCACACAGTGGCACTCCAACTATTCATAGTGTACAGTTGCAGCGATTTGCCACGCGGTAGACGCGGTATTTTATTGATGCATCGTAGCCGCCCGCTGCTCGGGGGCAAACGACTCGGCCTCCACGAAAATGCGCTTGAACTCGGGGTGCTTGGCGCGGATGGCCTTTTCGAGGCGGCCCACAGCCTCTTCGACCTGTTGGGCGCTGAGGTCTTGCTGAAAGCGCACATCGAGCGCCAGGAAGGCCTCGGTCGGGCCGAGGTACATGGACAGGGGCGGGCGAATACTGCGCACGGCCGGGTCGGCCTGGGCCAGGGCTTGCAGGCTGGCCCGGGTGGCAGCGTTGATGCCCTCGCCCACCAGCAGGCCGCGCGTCTCCTTGAGCATGAATACGGCCATGCCGATGAGCAGCACGCCGATGGCGATGGACGCGCCGCCGTCGAAGTACGGGTTATTGAGCAAATGGCCAAAGTACACGCCGCCCAGCGCGATAACCAAGCCTACGAGGGCGGCCAGGTCTTCGAGCAGAATAGCGTATACGGCCGGGTCGCGGCTGGCGCGCAGGGCCTGCCAGAAGCCCGCGGCGCCGCGCGTTTTGTTGAACTCGCGGAAGGCCAGCGTGCAGGCGATGCCCTCGAAGAGCACGGCCAGGCCCAGCACCCAGTAGTTCCAGGTGGGGTCGGTGAGCGGGGCGGGGTGCTGCACGTGTATCCAGCCCTCATAGAGCGAGAGGCCGCCGCCCACCGCGAAGATGAGCACGGCCACTATCATCGTCCAGAAATACAGCTCTTTGCCGTGGCCAAAGGGGTGCTCCTCATCGGCCGGCTTGCCGGCCCGCGCCAGGCCCAGCAGGATGAGCAAGCCGTTGCCGGTATCGACCAGCGAGTGAATGCCCTCCGAAAGCATGGCCGCGCTGCCCGTGAAGAAGGCGGCCGTAAACTTGGCCGCCGCAATGGCGAGGTTGGCGCCGATGGCGCCGTACACAACAATTTTAGAGCCGCCGGCCATTTTTCAGTGAGCAGTTAGCAGTGAGCAGTTGGAAGTCCTCAACGGGGAGCTTACCCGGCGGGTTTTCATCCATTACTCATCTTTCGACAGTTGATACTTGCCTTTTGGTAACTGCTCACTGATACCTGCTAACTGAATCTACCAGCCGCTGGCTAGCACATCGGCGATGTGCATGGTCTTGATGGCCAGCCGCTCGCGGCGGATATACGCCTCCAGGTGCATGAGGCAACTTACGTCGGTACTCACGATGTAATCGGCGCCGGTGGCCAGCGCGTGCTCCACCTTTTGCTGGGCCATTGCCACCGAAATTGCCTCAAACTTGACGGCGAAGGTGCCGCCGAAGCCGCAGCAGGTAGTAGTTTCGGCCATCTCGACGCGGCTCAGGCCAGCCACGCCGTCGAGCAAGCGGCGCGGCGCCTCCCGGATGCCGCACTCGCGTAGCGCCGAGCACGAATCGTGGTAGGTGTAGGTGCCCGGCAGGCTAGCCCCGGGGATGGCGTTGAGGTGCAGCACGTCAGTTAGAAACTCGGTGAGCTCGTAAGTGCGCGCCTGCACGCCCTGGCAGCGCGGCGCCTCGGGCGTATCGGTGAAGAGGTGCGAGTAGGCATTGCGCACCATGCCCACGCACGAGGCCGAGGGGCTGACTACGTAGCGCGGCTCGGCGGCGCCGGGGGCGAAATCGGCGAGGAATTTCTCGGCGATGTTGCGGCTTTCGGCCTTGTAGCCCGCGTTATAGGCCGGCTGGCCGCAGCAGGTTTGGGCGGGGTTGTAGTGCACCTGGCAGCCAGCTTTTTCCAGCACCTTCACCATGTTGAGGGCGGTGTGCGGGTAGAGCTGGTCCACGAAGCAGGGAATGAAAATATCGACTTGGGGGGTGGGCATTAGTAATCGGCTGGCGTAGCGCTTCGCTTTTTGAGGTATTCGTTTAAGACAAGAACTGCCACTATGAAAAAGGCAACCAAACTCAGCGCAAAATTCCCCTGGCTACCCTGGCGAACCTCAACGAGTGGCAGCAGTACTTTACGTTGCTCCAACTGAAAGATACTGTAGTTGATGCTGGCGTAGGGCAGCAAGCCCGGAGCTTCGTGGTACACGGTCATCTCCTCGCCGATTGCAAGACCAGCTTTAAAATCGAGCGCGGCTTGTCGGGCGGGCCCCGCTCTGACACCAAATTGCTCGGTGGTTCCTGCTAGCTTCAGCACGACCACATAATGGGGTGATTTAGTCTGTATCTCCAAAACTTCAGCTGCGTTCAGTATACCAGTGGTCTTGGTTAACTGACCAAGGCTCTTCATTGAGTTCAGCCAAGCGCTTATACAGCACCAGCCTAGCAGAGCCAGAAGCGCCAGTAGACAGAACCACTTAGGAGAGCTAGCTGCTTTAGGGGCCTCCATCGAAGTTAATTTTAGGTAGAAGCAAACTACGCACTTAATGAAGTACCTGACTTACCAGAATAATTGCGCAGCCGTTTGCCTAACCTGCGCCAATGCCCCCAGGTCGAGTGTCAGGGGCTCTCCTACTTCTGCCAGGTACGCTACTAAGTTCTCAGTAGCCATGTTACCCGTCAGCACGTCGGTAGCCATCGGGCAGCCGCCGATGCCGCCGATGGCCCCGTCGAAGCGGCGGCAGCCGGCCTGGTAGGCAGCCTGCACTTTTTCGCGCCAGGTGGTGGGCGTAGTGTGCAGGTGGGCGCCGAATTCAATCTGCGGGAAGGCCGGAATCAATTCCTCGAACAAGGGCGTGATGAGCGCCGGCGTGCTCACGCCGATGGTGTCAGACAGAGCTACGATGCGCACCCCCAGCGCGGCGAGCTGCGCCGTGAAGTCGGCCACCACGGCGGGGCTATACGGGTCGCCGTAGGGGTTGCCGAAGCCCATGGAGAGGTACACAATCAGGGTTTTGCCCACGCGCTCGCACAGGGCGTGCATGGCGGCCACGTCGGCCAGCGCCCCGGTGATGGTCTGGTTGGTGTTGCGGCGCTGGAAGGTTTCGCTCACGGAAAGCGGGAAGCCCAGGTAGCTGATTTCGGGGTGGCTGGCGGCCTGCTCGGCCCCGCGCAGGTTGGCCACGATGGCCAGCAGCTTGGTTTTCGTCTGGCTGAGGTCGAGGCCAGCCAGCACCTCGGCGGTGTCGCGCAGCTGCGGAATGGCCTTGGGCGACACGAACGAGCCGAAGTCGAGCACGTCGAAGCCCACGGCTAGCAGCTGCTGGAGGTAGGCGGTTTTGGCGGCGGTGGGAATGAACTCGTGCAGGCCCTGCATGGCATCGCGCGGGCATTCGGTCAGAACAACGGGGTGGGTGGGCATGGCACGAAGGTAAAGCGCAGTAGCGTGGACGCTGTGAGTTTGCGCGTGGGTAGCATGGCCAGACTTTGCCACGCGCAGGCTCGCAGCGTCCATGCTACTTCCCGCCGAACTTGCCCGGCGGCGTGGGCGTTGGCCAGGTATGCTCTTTTCGTTTTTCTCACCCTTCGGCAGGCGGCAGGCCGGAGGTTTTCTACTGGTGCTGCTGGCCCTGCTGGCCTCGTGCAGCAAGCCCCAGACCCTGGCCGCCTTATTCCAGAAAACCACCCCGCACGACGACTACGCCCGCGCCCTCGACCGCGCCGGCCTGCGCGAAGCCCAGCTAGGCCGGCAGTGGCAGCAGGCCGCCGAGCGCGCCCTACGCGACTCGCTTACCGTGACCCTGCCGGTACTCGAAACCGGCTATTTTCGGCCCGAGCAGCCCACGGCGGCCGGCTACCGCTACGCCGTGCGGGCCGGCGAGCTGGTGCACGTGCGCCTCACGCTGGCGCCCGGCCCGGTGCTGGCGCCCCGCGTGTTTGTGGATGCCTTTGCGCTGGCGCCCGGCCAAAAGCCTGACTTGCTGAAATGGACGACCGCCGACACCACCGCCGCCGGCACCTACGACTACGCCTACCAGGTGGCCGACGATGGCCAGCACCTGCTGCGCGTGCAGCCCGAACTGCTGGCGGCCGGCCGCTACACCCTGCGCCTGTGGCGCGGGCCGGGGCTGGGGCTCTTCCCGGTGAAGGGGCGCACCGACCAGGCCATCGGCAGCTTCTGGGGCAATGCGCGCGACGGCGGCGCCCGACGCCACGAGGGCGTGGATATCTTCGCCCCGCGCGGCACGCCCGCCATGGCCGCCACCGACGGCTACATCACCCGCACCGGCGAAAGTAAGCTGGGCGGCCGCGTGGTGTGGCTGGCCGATGCCCGCGGCCAGCACCTCTACTACGCCCACCTGGACAAGCAGTTGGTGCAACCCGGCCAGCACGTGCGGGCCGGCGACACCCTGGGCCTGGTCGGCAACACCGGCAACGCCCGCACCACGGCCCCGCACCTGCACTTCGGCATCTACCGGGCGGGCGGCGCCGTGGACCCCTGGCCGTTTTTGCACCGCGCCGACGCCGTGCCCGCCGCCCTGGCCGGCCCCGACCACCGGGGCAGTTGGGTGCGCGCCCGCCCGGCGCTGGCTAGCTCGCAGCTACCCGCTACCCTGCCGCTGCTGGTGCTAGGCCAGCGCGCCGGCTACCTGCGCGTAGAGCTGCCCACCGGTCAGCGCCGCTACGTGGCCGCCCGCTTGGTGGCCCCGGCGCAGCCGCTACGCCGCCTGGTGCTGCCGGCCGCCCACGAAATGCAGGCCGAGCCCCTGGCCAGTGCCCCTGCCCTAGCTGCCTGGCCGGCCCGCACCCCCGCCGCCGTACTGGGCCAAAGCAACGGCTACGCGCTGCTGCGCAACGCCGCCGGCCAGCAGGGCTGGACGAAGATTTAAGTTAAACGCCAAAAGCCTGGGGCATCGGGAGCGGCCGTATCGATTTGATACGGCCGCTCCCGATGCCCCGGGCTTTTACCAGGCTAGCGCTTGACTAGCTATTGGTTAATAACGAGCACTTTGCCCAACTGGCGCGAATACGTCAGGCGGGTTTCGCCGCTGCCCGTGGGGTAGTCAAAACCCACAGCCTTAGGGTCGTTGCGGAGGCTGGTCCAGGCCTGGGTATCGACCTCGGCGGGCTGGGTGGCGGAAGCCGGCACGGCGGGCTGCACAAACTGGCTGGGGCTGAAAAAGGCGTTCATACCGCGCAGAATGCTGATTTCCTTGTCGCGCGCCGAAGCCGACTGATTGTTGCGCAGCGTGGGGTCATCGAGCAGCGCGGTGGCGGGCAGCACCTCATGGCGCAGGGTATCGCCGGCGCTGCTCACTACATACAGGTGCAGGCGGCTGCTCAGGATGCGCGGTCCCCGCATCTGTAAAATGAACTGGTCGGGCGCCTGCGGGTTGGAAAACGTGTGGCTGGCGCGCACCGTATTGAGCACCGTAGTGGCGCCTACGCGCTCGCCCCGGCCGCTGGGGGGCCGGAATTCGGTGCGCGGGTCGGCCGAGGAAGTTGCCGTTTCGCGCTCCTTACTGACGTTGACGCAGGAGCTAGCAGTGAGCAGGATGGCGGCTACGGCGCCGAGCTTGCAGAAAGAGGTAGTCATATTCAAGGGTGAGAAGAGCTAGTACAGGTAATAAAGCGGGCGGCCGGCAAGATAGCCCCCGCCGCCGGGCTGTGTACGCGGAGGCAGCGGCCGGGGGTTCAAAACCAGCCCACCTCCAGGCCCAGCTGCCAGCGCGGCGGCTCGGGCAGACCGGGGCTGCGCAACGCGTTGCTGAGGCGGTAGCGGCCCACCAGGGCCAGCGAATTGCTGCCCACGCGGGCGCCCACGCCACCTAGCCAGCGGGCCAGGTAGTCGGGCTGATGGGCTACCACTTCGAGCCGGCCGCCGCGGGGGCCGGGCGCGTCGGTGGCGTGGGTGGTAGCAAAGGCCCAGCCGCCGTAGGCCAGCAGGTCGAGGTAGCGGCCCACGGTGTTGCCCCGGTGGCGGCCGGGGTTGAAGCGCAGGCTAGCCTCGGCCTGCGCCTGGTGGTAACTAAAAAACTGGCTATCGAAGCCCGGCTCAAACGGCGCGGGCCGGGTGGTTTCCGCATCGAGGCCGTAGCGCAGGTAGGCGTAGCGCAGGTCGGCATTGAGGGCCACGAAGCCCCCCAGCCGCCGCTTGAGCCGGCCGCCCAGCTGCAACTCGGACGATGCCACGCCGGGCCGCACACCCAGCGCACTGGGCCCGGCGGCCAGCGCATAGCCCAGGTACACGTGGCCGAAGTAGCGGCGGTTGGGCCCCGTGTGGCTCGGCAGGGTGTCGGTGGCCACGTCGGTTTGCAACAGCACCTGCTGGGCGTGGGCGGCCGGACCCGCCAGCAGCACGAGGCCAGCCGCGCCCAGCAGGTGCTTTTTAGCGCATCCCCAAGAGTGTGTCTTATTCCGCATATTGCCCGGTATAACCTTGATAGTGAACGCGCAGCACGTTGCCGGCGCGGGCCAGCCGACGCGGCACCTGCACCACCAGGCGCTGGGTGACGGCGCGCACTTCGTAGCGGTGCAGCACGCCGCGCGCATTGGCCAGGTGCCAGTAGAGGCGGGCCGGATAGGCGGGGTACGGCGGCAGGGCCGGGGCGGCCTCGGCGGGCGCGGGCTGCTCCTTGCCCACGGGCGCTACGTTGGGGGTGGTGGGCGTGGGCGTGCCGGGCGGCCGGGCGGGCGTGGGCGGGGCCAGCCAGTCGGTGGCGCCGGGGGTCAGCTCGTCGGCCTCGGCCACCAGGGGCAGCGGCTGGGCGGCAGGCACGGTGGCGGCGGGCCGCAGCACCACGGCCACCAGCGTGTCGTGCACCACAAAATCAAACGTGGGCTCGGGCATGGGCAGCGGGGCTAGCCGGCGGGCCAGCAGGCGACGGGCCTCGGGCCGGCCGTAGCCGTGAGCGTAGTCATAATACGGATACAGCTCGCCGGCCTCGCGCACCTGCCGGAATAGCTGCATGGCCGTGAGCTGCCCGCCGCTGGCCTGCTGGGCGCAGGCCGCCAGCCCCGCCACCAGCGGCGCCGAAAACGACGTACCCTCGACCCGCTCGAAGCCGCCCGACGACGTAGTGGTGAGCACGATGCCAAAGGCCGACACGTCGGGCTTGAGGCGGCGGTCGGCGCTGGGGCCCACCGAGCTGAAGGCCACGTGCAGGCCGGTGGCGGGGTCGAGGCCCCCCACGGCCAGCACGGAGTCGGCATCGGCGGGCGTGCCGATGCGCACCCAGTCGTCGTCGCCGTCGTTGCCGGCGGCGCTCACCACCAGCACGCCCTTGCGGGCCGCCAGCGTGGCCGCCCGCCCGATGAGCGAGTGCCGGCCATCCATCTGCTCCGGAAAATAGCGCTGCTCGGTATAGGCCAAGGACGAGCTGATGATGTCGGCCCCCTGCTGGTCGGCCCACTCGGCGGCGCGCAGCCAAGCTTCTTCCTCGCCGTAGCGCTCGCTGGCCAGCCCCTCGGTGCGGGTCAGCAGGTAGGTGGCGCCGGGGGCCAGCCCCAGCGCCGGGCCCAGGCGCAGGGTATCGGGGCCGGGCAGGCGGCCGGCCAGACAGCCCAGCACCTCGGTGCCGTGCGCGCCACCCCGAAACACGTTGGGCTGGTTTTTCAGAAAGTCGTAGGTGGCCGCAATGCGCCGCTCGCGTCGCAGCGCCCGAAAGGCCGGGTGCCAGTTGGTGCCCCGGAAGCCCACGTCGAATACGGCGATGCGCACGCCCTGGCCCAGCAGGCCGGCGCGCAGCAGCTCGGCGCGGCCCAGGGCGGCCGTTTGCTGGCGGGCGAGCTGGTAATCGGCCGGCGACACGGCGGCCTGGCTAGCCAGGCTTGCGGCGCGGCTTGCTTCTTTTACCAGCGGCTGGTGGCTGGCCGGGCGCAGGCGGCTGGTCAGCGGCCAAGCCTCTACGCTAGCCACGCCCGGCAAGTGGCGCAGGGCGGCGGCCTGGGCCGGCGTGGCGCGGCAGGCCACGGCATTAAACCAGCGGCTGACCAGCGTGAGGGTATCAACGCGGGCCTGCACGGCGGCTACGTAGTCGGGGCGCACGGGGCGGTCAGTGGCATCAGCGGCGGGCAGGCCCTGGCGGCGGCGGCGGGCCTGCGCGGCGGGGCTGAAGTAGCGTGCCGGGTCGAAGGCCACGCCGGCCTTGTCGCGAAAGCTGACCCAGTAGCGGCCGGCCAGGCCGGTGGCTGGGGCCTGCGCCCGGCTAGCCCCAGGCGCGGCCAGCAGCCCCATCAAAAATACCAGTGCAAGTGTGCGCATATAACAGGAGGTGGCCTCGCCCGGCCCCGCGCAAAAGTAGGCTGCCGCCGCGCTCTGGCCGGGGCGGCGGGGCAACCTGGGCTTTGGCAGGGCCGTTTAGCCCGGGTGCCCGGGCCCGCGCCGGGTCTTTTTTAGTGCTTTACGTGCTTTTCAGAATGTCTGCTTCCGCCCGAAAAATCGCCGCCCCTACCCTGCTGCTGGCCGCCGTGCTGCTGGCCCTGCCCAGCTGCAATCAAAAGGAAATTGCCGCGCTGCAACAGCAAAACGCCGAGCTAACCAAATCGCGCGACCAGCTACAAGCTGAGAAGATGGCCCTACAACAAGCTAAAAATCAGAACGAAGCTGCCCTCAACGCTGACTTGCTTAACCGCAACAACCGCGTGAGCCAGCTCAACCAGACGCTGGGCACCACCGAGCAGGACCTGGCTGGCAAAAACGCCCGCGTGGCTGAGATGCAGCGCATTCTGGATGAGAAGGATGCCGCCACCAACGCGCTGCGCAAAAAAGTGGCCGACGCCCTGCTCGGCTTCAATTCGCAGGACTTGCAGGTGAACGTGAAAAACGGCAAGGTGTATGTATCGCTTTCCGAGCAACTGCTGTTCAAATCGGGCTCGACCAAGGTGGACCCCGCCGGCCAGGATGCCCTCATCAAGCTAGCCAACGCCCTGACGGGCAATGCGGACATCAACATCTTGGTGGAAGGCCACACCGACAACGTGCCCATCAAGGGCGTGGTAAACGGGGCCAAGGATAACTGGGATTTGAGCGTGCTGCGCGCCACCGAAATCACGCGCCTGCTCACCGCCGCCGGCATCGACCCCACCCAGATTACGCCCTCGGGCCGGGGCCAGTACCTGCCCGTGGCGGCCAACGACACGCCCCAGAACAAGGCCATCAACCGCCGCACCGATATTATTCTGACGCCCAAGCTCGATGAGCTGTTTTCGATTTTGAATACGAACTAGGGTATTTTGGTTGGTTATCGTTCAGGCGGGCGCCTCACCCCCCGGCCCCCGCCTGAACGATAACCAACCAAAATACCCTAGCGGCTCACCGAGTACGTTTTCCGCCCCGGCCCCACGCCGGTGATTTTTACCGATTGCCAGCCGGTGGGCAACGTAGTTTTGCGCTGCGCGATGCCGAGCGGCGTGATGTCGAGCCCGCCGAAGCCCATGAGCACGGCTTGCAGCACGCCGCCCGCACCGGTGGCGAAGTAGGGGTTGGTGCCGCCCTTGGTTTCGGCGATGACGCGGAAGGGCGGCAGCAGGTTGGGCGTGTAGGCATCCTGGAAGAAATGCTGGGCCTTGCCCCCGTCGCCGAGGCGGGCGTAGAGCAGCGCGAAGATGGCCTGCGTCATGGCGGGCGTGCCCTCGTTGGGCACGCGGGTTTCGTAGTAGGTGAGGTCTTTTTTAATCTGCGCCGGGTCGGTGACCACGCCCAGCGGATAGGCCAGCAGGTTCACATCGCCCTGCTTGATGCCCTCGCCGTGGTAGGTGGCGTGCTCCTTTATCACGCCGTCGGGCATTTTGAGAATGGGGATATTCTGGGCCACCAGGGCCCAGTCGGGGCTAGCCCGCAGGCCGAGCAGCTTGGCGGCAGCGGCGGCATTTTGCAGATTTACGCGGGCGGCGGCGTTGGTGAAGGCGTCGTTGTCCACGTTTTCGGCCCACTCGTCGGAGGCTACTACGTTCTTGATGTCGTAGTGGCCGGGGCCATTGCGCTCGACGCGGCTAGCCCAGAAGTCGGCGGTGGCCGCGAGGATGGGCCAGCCGGTTGAGCGCAGCCAGTCCTTGTCCTGCGTCACGCAGTAGTACTGCCAGGCGGCCAGCGCCACGCAGGCCGAAATGTGGTGCTCAAACGGCCCGCTGAGGGCCCACACGGGCGTTTCTTCCACGCCGGTGTCGGCGCTTTCCCAGGGGTACATGGCGCCCTTGTAGCCGTGGGCGAAAGCATTGCGCCGGGCCAGGTCGAGGCGGTTGAAGCGGTACTCGACCAGCGACCTGGCGATTTCGGGGTGCAGCACGGCCAGCGCCGGAAACATCCACACGTCGGTATCCCAGAACACGTGGCCGTTGTAGCCAAGCCCCGACAGGCCCATCGGCGAGGGCGAATAATCGGTGCCGGCCCGCGAAAAGCTGTAGAGGTGATACAGCATACTGTGCACGTCTTGCTGGGCCTGGGCATCGCCGGTAATCTGGATGTCGCTCTGCCACAGGTCTTGCCAGGCTTTTTCGTGAAACTCCAGCAGGCGCTTACGGCCCTCCAGCCTAGCGAAAATGGTGAGGCGCTCGGCCTCGTTGAGCGGGTCGGGGTGGTGGGCCGAGGTGATGCTGGAGCCCGCCACGGCGTAGGCGTAGGTTTGGCCGGCCTTCAGGGTCTTGCCAAATTTCATGAGGTGCATGTTGTTGTCCCACATCTCATGGATGATGCGCGGCTCCTGGCCGTGCGGCTCCTCAAACAGGAAGCTGGTGCTGGCGCACAGCAGCAGCTTGCCGGTGGGGCTGCGGGCCGACGACGTGAGCAGGCTCAGGGTGGCGTGCGGCCGGTCGATTTCGTTGTAGTAGTTCTGCACCTCGCGCAGGGCGTCGGGCGCATCCATGACGCTGGCGGCGGTGAGGGCCACGTCCTTTTTAGCCGTAATGCTGACGTCGAGCAGCACCGTGTAGGGCAGCTGGCGCAGGGCATAGTAGGTGTAGCTGATAGTGGCCTTGTCCTGGTAGTCGAAGGTGTTGGTGAGGCTAGCCCGCTGCATATCAAGCTGCTGCCGGAAGTTGCGGGCGTCGCGGGCGTCGAGGCGGTGGCCGTCCACCTCCAGGTACATATTCAGCAGGTTGAAGCTGTTGAGGAAGTTGCTGACCCGGCCCCGGCCGTACTGGTCGTAGGCGCCGGCCAGCACCACGTTCTTCACCTTAAAAGGCTCGGGCGACGACACGATGCCGAGCATGCCGTTGGCCACGGTTACGCCGTAGTAGTTGGCAGGGTCAATTTTATCGGCGCTGATGCGCCACGGGTCGGGGGTCTGGGCGGCCAGCGGCGGGGCGGCCAGCGCCAGGTAGCCGGCGCACAAAAGCGCCTTGGCGCGAAGCAGGATGGGTGGGAACATAGGCAGAGAGTAGATACGTGGCTAGCCGCCGCGGCCCCGGCCCCTGACGAAACGCCCGGCCGGTAGCGCCTCAAAAATAAGCACCTAGCCACGACAACCAACCGGCCAAACCACCTGTTTTTGGGTCATCCGCAGGCGCGGGCAGCGGGCTGACTCAGGGCCAGCGATAGGATTATATGGCGTATTTCTATTTACCTTTCCCTGAAATCAGCTCCTGCTGATTGAATACCCTTGGTTAAGTGGCGGTTAGCTGGTCTTGGCCGGCGGCGCGGACTGGCCGGGCGGTTATTACCCTACCTTTTCCCACCCGTTGAACACTTTTTTACTTACTTATTGGCGCGGCTGGCTACTAATCGGGCTGCTGGCGGGCCTGGTGGGCTGCGCCGCGCCCCCGCCCGAGCCCACCTACCGCATTGGTTTTTCGCAGTGCACAACCGGCGATGCCTGGCGCCGGGCCATGCTGGCGGGCATGCAGCAAGAGCTGGGGCTGCACCCCAACGTGCAGCTGCAAGTACAAGACGCTCACAACGATACCGAGCTTCAGCGCCGCCAGATACAGGCATTCATCCGCCAGCGGGTCGATTTGCTCATTATCTCGCCCAACCAGTCGGGCCCGCTCACGGCCCTCACCGAAGCCGCTTACAACCAGGGTATTCCGGTTATTATTCTGGACCGGCGCACCACTTCGCGCCTCTACACGGCCTACGTGGGCGGCAACAACCTGGAGGTAGGCCGCACGGCCGGCCACTACGCCGCCCAGCAGCTGCACCAGCGCGGCCGCGTGCTCGAAATAATGGGCCGCGCGGGCTCCTCGCCCGCCACCGAGCGGCACGAGGGGTTTGCGCAGGCGCTGGCCGCCTACCCCCGGCTGCGCGCCCTGCCGCCGCTGGCCGCCGACTGGCAGCCGGCCTCGGTGCTGCGGCAGCTGCCCGCCGTGCTGCGCGCCCACCCCGAGGTCAACCTCATTTTTGCCCACAACGACCCTATGGGCCGCGCCGCCTACCAAGTGGTGCAGCAGTTGGGGCTGGCCCGGCGCATTCGCATTATCGGGGTCGATGGCCTGGCGGGGCCCGGCAACGGCTTGCAGCTCGTGGCCGATGGGGCGCTGCAAGCCACGCTGCTGTACTCGCCGGGCGGCCAGGAGGCCATTCGCACGGCGCTACGCATTCTGCGCCACGAGCCGTTTGAGAAAGAGAACGTGCTGGGTACCATGATTATCGACTCGGCCAACGTGAGTGCCATGTGGGCCCAAACCGAGCGGCTGGCCTCGCAGCAGCAAAACATTGCGCAGCAGCAGCAGCGCCTCGTGGCGCAGCAGCAGCGCTACACCAGCCAGAAAACCACGGTGTATTTGCTGCTGGCCAGCCTGCTGGGCGCCGTGGGCCTGGGCGCGCTGGCCTACCGCTCGTCGCGCCTCAACCGCCGCATCCGGCGGGTGCTGGAGGGGCAGAATGCCGAAATCCGGGCCCAGCGCAACCAGCTGGAGGAACTGGCTGAGGAAAACCGCCGCTCGGCCGAGGCTAAGCTGCGGTTTTTCACCAACTTCTCGCACGAGCTGCGCACGCCGCTCACCCTCATTCTGGGGCCGGTGGAGGAGATGCTGACCACGCCTACCGACCTCACGCCCGCCCATCGCCACGACCTGAGCCTGGTGCGCCGCAATGCCCAGCGCCTGTTGCAGCTCGTGAACCAGCTGCTCGATTTTCGCAAAATCGACGTGGGCAAGATGGCCGTGCGCGCCACCGAGGGCGACCTGGTGGGCTTCGTGCGCGAAATCATGGACGTGTTTGAGAAAACGGCGCGGCGGCGCGGCATCACGTTCCGGTTTTTGCCCGCCGAGCCGGTTATTTTCCTGTGGTTCGACGCCGCCATTCTCGACAAGGTCTTCTTCAACCTACTTTCCAACGCTTTCAAGTTCACGCCCGACAGCGGCCGCATCACGGTGAGCCTGCAACTAGACGCGGCGGCTAATACCGTGCGCATCAGCGTAGAAGACAACGGCCGGGGCATTGCCGAGGCCGACCAGGCGCACATTCTGGAGTGGTTTTACCAGGGCAGCCAGCCCTCGGCCAACAGTTCGGGGCTGGGGCTGGCCCTGGCCGAGGGCCTCACGCGGCTGCACCAGGGCACGCTTTCGTTTCGCAGTCAGGCCGGCCAGGGCAGCACGTTTACGGTGGCGCTGCCGCTGGCCCGGCCCGCCTCATTCCTGGAGGCCGAGCCGGGCCACGCACCCGCCCCGCTCAGCCTGCTGCCCGACGAGGGCCCCGCCGAGCCCGACCACACCCTGGCCCCGGCCCGCACCGAGGCCACGGCCCTCATTATTGAGGACAACGAGGAAGTGCGCAACTTCTTGACCCAGAAGCTACAGCCGCATTTTCAGGTGAGCGCCACGGCCGATGGCACCACCGGCCTGCGGCTAGCCGGCGAAACCATTCCCGACGTGATAGTGTGCGACGTGAACCTGCCCGGCCTGAGCGGCCTGGAGGTGGCCGCCGCCCTCAAGGGCGACTGGCGCACCTCGCACATTCCGCTGGTGCTGCTCACGGCTCAGAACGCACCCGAGCAGCAGGTGGCGGGCGTGCAGGCCGGCGCCGACCTCTACCTCACCAAGCCCTTCAACCCTACCTTCCTGCTCGAAAGCCTGCGCACGCTGCTGCGCAACCGCGACCAGCAGCGCGAGCACTTCCGGCGGCAGCTATCGGGGGCGACGCCCACCGTGGCCCCGCAGCGCATGGACCAGAAGTTTCTGGGCGACCTCACGGCCATCATCGAGGGGCGGCTCGACCAGCCCGAGCTCAACGTGGACGACATTGCCCGCAGCCTGGGCGTGTCGCGCACGCAGCTCTACCGCAAGGTGAAGGCGCTGCTGGGCACGGGCGTCACGGAGTACATCCAGGGTGTGCGCCTCACCAAGGCGCGCCAGTTGCTGCTGCAAGAGGGCAGCACCATCGCCGAGGTAGCCTACCAAACGGGCTTCTCCTCGCCCTCCTACTTTTCCACGGCCTTCAAGGGCAAGTACCACGTCTCGCCCACCGAGTTTAAAGCCCTGCACACCCCCTTACGCACCTGACGGATTTTTGCAAGTCATGCATCAATAGTTAAAGTCAAGCTTCGACAAACGCACTATTTTTTAGTTTAAATTGCTGAAAATAAGTTATTTAACTAGCATGTCGAATTTCGCCCCAATTTTTAACGAATTTGGCACCCTGGCGTACGGCTAAAGCACCAGTGCCCCCGGACTTTTGAGCAAACGATTCAGCTCATGGTTCAGCGCAAGGTTCTTTTTTGGTCTATCGTCACGGCGCTCGGGGGCTTCCTGTTCGGCTTCGATACGGCCGTGATTTCGGGTGCCGAGAAAGCCATTCAGCAGCTCTGGCACCTGAGCGCGTACGAGCATGGGTTCACCATTTCCATTGCCCTCATCGGCACGGTGCTGGGCGCCATCTTCGGCGGCATCCCCAGCGACCGCCTCGGCCGCCGCCAAACCCTGCGCTGGATTGCGGTGCTCTACCTGGTGTCGGCCGTGGGCGCGGCGCTGGCTCCCAACTGGGGGCTGTTCCTGGTATTCCGCTTTTTGGGCGGGCTGGGCGTGGGCGCGTCGTCGGTCACGGCCCCGCTCTACATCTCCGAGATTTCGCCCGCCGACTCGCGCGGCAAGCTCGTGGGCTTGTTTCAGTTCAACATCGTATTCGGCATCCTGGTAGCCTACCTCTCCAACTACCTGCTGGCCAACGTGGGCGCCAACTCGTGGCGCCTGATGCTGGGCGTGCAGGCCGTGCCCTCGGTAGCGTTTCTGCTGTTTCTGTTCCGCGTGCCCGAAAGCCCGCGCTGGCTCCTGCTGCACGGCCGGCTAGCCGAGGGCCGCGAGGTATTGAGCCTCATCAGCCCCGCTACGGTGGAGGCCGACGTGGCGGCCATCCTGACCAGCCAGGCCCAGGCGGCGCAGGCCAGCGAGTCGCTGTGGGCGCCGCAGTACCGCACGCCGGTGCTGCTGGCCATCGCCTTCGCATTTTTCAACCAGGTATCGGGCATCAACGCCATCATCTACTACGCCCCGCGCATCTTCGAAATGACGGGATTGGGCCAAGGCGCGGCGCTGCTGTCGTCGGCGGGCATCGGGCTGGTCAATTTCATCTTTACCCTGCTGGGCGTCAACGTTATCGACCGGTTTGGGCGGCGCACGCTCATGCTGGTGGGCTCGCTGGGCCTCATTGCCACGCTGGGGCTGGTGTCGCTGGCCTTTTACACCCAAAACTTCCAGCTCTTCAACGGCCTGCTGGTGCCGGGGCTGCTGTTTGCCTACATCGCCTTTTTCGCCTTTTCGCAGGGCGCCGTCATCTGGGTGTTCATCTCCGAGATTTTCCCTAATGCCGTGCGGGCCCAGGGTCAGGCGCTGGGCTCGAGCACGCACTGGGTCATGGCCACGGTCATTGCCTTCACCTTTCCGGCCTTCGCCGCCCGGCTGGGCGGGGGCCACACGTTCGCCATCTTTTGCGGCATGATGGTGCTGCAACTCATTTTCGTACTGCGCTTTATGCCCGAAACCAAGGGCACCAGCCTGGAAGGCGTAGAGCGCACCCTGGTGATGCACTAGGCTAGCCGCTCACCGCTCTGCTCTACTCCCCGGCCGGGTTCCTGGCCACTGCTTACCGTCTTTCTCCTTTCCCACCCACTCTCTATTCTCCCGTGTTATGCCAGTCGTTTGCTTCGGTGAAATGCTCTGGGATGTGCTGCCTACCGGCAAGCAGCCCGGCGGCGCGCCCCTCAACGTGGCGGTGCATCTGCACAATTTTGGCCTTGCGCCGCAGCTCATCAGCCGCGTGGGCCACGACGACCTGGGCACCGAGTTGCTGGAGTTTGTGCGCGCCAAGGGCCTGAGCACCTACTACGTGCAGCACGGCGAAACCCACCTCACGGGCGTGGTGAAAGCCAACGTGGGCGACGGCAACGAGGTGGTTTACAAGATAGTGCAGCCCGTGGCCTGGGATTACATTCACTACGAAGACTCGCTGGGCCAGTTGGTCGAAACCGCCGAGGCCTTTGTATTCGGCAGCCTCTCGGCCCGCAGCTCCACCACCCGCGAAACGCTGTACCGGCTGGTGCAGCGCGCTAGCTTCAAGGTGTTTGACGTGAACCTGCGCGCCCCGCACTACTCGCGCAACGTGGTCACCTACCTGCTGCACCAGGCCAGTTTGGTCAAGCTCAACCACCACGAGCTGGCCGAAATCATGGGCTGGTTTGGGGCTAGCCCCGCCGAGGAAACCGCCCTGCACTGGCTGGCCGACCGCTTTGGCCTGCAAGCCGTGTGCGTGACCAAAGGCGCCGACGGCGCCGTGCTCTGGACCGGCGGGCAGCTCTACAGCAGCCCCGGCCGCCCCGTGGCGGTGCAGGACACTATCGGCAGCGGCGACGCTTTTCTGGCCGCCCTGCTCAAGGGCTGGCTAGCCGGCCAGCCGCCCGCCGAGGCCCTGGCCTTTGCCTGCGCGGCGGGCTCGCTGGTAGCCACTTACCAGGGCGCTACGCCCGCCATTTCGGAGGCGCAGGTGCTGGCCCTGGCCGCGCCCGTGGGCTAGCCTACTGGCTGATTACTATGCTTTTTTTCTTGCTCTTTACCCATGACCTCTACCCGTACTACGCTGACTACGTTGCTCCTGGCCGGGCTTGCTTCGGCTTGCAGCCCGCAAACGGCTACGGAAAATGCTACCGCTACTACCGCCGCCAAACCGGCGGCCGACAGCCTCGCGCTCGCTAAAAAGCCCGGCTGGTGGAAGGAAACGGTGGTGTACCAGCTTTACCCGCGCAGCTTTAAGGATAGCAACGGCGACGGCGTGGGCGACCTGCGCGGCATCATTTCGCAGCTCGACTACCTCAAGAGCATTGGCGTGGGCACGGTGTGGCTGAATCCCATCTACGCCTCGCCCAACGATGACAACGGCTACGATATCAGTGACTATCGCCAGATAATGCCCGAGTTTGGCACGATGGCCGACTTCGACGAACTGCTGAAGGGAATGCACGCACGCGGTATCAAGCTGGTGATGGACCTGGTGGTGAACCACAGCTCGGACGAGCACGCCTGGTTTACCTCGGCCCGCGCCTCGCGCACCAGCCCCTACCGCAACTACTACTACTGGTGGCCCGCCGAAAAAGGCACCCCGCCCAAGCGCTACAGCACCTTCGACGTGAAGAAGGACGCCTGGCAGTACGACGCGCCCACCAAGAGCTACTACCTGCACATCTTCT
>Ga0160428_1000204_pt1 | contig 74760 bp, 63 predicted proteins | sample SolpanmetagenomM_FD_108198 | JGI IMG/M metagenome (GOLD analysis project Ga0160428, IMG submission 108198) | Solar panel surface microbial communities from Lawrence Berkeley National Laboratory, California, USA - M | ecosystem: Engineered > Built environment > Solar panel > Unclassified ... | reverse complement strand
GTGTGTTCGACCATCTCCCGGACGACTTGGGTGCCGTGGGCGTCGACGAGGGCAAGGGCGTGGTCGGCGCTGGCCCAGTCGATACCTGCTGTGGGTGCGCTGAGCTCTGTACGAGTGCGGTCGTCTTGTTCGACACTCATGGTGCTCCTTGCTGTTGGCGCAGCAGGTGGGCACCTGGTGGTCTCAGGACGTGGAAGCCGGTCGCTCACTGATCGGCGCTCGATGGCGCGTAGCCCTGTCGCCAGTCACTCCCGTCCTGGGGCCACCGGACCCCGCAGTACTCATGCCGGACCTCGAAGGTCAGCGCGTGTGGGGCGGTGATCCGGTGGTGTCCAGGTGCACCAACAGCTCCTTGCTGCTGGCACCGGACACGGTGCCGCAAGAGACCGCCGGCGGGAAGAGTCTGCGCAGTGAGCGTGCGTTCGGTGCGCGCCCAGCGGTATGTGCTTGACGTCCTTTTGTGGCGAGCCTCGGGTGTTCGGCCCGATCGTCGGGCCCAATAATCACTTGACTAGTGACGTGTCACGTCAGCCAGGGTGTCGTCGTGCTCCTGTACCTCACCGGTTCCAGCTGCGCGGGCAAGACTACGACGTTGCCGGCTTTGCGGCACCTGCCCGCCTTGGCTGTTCACGACTCCGATGAGATAGGCATACCTAGTGACGCCGACACCGCGTGGCGGCAGTCGACTCTTGAGCGCTGGGTGCAGTTTGCCCTGGAGCACCAAACCCGTGGAGTCGATGTCGTCGTGGCAGGTCAGTCCCCTCTAGGGGAGGTGCTGGCGGCTCCATCTGTCCCGCAGCTGGAGGCGGTGGCGATCTGCTTGCTCGATGTCGAGGACGACGTTAGGCGTCATCGGCTGCAGGAGCGCGACGGCGGCTGGTGGGACGCTGCTGCGGTTGAGGCGTTCGTGGGCTGGGGGCGCTGGCACCGTGAGCACGCCGTCGATCCGCAGGCGCGCCCGGAGGTGATCACGACCCAAGGGTGGCCCGCGATGGGCTGGGAGCGGTGGACCGGTTGGCGCCGAGGAGACAGCCGCTGGTCGTGCCCGGTCGTCGACACGACGTCTACGTCACCGAAGGTGACCGCAGCGCGGGTCCTGGCGTGGGTCACCGAGTGCCGGCGAGCCGCTCGGGTAGGCGCCCTACTTTGAGCCGGGGCTGGGACCGGGGATGAGCGGGGGGTCGGTCGACCAGCTGCGGCGTTGAAGGTGTCGCCGCGTCTGGCCCGTTCAGCGGTAACGAGGCGCCGATCGGTCATCGACAGGAGCGTGCGTTACCGGCGGCCTGGGCGCGCGACCAGCGGTGCCAGTGTGAACGGAACGCTACCCGTGCGACGGTCAGACGCTGCTCAGCGTTACAAGTTGACGTCCCCGCAGACAGATGTGCCACGGTGTCCCAAGGACTGGTCGCGAGGCCGGGCGCTCCGCCGCCGGTGACGCTAGTGCAGCGAAGTCGCACTCACCCTCTCGGGCGCTTACTCGCGCACTACCGCGTACCTTCCCGGCTATGACCCGCGTCAGCACCCGCGTCCGAGGCGCCATGGTGCTCATGGCTTCTCTGGCCCTCCTCACCGCCTGCTACCAAGGTGGGGACGAGAACCAGATGGGCAGGTCCTATACGACCTACCCCACCCACACGACGGAGGCCCCCACCGAGAGGTGAGGGCCAAAGCCACATCGACCACTGCACCCTGGTGCTGCAGCAGCCCACGGGCCTGGTCGGGTTCAACTGTCCGTTCTCACCTGATCTGTTCCAGCCCCGCGTCCGTGACCTGCGGTGGGACAGGTCTAGTGAGACGCCCGGCGTCCGGTCTGTCTCATCCAACCTGTCCTAGTCGAAGATCACTACGACCTGCCGGGGGAGTGGAGCAGGGCGTCTATGACCGCGCGGATCGCGGCATGACCGTGCGTGCCGCACCGCGGCATGACCGCGCGGTGTCCTGGCACGATCAAGTGGTGTCCTGGAGCCCACCGATGCACGAGAAGCCACGCAAAGCGCTCAGCCCCGCGACGAAGGCGGCGGTGACGTGAGCTCGAGCTTCAGCCTCAGGGCCGGTCGTTCCGCGGGTCGCTGCCGTCAGATGTGCGTGCAGGTGCTCGGCGCGGGCGGGGTGGGGGTAGCGCTGCGTGCGCAGCCAGTTCTCCACGATCCCCAGCACCCCGCCTCGCAGTACGCGCGCGAGTACAAGACCGCTATCGCTGCGCGGCTCACCGAGACCGCCCGCGAAGCCGGCGCCACCGACCCCGAGCAGCTCGGGGAGCAACTGGCGCTGCTCATCGACGGCGCTTCGGCTCGTAGTCGCGTCCTGGACAGCGACTGCTTCCCCACCGCCGCCGTCCTCATCGACAGCGCCGTCCCTTCGGTGGCTCCTCAGCAGCCCCGCGGTGACCTCGCGACAACCGGACCCACTCCCCATGCCGCCGGAAGGCCGAGGACGGCCTGACCCCCCCCCGGATCACCCACACACCACGCATGTGCGTGGAGCTGTCCACGCCCACAGGCGTCCTCAGCAGCAGCGCGCTTCGTCTCCTGGCGACATGACGCCAGGGCGGTGGCCTGGGGGGACGGGGGGTGAAGAGAGACGTAACTTCAGATGGACCCGCGGATGGATGCCATGAACGGGAGAAGCGCTCCATCCCAGCTGAAGTGCCGCACTCTCTGCGCGACGCCAACGACGATGTCCTGGCCTTCGCTGGACCGTACGAGTTGTGGCCGGACCCGGCCGAGGCAGAGGACGACCCGGACCGCTGGCTGTGGACCTTCACCATCCTGACCACGCAGGCCACCGACGCCCTCGGCCACCACTGTGACCGCACACCGGTCATCGTCCCGCCCGACCTGCACGACGACTTGCTTGACCCGTACCTGACTGACCTGGAACTCGTTCGCCAGTTTCTCGATGCCTTCCCCGAACCACGACTGGGCCCGCCGGCGCCACGCCGGCGGGGGTGAGGTCGGCGCGGGGACGGACGTAGCGCAGGGGACCTACGGCTCGACTCGCGTCCCCGCCACGGCCGCGTCAGCGGGAACCCCCACCGGCCCGAGGTGGTGGTCGCCGGCCATGGTGGTCCTGACTGGCGTGGATGAGGGGGCCCAGCTCGCGGGCCTGGGTCGGGGTGAGGTCGCCAGTGCGACCGACCACGACGAGGTCGTCACCGTCGTAGCGGGCGCCGATGACGGCGGTGGGGGAGTGGGTCGGGCCGATGACGGCGCCGACGATGATCTCGACAGCTTCTCGGTGTTCGACCTTCGACCACTCGGCGGGCTACCGCTCGCCTGCCGCGGCACCAACGTCAATGGTCAACACCTCTGAAAGATCGTCACGAACGCAAGCTCAGTGGGTGAGGAGCGCCTTGGTCACGGCGATGGCGGTGCTGAAGACCGCCAGGGCGATGCCGCCCCAGAAGGCGGGCGCTGAGCGGGGTCGACCGCTGAGGCGCTGTGTGATGAACCCGACCCCGGCGAGGCGGACGATGATCGCCGCCGCCGCCGCGAGCTGAGCCAGTGGGTCCTTCAGGACGCCGAGCGTGCCGAGCAGGAGCAGGAGGAAGGGAACGGCTGCGGAGGTAGCGATGGGTGTCGCGTCGCGCAGCTCCGCCAAGACTTCGTGACGGGGCGTCTCGGGGGTGTGGTCGGGTCGTACCCGTTCGGAGATGATGTCGGCGGTGATGTGGGCGATGAAGGTGGCAAGCGCTGTCGCCGTGACGGCGAGAAGTCCGTGACCGTTCTCGACACCAGCCGCGTCGACGGCCACCACGGCTGCGAGGATGGTGATGTTGCCGTAGACGTAGGCCGAGATGCGGCGACGGGCGCGGATGATGCTGACGCCGTCGCGAGGGTGGGTCAGTAGCGGCATGGCACGATCCTACTGATCCGTCCTTGCGGTCACTGGCGCTCTGCCGGCGTTCCCGGCACTTCGACGAACCTGGTCTCCACTCCGCCGACGAACGAGGCAGCGGGAGGAGAACGCCGGCGAGGGCGGGACCTCGTCTGACGACACCTGCGCACCGGGTGGAGGCTGTGCTTGGACAACGCATCAGAGGACACTTGCGCCAGTTCCTGCGCCACCTGGGAGTCGAGCTGACCGGCCCATGAGTGTGTTGTTGGGCAGTTCTGGGCGGGTGGTGGGGCCGTCGACGCCCCTCGGCGCCGGTGCGAAGAGACTCACCGCGTTGTGGTGACCTGGAGAGTCTCGGCTCCGTCACCGCTGACGGCTTCTTCGTCGGTGACGAGGCTGGCGGTTTCGCTTCGATCGAGGCGCGGCCGCGGTGCTCACCTGTACTCGTCCGCTCGCGGTGCGCCTGGACCAGGAATCTCACGTCCTCCGACGCAGCACGTGAGGCGGCCGCGCCGGTCGGGGCCGGGTGCTGCAGGTGATTCGGGGGCCGACATCTCTGACCTTGGCGCGCGGGAGGTGCGCATCCTCTTGCGCCGCTCGCGGGCCCTCACCCGCGACAGTGCCGCAGAGATCCATCCCGACCTGCACTTCGAGGCCCACAGCATCTTGGTCCGTCTCGACGACGTCGCTCAGGCACGGCCGAGCGAGCTGGCGAGGTTCTTCCGCATCGGAAGTCCAACGCTGAGCCGTCAGGTGCAGCTCCTGGAAAAGATGGGCCTGCTCGAGCGCGTACCCGATCCCAGAGGCGCCCGCGCGACGCTCCTGGCGCTGTCGGAGTCGGGGCGGGTGACGGTTCAGGCGGCGCGTGCGGCTCGCCGGGGGGAGACCGTCGAGCGGCTGGGCTCGTGGGGTGCGCACACCCTCACGACGTTCGCGGCGTTGACGCAGCGGTTGAACGCCGCGCTCAGCCCCGACGGCACTACGACCGAAGAGGTTCCTCGGCCACCAGCCGTCCTGACCGCTGAGGTTCGGGACGCCACCGTGACGCTGGCGGTCTCAGGGCACGCGCCGTCGACGCCGGCGCAGCCCGCGCACGAGGACGGGGAACACGGCGAGGGCGATGATGACCGCGAAGGCGGGCAGCAGCGAGGACTCGATGTCGGAGACGCTGGAGCCCAGGAAGTAGCCGATGAGGATGATGCCGACGCTCCAGATCAGCCCTCCTACCGACTGCCACAGCAGGAACACGTGCGCGGGCACACCGCTGGCGCCGGCGAGGGGGTTCATCAGCGTACGGGCGACGGGGACGAAGCGGGCTAGGACGATGGCCCGGCCGTGCCCGAAGCGCTCCATCAGGCCGCGAGCGCGGACCATCCCGGCACCTCGCCGCGAACCCGACGTGGCAGCGAACAGTCGAGGGCCGGCTGTGCGGCCGATGAGGTAGCCGACCTGAGCGCCGGTCAGGGCACCGGCGGCGGCCGCGATCAGCACCGACGCCAGGCCCAGGTGCGCAGTGGCGGTGGCGGGGGTGGCGGCGAGGATGCCGGCGGCGATGAGCAGCGTGTCCCCGGGGAGGAAGAAGCCGACGAGCAGGCCGGTCTCGGCGAAGAGGACGGCGAAGATCCCCACCGCGCCGAACGTGGTCAGCAGGTGGTCGGGGGAGAAGTCACCCACGGTGGGTCCTCATCGTGAGACGGGCGGACGGGCGGTCGTGGAGGGGCTGGTGCGGGGCGCAAGCAGCGGAGCGCTCGTGATGGGTGCAGCGAAGGCGTTGGCCGTGCGTCGTGTGGAGGCTGGGCGTCACGTGGCGGCTTCGCGTCAGCGTCCACGCTGACCAGGTCAGCGCGGTGCCGACGAGGGTGTCGAGCCAGAAGTGGTTCCCGGTCCCGATCACGATGAAGACGGTGATGCTGGGATGGGCCCACCAGGCCCAGCGCAGCCACCTGCCGCGATGGGTCGTGGTGGGGGTGGCGTGGAAGAGGGCGAGGGCGACGAGCACCGCCCAGCCCACGTGCAGGGACGGCATGGCGGCGAACTGGTTGGACGTGGTCGCTGCTGCTCCCTGGTACACCGACTCCCCGAAGCGCGCGGCGACGTCGGTGTAGCCCAGTTCGGTCATCATCCGCGGTGGAGCCAGTGGGTAGGTGAACGCCAGCAGCAGTCCTGCGCTGGTGGCGGCCACCAGGTGTTGCGGGTCCGGCGGTACAGCGTGCGAGCCGATGGTGAGGGACGCAGGAACAGCCACAGCAGCACCGCAGCGGTCAGGGGGAAGTGCACGATGGCGTAGTAGGTGTCCGCGGTCTGGGCCAGGTCTGGGTGCGTCAGCAGCAGGTGCTGCAGGTGCACCTCGTCGGGTAGGTGCAGGTGCGCCTCCAGCGACCGCACCGAGAGCGCGTGCTCACGGGCCAGCCGGTGGCGCCCGTCGGCCAGCGCGCGCCCGACGCGGTAGAGGACCAGCAGCAACCCCAGGAGGAAGGCTTCCCGCAGGACGTCCCACCACCGCGTGCGGTGGCGCGGAGCCGGGATCGACGGGTGCGGAGGTGATGAGGTCGCGGAGTCGTGTTGCGCCGGATCGGCTGGCTCAGCTGGATCGGCCGACTGCTGCGGTGCCCGCGGCCGGCGGGGGTGGGGGATGGCGGGGTGTTCGATCACGGTGGGCGGCTTTCGGGGCGAGGAGCAGCGCACGTGCCGCCAGGTGGCGGTGCGCGTTCAGACGGCGCCGATGTCAGCGTCTGAGCACGGGTGCGGGGGAGTGCGGGGGCGGCGCAGGGTACGCGGCGTCAGCTCTTGGCTGACTCCCTGCTGATGCTGATGCGGTGAGGACGATCGCCGACCCGTCGCAGCCGCAGCGCCGGTGGTTCACCAGTTCTGGCGCAGGCGGTGCAGCAGCTTGGTCAGCTGCTCGACGTCACCGGGGGGCCATCCCGTCAGGGATCGGCGCCACTGTCCCATCAGGCGGTCGCGGTAAGAGGTGACCTGCTCGAGCGCGGCGGGTGTCAGGTCGATCAGGCGGGCGCGGGCGTCGCTGGGGTCAGGGACGCGGGTGACCAGCCCGAGACGTTCGACGGCGGCGAGCTGGCGGCTGATGGTCGAGGGATCCAGGTGCAGGGTGCGCACCAGGTCGGTGGGGCGCATCGCCCCGGACATCCCCAGGGTGGCGATCAGCGGGAGAGCGGTGGGGTCCAGGCGGGGGTGCAGCAGGTGGGCGAGGTCGCGGGCGCGGGCCTTGCGCAGCTGCCACAGAGCGGCCATCTCCGCTTCCAGCTCGGCCAACGATCCCTCCGGGGCACCGGGGAGGTGACCGCTCGCGTCGTTCTGGCTCACGCGAGCCATTGTGCAGGCCTCCGTTCCAGGTGCCTGTACCGGTGTGAGTGCTGGCTGGCGCGCACCCCTCGCGTCATCGACGGAGTGGCTCGTGCTTGTCATGGCGCAGCCTGCAGGACTGCTTCGACATCGATGGCGACCTTCAGGGTGGTCCCGAAGACGGCGACTCCGACGCCGACGGCCTGGTTCCAGTTCAACTCGAAGTCGTCGCGGTGCAGCTCGGTGGTGGCCGAGAACGCCGCCCGGGTCCCGCCCCAGGGGTCCGGCCCGCTGCCGGGGTAGGACAGCTGTAGCTGCACCGGGCGGGTGGTGCCCAGCAAGGTGAGGTCCCCGGCCAGGACCCAGCCGTCGGCGCTGCGCTGTACGCCGGCGGCGTTGAAGCTGAGCGTGGGGAACCGCCCGGTGTCGAGGAAGTCAGGGGAGCGCAGGTGCTCGTCGCGCTGGGCGTTGCCGGTGTCGATGGAGGTGGCCTCGACCTCCACCTGAACGCTGCTGCGGGTGACGTCCTCGGGGATGGTGATGACCCCGGAGAAGCTCGTGAACCGACCGTGCACCGCGGACAGGCCCAGGTGGTGGGCAGTGGCGGAGATGGTGGAGTGATCGACGTCGATGGCCCAGATGCCGGGCGGGGGGACATCGCTGCTGCTCTGGCGGCGTACCCGGACCTCGCCCAGGCTCCACGCTTCGGCAGGGACGGCGATGGCGCTGGCCTGAGGTTCGTGAGCGGGTGCAGCGATCAAGAGAGTGGCCGGTCCCGGCGTCAGGCCGGTGAGGGTGAAGGTGCCGTCCCCGGCGCTGGCGGCGCGGGCGACCTGGGTTCCGTCGCTGCGCAGCACCGTGACGGAAGCGCCGGTCACGGGCCAGCCCTCCCGTGTGAGGACCTTCCCCCTCCCCGTGACGTTCCTCGCGCCGATCTCGGTGGCGTCCCCCGTCGCGCTTCGCGGCACCGGTGCAGAGGAGACGACGGCCTGGTCATCCATGTCCTCCAGGTTGAGCTCGGGCTGCGGGCGGGGCGCCCGCGTCCCGGAAGACGCGGGCGCCGTGACGGCTGCGACGAGAGGCCCGGCAGGGGGCGCGGATGCCGTGCCCGCGCGCGCGGCGTCAGGCGCGGGTGCGGTGGGAGGTGGCGACCTGAGCGGGCCGGTGGCGCGGTGGCTGCCGGCCCGCTCACGACGACGGCGTCCGAAGATCACCGTCGTTGCTCGTGCGGGTCGCTCTCTGTGGCGGCCTGTGCGGTGCCGAGGGCGAGGCGGACCGAGGCGACTTCGTCCTCCTCGACGTCCACGTCGGTGGCGACGGGGGCGTACCCGGTGGCGGTGAGGGTGTAGCGCCCGCCGGCGAGGTCGGCCACCGCGTAGTCGCCGTGCTCGTCGGTGGTGGTGGTAGCTACGACCTGCCCGTCGGTGTCGACGAGGGTCACCGTGGCCTCGGGCAGGGGGCGCCCGTCGCTGGCGGCAACGACCGAGCCCACCAGGCGACCGCCGCCGGACAGGTGCAGGTCCACGGCCAAGGCGCTGGCGTCGGGGACGTCGAGGCTGCGGGCCAGCGGGCGACGGCCTTCGCTCTGGGCGGTGAGGACGTAGCTGCCGCCCATCAGCTGGTCGAAGGCGAAGCCGCCGGCAGCGTCGCTGCGGGTGGAGCCGACGACCTCACCGGTCACGTCGGTGAGGGTGATCAGAGCACCCGCGACGGCACGGTCTTCGGTGGTGCCGGCGGCGTGTGCCAGGACGCGCCCGGTGACGGCGGAACGACCGCTGAGGGTGATGTCACGCGTCACGGGCTGGTCAGCGAGGGGGACCAGTGTCGCGGCGGGGGAGAGGTGCGCGGCGGCGACGATGAGCAGGTACGTCCCACCCGTGACCACCTGCAGCGCGTAGCGACCGGACTCCTCGGTGCGGGTGCGCGCGACCTGCTGACCGGTCTGGTCGGCGAGGGTTACCACCGCACCAGGCAGAGGTGCTCCGCTGCTCTGGCGCACGGTCCCCGACACCGTCAGGCCGGTGTGGGCCGGTGCGGTGGTGGAGGAAGAGGCCGGAGTGGACTGCGAGGCCGAGGTCCTCGAACCGAACACCGCTCGCTGCTCACCGTTCGTGTTGTGGCTGGAAGCGCCGTCGACCGAGCCGTTGACCGTGGAGCGGTGGTCAGCGGGAGTCGACCACTGCTGGTCCTGCTGGGAGGAACCGGCCGGGGTGGTCGCGTCCGCGACCTCCTCGACCGGGTCGGGGGTGGCGTCCTGCCCGCGCAGAGCGACCTCCTTGAAGAAAAAGCAGACGAGCAGCGCGATGAGCGCAAACGGTGCCGCGACGAGGAAGACGTCGGCGATCGAGGAGCCGTAGGCGGCCTGCAGGATGCCGCGCACCGGCTGGGGGATGGTGGCGAGGTCCGGCACCCCGCCACCCTCGCTGCCGGCCGCCGCGGCCGGATCGATGCCCGCCGCGCGCAGGCCGTCGGTGAGGTGCGTGGTGACGCGGTGGGCGAGGACCGCGCCGAGGGCGGAGACGCCGACGGCGCCACCGAGGCTGCGGGAGAAGGCGACGAAGGAACTGGCCGCGCCGAGGTCCTGAGGGTCGATGACGTTCTGCACGGCCAGGACGAGGTTCTGCATCATCATGCCGACGCCGGCGCCGATGAGGAACATCCACGGGGCCACGATCCAGTAGTTCGTGTCCCAGCCCACGGTGCTCAGCAGGCTCAGCCCAGCGGTGAGCAGGAAGCCCCCGGCGATGAGCCAACCCTTCCACTTCCCAGTCCGGGAGATGAACTGCCCTGCGATGGTGGAGGACAGGAACAAGCCGAGGATCAGCGGCAGCGTCCGGATACCGGACTCCGTCGGGCTCGCACCGCGGGCCAGCTGGAAGTACTGGGCCAGGAAGACAGTGCCGCCGAACATGGCCAGGCCGACGAAGAGACTGGCCAGGGCAGCGAGCACGACGGTGCGGTTGCGGAAGAAGCGCAGCGGGATGATCGGCTCGCTCGCGCGGGACTCCACCAGCACCATCAGGGCGAGCAGGACGACGCCGCCGCCGACGAGTGCGGCGGTCTGCCAGGAGCCCCAGGCGAACTGCTGCCCGGCCAGGGACACCCAGACCAGCAGTGCGGAGACGCCCGCGGTGAGCAGGAGCGCGCCGAGGTAGTCGATCTTGACGTGGGCGTGCTTGATGACCGGCAGGTGCAGCGTCTTCTGCAGGACCAGGATCGCGGCAACGGCGAAGGGGATGCCGACGTAGAAGCACCAGTGCCAGGACAGGTGCTCGGTCAGGGCGCCGCCGATGAGGGGCCCGGTGACGGTACCCAGGGCGAACACGGCGCCGAGGTAGCCGGAGTACCGGCCCCGCTCGCGGGGGCTGATCATCGCGGCCATGATCACCTGGACCAGGGCGGACAGGCCGCCGGCGCCCAGGCCCTGCACGGCGCGCATCGCGATCAGGGTGCTCATGTTGTGGCTCAGCCCGGCCACGGCGGAGGCCACCGTGAAGATGACCAGGGCGAGCTGGATGAGGAGCTTCTTGGAGAACAGGTCCGACAGCTTGCCCCAGATGGGGGTGGAGACGGTCGTGGCCAGCAGGGTGGCGGTGACGACCCAGGTGTAGCCGGACTCGCTGCCGTCCAGGTCGCTGACGATGGTGGGCAGGGCGTTGGAGACGACCGTGGAGGACAGGATGGCCACGAAGAGGCCGAGCAGCAGCCCTGAGAGGGCTTCCATGATCTGCCGGTGTGACATGGCCTCGCCGGAGTCGAGGGACTGCGACCCAGCGTGCTGCGAGGTGTGTCTGGGCGGGGTGGCCGCCGGACTGGCGCTCATGCGTTCTCCTGCATCTGAGGTGTTGAGGTCTGAGGTGCTGGCGCTGCTGTGGCACGGACGCCGGTGGGGGGGAGAGCGGGGACGACCGTCGAGGTGAGCGGTGGGTCGGGCCGGTCGGTCACCGCCTCGCCGCCGCGGCTGAGGCGGCTCAGCAACGCGGTCAGGGCGTCGACGTCGACGTCGTCCCAGTCCTCCATGCGCTGCACGAGTTCGGCGACCAGGGCGCGGCGCCAGCGGCTCAACTCCGCCACTCCCTCCTCGGTCACCGACAGCCGCTGGGAGCGCCCGTCGGCGGGATCCGGGCAGGCCTGCAGCAGGTGGCGCTGACGCAGGTGCGTGACCTGGCGGCTGACCGTGGACAAGTCCAGGTGCAGGTGCTCGGCCAGTTCGGAGACTCGCGGATGCTGCAGCTCGCACGCCGCCGCCAGCAGGGCGGTGCTGGGAGTGGCGGTGGCGGTGGTGGCGATAGCGCGCTTGAGGCGCAGCACGTCGGGGAAGACGTCGACGAGCGCGGCGCACGCATGCTGGCTGGCCATGGAACCCTCGATGATCGATCGTTGAAGGACTCAATATTGAGTACCTCAACAAGGTAGACCACGTTGGTTGCCTCACGCAAGCGACATGAAGAGGTCCTACCTGCCCTTCGGTCTCAGCGCAGTGGTACGTGCTGCTTCGAGGCCGCACCGACGTCGATCCACCCGATCGAGCTGGCGCGCCTCAGTGGGCCAGCGGGGTGGGGGCGGTGGTGGGCACGCCGTCGGCATCGGCGAGGCCCCTGGCGCCGTGGGCGTCCGCGTGGCGTTCGCGCTCACGCGGGTGCTTACTCTGGTCCGGCCCCCTACTCCAGGCACCACCGCTAGGAGATCCGCATGTCCACCCCGACTCCTCCTGCTCCGACTGCCTCCGGCTCAGCCCCCACCGCACTGCAGTCCGCGGGTCCGCTGCTCTTCGCCCCCGACGCCTCTCCCGCGGGTGGAGCGGTGCTCTTCGCCGCCGACGTCGCCGCCGCGACGGTCTTCGCCTTCGCGCTCCCGCCCGAGCTGCCCGGCGCCGGCGACGTCTGCGTCGAGCAGTTGGGCGCGAAGCTGGCCTCCCTGCTCGGGGTCGGGCGCGAGGACGTCCTCATCCGGGGGATGGCTGTACACCCTGTCTCCCGCACGGTGCACCTCTCGATCGCTCGCGGCCGCGGCGCCGCCGCTGCACCGGCTCTGGTGCGCGCCGGCGCCGACGGCTCACTCGCCGTGGTCGAGCTCGACGACCTGCCCGTCTCCTCTGTCGCCCTGGACGACGCACCAACGGCCGAGGACGAGCGTCAGGACGTCTGGTTGGACGGTGCCGACGACGCCCCGCAGGTGGTGCAGATCCACGGTGTGGACCTGCAGGTCTCGAGGGTTCCGCTGCGGCGCTCGACGATCACCGGCCTGGCGTGGGTGGACGGCGCCCTGCTCGTGGCGGGCACCAGCAACGAGGAGTTCACGTCCCGCTTGCGCCGGGTGCCCTACCCCTTCGACGGTTCGGCACCGGGCACGTCCGTGGAGGTCTTCCACGTCGACCACGGCAGGTACGAGACCGAGGCACCGATCCGCTCGCTCATCCCTTTCGACGGCGGTACCGGCGTCCTCGCCACCTACACCTGCACCCCCGTCGTGCACTTCCCCGTCGCGGACCTGCGCGATGGTGGACTGGTGCGCGGTCGAACTGTCGCCGAGCTCGGCCCGATGAACCAGCCCTTCAGCCTCGTCTCCTACGAGCGCGACGGTGAGGAGTTCCTGCTCGTCTCCGGAACCCGCCACCCCTTGCTGAAGATCCCCGCCTCCTCCATCGCAGGGCAGGCGCCGCTGACCGCGCCCCCGACGGAGGACCCGCAGTCTCTCGGCGTCCCCCGCGAGAGCCTGGAGGAGCACCCGGGCATCACGTGGATGGCCTCCCTGGACCGCGGTCACGTCGTCGTGGTGCAGGAGGAGGGCGGTGACCTCAACCTGCGCACCCTCGCGGCGGCCGCGCTCTGAACGACGTCGAGGCACGCTGGGAGGGGGGCGCCCTCCTCGTCACCGGTGAGGACTTGCCCACCCAACTGGCCGTCGTGCCCCTCGAGGGCTTGGCCGTTCGCGGTGGGCTCGTCCCGACCACCGGGTCCTGGTCGAGGGAACAGGCGCGAGAGCGGGCGGGCGAGGGGGACACCGCCTGCTTCACGCCCCGCTTCCCACCCGTGCCGGGCGACGTCCACGCGGTCGTGGTGCTCCCCACCAGACCCGGCGGTCACTGGCAGGAACTGACCCGGGCCCGCGTACCAACGCTCTCAACGGTGCCCAGCACCCACGTCGTGGCCGTGGACCCCGGGTGTGTGCAGGTCCCGGAGAACCTGCTGCGCTTCTCCGTCACCTTCTCCGCAGCCATGGAGGAGGGCAGCGCAGCCGGCCGCGTCCACCTGCGCGGAGCGGACGGTGCTGACCTGCCCGAGACGCTGCTGCCCATGCCGCCGGAGCTGTGGGACCGTGCCCGCCGCCGGCTGACGGTCCTGCTGGAACCCGGCCGCATCAAACGGGGCCTGCAACCCCACGTCCAATCCGGCCCGCCCCTGCTGGAAGGGACGAGTGTGACCTTCGTCGTGGACGCCGGTCTCCGCGACGCTGCGGGCGCTGAACTCATCGCGGGCGCCGAACGGAGCTTTCTCGTCGCCGCACCGGTCCGCGCGCGCGTCGATCCGGCGACGTGGGACGTGCGCTGGTCGGCGTCGGGCTCGGACCCGTTGGTCGTCCACTTCGGGCGACCGCTGGACCGCGCGTTGGTGCACCGTTGCCTGCAGGTGCTCGACGGCCACGGGCGCCCGGTCCCCGGGCGAGCCTCGCTGGATGCCGCCTCGGAGGTGTGGACGTTCACCTCCAGCGCGCCCGGTGACGAGAGCCACTTGAAGGTCCGCAGCTTGTACGTCGACTCCGTCCTGGAAGACCTGGCCGGAAACTCCGTGCGGCGGGTGTTCGACCGGGATCTGACCCGCCCGCAGGACGCGGGCCCACCGGTGTCGGCCGTCGTGCTGACCCGGGACGGGCGGATGCTGCGCGTGACGTCGGCGCCCGCCGTGTAACACCGCAGCCCACGCTTCACGCTCCCGTGATGCGGTGGACCACCGTGCAGAAGCCGTTCGCGCCGGGCAACGCGGCGGCGACGTTGTGCGCGGTGGTCGCCGCCTACTGCGCAGGAGACTCCATCGTGGGTGCGTCGTGGCTGCCGTCTGGGCTCAACGCATCGTGCAGCCGCCCCGTTGAGGCGGCGAAGGTGGTCAAGGGGACCGGGGGCAGACCCTCTCGTGCGTCGTCTCGTCGGGCACTGTTGCGGTCGCCTGATCACCGGGGGCCGTCACGGGGCGAAGACTTCCACAGCCCGCACCTCACTGGAAGGCTTCAAGCGCGCCCATGACTGGCGTCCACAAGATGACTCGTCCGCTGTGAAGTGATCACTGGTGCGTGTGTGATCACTGCTTACGGGGCTCTTCGGATCTGCGGGTGGGCGTCAGGAACGCACCGCCACGAGCCGTCCGATCACATCGCCCCGCTTCAGGCGTTCGACGCCTTCACCGATCTCGTCGAACTCGATCCTGGTGATCCTCGAGGTGAGTGCTCCCTGGGCGACGAGGTCCAGGACCGCGACGCAGTCCTCTTTCGTCCCCGCCTGCGACCCGACCAGGTCGAGGGATCTCAGGGTGAGGTCTTGCAGGCTGATGTTCCCCATCGCTCGGGCCAGCCCCACCTGGACGACCCGCCCGCGCGTCTTGACCGTCTCGATCGCGGCGGCGGTGGTGGTGCCGTAACCGGCGAAGTCGATGATGACGTCGAGCTGACGGTCCTGGAAGTCGCTGATGTCATGGGCGACCGCGGTGACGCCGAGTTCGCGGGCGTAGTCGTGCACGCTCTCGTTGGTCTCGGCCACGTACACCTCAGCACCCTGGGCCTTGGCCGTCTGAGCCCCTAGGGAGCCCAGCCCGCCGAGGCCGATGATTCCGACCTTCATCCCGGCCCGCACCCCACCACGGACCACGACCGCGTGGTAGGAGGTCAGTCCGGCGTCGGTGGCGGCCGCGGCCTGCTCGAAGGGGACGATGTCGGGGACGTGCACGACCAGGCGGGCGGGGACCACGACGCGCTCAGCGAACCCACCGTCCAGAGAGGTGCCGGGCCCTTCGATGGCGGCGGGGACCCCGACCTTGTCCCCGACCGCGAAGTCGGTGACCTGTTCACCGACCGAGGAGACGACGCCGGCGATCTCGTGACCCAAGGTGATCGGGGCGAAGGGCAGCAGCGAGCTGAGAGTGCCGTCGAGGAAACTCACGTCGCTGTGACACAGGCCCGCGGCCTTCACGTCGATGACGATCTCGTTGTCGGTCGCAACGGGATCGGTCACGTCAGAGAGGGTGAGCGGTGCGTCGATGCGGGTGAAACGCCAGGCCTTCACGAAGAAGCTCCTTCTGGTGGTGGGGATCGAGACAGGGGTAGGCGTGTCAGTGGGCGAGCATGCCCGCGTCGACGAGGTGTTCCGAGCCGGTGATGTAGGAGGATTCGTCCGAGGCCAGGAACAGGACGAGGTTGGAGACCTCGCGAGGGTCGGCGATACGTCCCAGCGGGATGTCGGCCAGTGCGTCGCCACCGCCCTCGTCGGTGGCCTCCACCATCATCGGCGTCTGGATGAAGCCCGGGTGCACGGAGTTCACGCGAATGTTGTTCTTGCCGTACTCCACCGCGGTCGCCTTGGTCATGCCGCGCACCGCGGACTTGCTCGCGACGTAGGCCAGGCTGGGGAAGCCGTAGTTGGCCACGATGCCGGCGATGGAGGAGATGTTGACGATGGAGCCGATGCCCGCCTTCAGCATGGAGGGGATGACGGCCTTCATGCCGTAGAACTCCGAGTGCTGGTTGATGGCGCAGACCTTGAGGTAGTCCTCGACGCTGAGGTCGGCAGTGGTGGCGATGGGTCCGAGGATGCCCGCGTTGTTGACCAGGATCGTCACCGGCCCGAAGGTGTCCTCAGCGGTCCTGACGACCGGGCCCCACTGCGCGAAGTCGGTCACGTCGTGCTCGACGAAGACGGCGGACTCTCCGAGCTCGTCAGCCAGCGACTGCCCGGCGTCGACGTTGAGGTCGGTGAGCACCACGGAAGCGCCTTCCTCCACGAAGGTGCGGGCGTGGGACGCGCCCATCCCCCGCGCAGCACCGGTGACGACGGCGACCTTGCCCTGGAGCCTGTTCATGATCTCTCCCGCGTGTCGATGAGGCGGCCGGCCATCAGGTGCGAGGCAGGCCTGTGTGCTGCGAGACCCGGCGAAGGGGCGCCAACCACATTGCTGGATCCCGTCCAGAAAGTAGCACGACGTCAAGAGATTGACCTGGGTGAGGGCCCGGCGGTCGGCCGTTAGGGTCACTGCGTGTCCCCGTCTGCTCCTGCTGGTGCCGTCAGGCCGTTGGGGCGGCCGCCGGCCACCTCCCGCGCCCTCGTCGAGCGCGCCGCCATCGACCTGATGCTGACCGAGGGCTACGACGCCGTGTCGGTGCAACGCATCGCCTCAGCCGCAGGCATCGCACGCTCCACCTACTTCCGCTACTTCGCCTCCAAGGCCGACGCGGTCTGGGGTGCCTTCGACACCGCCATCGATCGGCTGGCGTCCGCGCTGGCCGAGACGGCTCCCACCGTGAGCACGATGACCGCAGTGCACACCGCAGTCACCGTGACGACGCACCAGAACGCGCAGGACAGCGAGGTGTGGCTCAGCCGCTTCGCCCTGCTCGACAGCGCCCCCTCGCTGGCGGCCGGGGCCGCTCTGCGCTGGTCCCACTGGAGCCAGGTCATCGCTGCCTTCGTGGCACGACGACTCGGGATCGAGCCCACCGATGTCGTTCCCGCCGCGATCGCTGGGGCCGTGCAGGGCGCTTACCTCGCTTCGCTGCGCAAGTGGCTGGACACGGGCCTCACCGACGCAGACCCCTCCGCTCGGTCCTGGGCCGACTTCTCCGGTGTGTGTACTGCTCTCGACGTCGCCCTGGCCACCACGCACCCCAGGACCACCCAAGCGGACGAGAGCCCACCGCCGCTGCGGCGCGGCAGGAGTGGATGACCTCACTACCAATCTGACCGCGCCCATGGGCAGGCGGGGAGCCGTCAGCGTCGCAGCGCAGCGGCGCCGCAGCGCACACACGCGGCAAGGGGCAAGTGTCCGTTCTCACGCGATCTGTCCCAGTCCCGCGTCTGTGACCTGCGGTGGGACAGGTCGCGCGAGACGGCCGGCGACCTACTTGTCTCATCCAGCCTGTCCTCGTCGAAGATCGCGAGGACCTGCCGGGGAGTGGAGCGAGGGTCCAGGATCGCGCGGATCGCAGCATGAGGTCGGTCACCGGAGGTCGGCGCACGAGGGTCGGCCACGTCGGCACCTCAGGAGGGCAGTGGCAGGCCGCTGATGTGCCGCTGACCGGCGGCGGAGTAGGCCAGGGCTCGACTGGTCCTCCAGCCGGCGGCGGCGAGGACTAGGGCCTGTCCGACGGCTGCACGCAGGGGGTCCACGACGGGAACGCCGACCGAGGCCGCGACCTCGCGGTCAAGTCCGGACATGCCGCCGCACCCCAGCACGATGACCTCGGCTCGCAGGTCGGTGACGGCGCGTTTGGCGTACTCGCTGATGACGGCGACGGCGCCGTCGTGGTCGCCCATGAGTTCGGGTACGGACCGGCCGACGGCCAGGACACCGGAGCACCGAGTGTCCAGGCCGAGGGTGTGTAGTCGGTCTTCGACGACGGGCACTGCCGCTTCGGTGCTGGTGACGACGGCGTAGCGGCGCCCTAGTAGCATCGCGGCCATCGGTCCTGCTTCGGTGATGTCGACCACCGGTGCGTCCAGTGCTTCGCGGATCGCTTCTGAGCCTGGCTCGCCGAAACCGGCCAGGACGATCGCGTCGGCCGTCGCGGCTCGGGTGGTGAGGGCGTCGAGCACACCGATCGCGGACAGCAGCGTTTCGCGCTGACCGGTCAGTTCCCGTGGCCCCCACTGGGGGGAGAGGACCTCGACGGTGTGGGGAGCGGCGGCTGGTACCGCCACGGAGGCGATGAGGGCCTCGCACTCCGGGACGCGGTTGGGGTTGGACACGACGATGTGCATGGTGGGGCCTCCGTCAGGTCGGTGAGTCGGCGGCCGAGGTCAGCAGCAGGGGAGCAGTCGACCAGGTGGTCGCCGGTGAGCTGCGGCTGTCGGTGTCGTCGTGGGTGCACTGGGTGGTGGTGGCGTCGATGCTCGGCGAGTTCTGTCCAACCGGCGGCGTGGTGACCGGGTGCTGGTCGCCTCGCTCGGTGGTGCCGCCCGGGAACGTCGTGACTGTGTGTGGCTCAGCTGAGGTCGTCGCGCAGTTTGGCCAGCGTTGGGGCCCGGCCGGCTTCGATGTGGGAGAAGGTCAGGGACTCGGCGAGGCGGTCGTTGCCGGTGCGGACCGCGTCGAGGATGGCGGCATGCTCGTCGCGTTGGCGGTGCAGGTCGCGGTTGGCGGTGAGGTAGAACAGCCAGGTCATGCGGCCCCCGACGGCGCGCATGACGCTGTCCATGAGCTCGTTGCCGGCGGCGGCGACCAGGGCCAGGTGGATCGCGCAGTTGGCTTCGGCCTGGACGAACTCGTCGTCGTCGGCTTCCAGCTGGGCCTCTGCCCGGACGACCGCGGCGACCAGGTCGGCGGGTTCAGCGCCGGCGGCGACCCGCCGGGCTGCGTGGGCCGCCGCCGCGGTCTCCAGGCCCAGGCGGGTGTCGAAGACGTCGTTGACCCGTTGCACGGTCCAGGTGGCCACCACGGCGCTTCGTCGGGGAGTGACCTCGATGAAGCCTTCGTGAGCGAGCAGCGGCAGCGCCTCACGCACGGGCACCCGGGAGACCTGCAGGTCCTCGGCCAGCCGAGCCTCGTGCAGGACACCGCCCTGGGGGTAGTGCCCTTCGACGACCGCGCGGCGGAGGCGCTGGTGCAGCTGGACGGCGAGCGGGATCGCGACTGTCTCCCGCTTGCCCATGGCGTGAGCCTAGCCAGCGGTGACGGTGGCGGTGAACCGGTCGTCGATCAGCGTGGTGTGGCTGGGTGCGGAGGGCACCAGACCGCCTTCCGCGAGGATGCGGCTCCACCGCTCGCACGCGGCCGGGTCCACGACGGTGGTGGCCCACACCTCGCTCGCCCGCATCTCCTCGACGGCGCTGCGCAGGACGGCAAGGTCACCGTCGGGCCAGCGCGAGACCAGGATCTCGTCGATGACGCTCGCCTCGACGTCGGGCAGCAGCTGCATCGCTTCGGCGATCGCGGCGGTGAAGCGTCCGGCCCGGTCGGCGAGCTCCTCGAGGCGGTCGGTGCGGCAGTAGTACACGCTGTTGGGCATGGTGCCGCCGCCATCGAGGTGGCGGAAGACGATGGTCCCGGTCCCCGCTGCCTCCAAGGTCTTGGCGGTGACCAGGTCGGCGATGATGGCGTCACCGGTGCCGGCGGTGAAGAGCTCGACCAGCATGGCCGTGGACAGGTCGCGGACGAAGCGGATCGCCGCGACGTCGACGCCGGCTTCGCGCAGCAGGCCCGCGGTGAACTCATACGGTGCGCTGCCACCGGCCCCCGGGGCGAGCACGACCTTCCCCTCCAGGCGGGAGAGGGTGAACTCCTGCGAACTGGTGCTCCGGGAGACGATGCCCATGGGGAACTGGTTGTTCAGCTGGCAGAAGACGCTGAAGTGGCGGGGGCCGTTGGCATACATCGCCGGGACCCACAGACCGCCCAGGGCGATGTCGGCCGCCCCGGATTCCAGGTCCTCCAGGACACCGGTCCACGGGTCGCAGGCGACGGTGGCGACCTGCAGGTCGCGCTTGGCGAAGAGGCCGAGGTGGTCGGCGAGGTACTCGGGGAGGTAGTTCAGTCCGTTGGCGGTGGCCGAGACGGTGAGCTGGTCCATGGTGCTCCTTCTGGTTGGTGCGGTGGAACCGGTGGCTGTCCCGGACGGTACGGGGTGAACGGTGGTCCGGGGCTAGACGGTGGTGCGGGTCGTTCAGACCGCGCTCGGCTCGAGGACCTTGACCTCGCTGACCTCTTCCAGGGTGCGGCCACGGGTCTCGGGGGCGAAGCGGGAGGCGACCACGAGCAGGGCGTACATCACCGCGACCATGCCGAACACGCCGGCGAAGCCGTGGGAGTGGAACAGGGCCACGGCCGCGAAGGGCATGACCGCACCGGCCACGTTGCCGATCCCGTTGACGATGGAGGTGCCGCTGGCGCGGATCGCGGTCGGGTACAGCTCCGGCGACCACACCGCGAGGGTGGTGTTGGTGACCATGGTGAAGAACTGGAACACCGCACCCAGGACGAGGGTCGCATCGGCCAGCAGGGCGAAGGCCAGTGCGGTCAGGCATCCCAGGGCCGCGGCGCCGCCCACGACAGTGCGGCGCCCGAGCCGGTTGGCCACCAGCGCCGCGGCGCAGGCGCCGAGCAGGGATCCGATGTTCATGATCATCGTGTAGAGCAGGCTGTCGCTGATGGAGTAGCCACGCCCCACGAGCATCGTCGGCATGAGGAAGTTCAGCGTCACCTGCGAGCCGAAGGCCATCCAGGACGCGAAGCCGATGACCAGGGTGCGGGGCAGGACCGCGCGGGCGAAGACCGCCCGCGGGGAGGGCGCGACCTGACGTTGCGGGATGTCTGCGGCGGTCAGCGGGCCGTCGACGACCTGCGTGGGCGCGTTCAGGGATTCCGAGGTCAGGATGGCCAGGACCTGGTTCGCGTCCTGGACGCGTCCCTTGGACAGCAGGTAGCGCGGGGACTCCGGCAGCTTGCGGCGGAAGGCGACGATGAGCAGCGCCGGCACCGCCAGGAACACGAACGTCCAGCGCCAGACGGTGCCGTCACCACCGAGGCTGGGCGCCAGCGGGCCCAGCAGCAGGAAGAACAGGCCGTAGGACAGGAAGTTCCCGACGCCGCCGGAGCCGATGTTCAGCGTGGCCACCAGCGAACCGCGGTGACGTGTCGCGACCATCTCCGACAGCATCGCGATGCCGATGGTGAACTCACCACCCAGTCCGATGCCGACGATGAAGCGGCTGGCCAGCAGGACCTCGTAGTTCATCGCGAAGGCGCTGATCAGACCACCGAGGGTGTAGACGAGCAGGTTCGCGCCCAGGGAGGTGCGCCGACCCCACCGGTCGGCGATCCACCCACCGAGCAGGCGCCCAACGAGCCCACCGAGGACGGTGGCGGTGTTGATGGTCGTCAGGTGGGTGTCGTCGAGGTTCAGCGAGGCCTTGATGTTCGAGGCCATCGCCCCGACGGAGTTCTGCTCGAGGGTGTCGAAGAACATCCCCCCCAGGATGAGTGCCACCACCCAGAACTGGGCCTTGGTGAAGCGGCTGCGGTCCAAGGCGGCCGAGAGGCCTGCCGGTGCTTCCGTGAACGTATGCGGTGCGGACATGGGACGTCTCCTGGGAGTCAGGGCGTCTCTCCGGGCGGTCGCCGGGAGCGAAGAGTGGAGCGGAGGTGCCGGCAGGGCCAGGGTCGACCTCGTCGGTATACATCCTGACCATGGGTTGTCCGCGGGCTCAAGCCTGTCCGTGTTACTTGCGCGTAAAAGGTGCGTCCTGTAGCGGTGAGGGTGGAGACACGGGTATACATATGGCATGTCCACCCGGATCTTGTTGGCCGATGACTGTGAACGGCTCCTCAGCCCCGGCGACGTCGTCGCCGCGCTGGAGCGGGCCCACCTCGAACTGGCGGGCGGTGGGGCGGTCCAGCCGCCCCCGATCGCCATGCGCGACCCGCGAGACGGTGCAGCCGATGCACCGGCGCTGGTGCCGATGGCGGCGCTGGCCCCCTACCTGGGGCGGGCACTGGTCAAGATGCTCGCCGACGCACCGGCCAATCGGGCCGCGGGGCGGCCGGCGCAGCGATCGACGGTGGCGCTGTTCGCTGCTGATGATGCCGAGTGCCTGGCCCTGATCGATGGGGCCGTCCTGACCCGGATGCGCACCGCGGCCGTGTCGGTGCTGGCCACCAAAGCTCTGGCCCGCGCGGACTCCGCGGTGCTGGGGTTGGTGGGGGCCGGTCCGCTGGCCGTGGAGCACGCGGTCGCCCACCACGAGGTCCTCGGCCTCGAGGAGGTGGTGGTCTGGTCGCGCTCACAGCGCTCTCGCGACACCTTCCGCACCGCCGTCGCCGCCCGCGCCGGGAGCCTGCGGGTGACGGGCGTCGAGGAGGTCTACCAGGTCTTCGAGACCGCTGATGTGGTCTGCACCTTGACCCCGTCGGAGTCCCCGCTGGTCACCGCCAAGCTGCTGCGGCCCGGGCTGCACCTGTCCGCGGTGGGATCGCCACCCCGGCCGGAGTACTCCGAGCTCGACCCCGACGTCTTCGAGGACATCGACTGCGTGGTCGTCGACGACCACGCTGTCGCCAGGGGAGAGTCCGGCAACATCCGCAACGGCCTCACGGCGGGCACCCTGCGCGATCACGAGATCACCTCGCTGGGGCAGGTACTGGCCGGCACCGCCACGGGCCGGGCCCGCGACTCCGACGTCACCTTCTTCAACTCCGTCGGGCTGGGACTGCAGGACCTCGCTGTCCTGGACCTCCTCCACCGGCGGGCCGAAGCAGCCGACGCCGGCCAGCTCATCTCGCTGCGTCTCTGAGCGACGCAGTGGGTGCCCAATCAGAGCAGGCGGGTGACCTCTGCTGTCGGGCGCTACGACCAGCTGCCAGTGCGCACCCAGCCGTAGCGGGACAGCGCGGCGTCGAGCTCTTCATGGCTCCAGAGCAGCCGGATCGGCAACGCGTTCTACGACTTCTGCTTTACGACATGACTACGACCCTTCTGCTTTGCGACATGACTGCGACCTCGCGGACGACGGCATGAGCCCGCTTTTTCGGTGCCTTGATCGGTGGGTCAAGAAGGGTTGCACGCGGACCGTGGTCCTAGGACGGCGTCCAGGTCCAGGTCCAGGTCGCGGGTGAGCTCTCGAAACGTGCGGCCCCGGGGTCGGTGAAGTCGCGCACCGGGTGAAGCCGTGCCCCTGAGTGCAGACGCGCTCCGATGGGCGCCGTTGCGGTTGCTGCGCATTGGACGCCGTGGGTACGTTTCGGTGCTGAAGCAGGCTCCGACGGGTGGGCTTGTTACGTCAGCGTCAAGCATGGAGTACGCCGCGATGTCGACCCACCAACCCTTCCGGGACGAAGAAGACCGCCCCGGTCTACGCTTCACGCCAGGACTGGTCGCGACTTTCGAGCGGTACTGGGTCGAAGAAGCCGCTGCCACGACCGAGCACCAGATCCCTTCGCTGCTGACGCAGGCCGCGGCGCGGGTGCTGGGTGTGGACGGGGCCGGGCTGTGCGTGCAGACCAGCCCCGACAGGCGCTTGCCCTTGGGTGCCAGCGATGAGGCCTCCGCCACCGCGGAACGGTTGCAGTTCACCGTCGGTGAGGGTCCTTGTTTCGAGGCGTTGGCCAGCCGACGTCCCATCACCTTCACTGCGGCCTCGATGCTGCAGCGCTGGCCGGTGCTCGCCGTGCTGCACCAGGAGCTCACTCCCTTCAAGGCAGGTCTGGCCATCCCCTTGCGTGCAGGACAGGTCTGCTTCGGGGTACTGGATCTTTACCTCACCCAGTCTCGAGGACTGGATGGCCACGACGTCATTGCCGCCCAGCTCATCGCGCAGTCCATCGCAGACGTCCTGCTGGAGACGCTTCCGCTCAACGGAGACCAGGACGTTGCCCGCCGCAGCGACTCCCCGGTCGGTTGGAGGGACACACCCGCCGTCCGCAGGCGCCGGAACGTGTGGGTGGCCACTGGCATGGCCAACCTTCTCCTCGGCCTGCGCCATGACGACGCCTTGGCCACCCTGCGCGCTTACGCGCTCGTGCGTGAGCAGAGCCTTGATGCCCTGGCCCACGACATTGTCTTCGGTCATATCGATCTGGTGGAGCTCGACGCGTGAGCGCCTCCTCGAAGCGACCCACCGGTTGGTTCTGCCTGCCTTCAGCGTGACAAGCCGCCACCTTCTGTACGCAGAGGGGGTGGTGTGTCACGGCTGCCTCGCCGCACGGGAGGGTCGTCAGGGGGACAGGCCCGGTTCTGCGGGCACGTGTGGTGGTAGTCGCTGCGGACCGGCCTCGGCGGGGCGGGGGCGGTCCTGGCGGTGCAGGCGCACCGCGATGAGCGCGACGTCGTCCTCCGGGTCCGGCGGCAGCATCCGGGCCAGCACGTCGTCGACGAGGGTGTCCAGGTCGGTGTCCTGCGCGGCCAGTTCCTCCAAGACGGCTTGCAGCTTCTCCAGCCCCTCGGCCAGCGGCTGGTCGCGTCGCTCGACGAGGCCGTCGGTGAAGAGGATGACGGTGGCGCCGCGGTCCATGACCACCTCTGAGTCGCGGCGTTCGGTCTCGGGCAGCACTCCCAGCAACAGGTCCGGGTGCAGGCCCAGCAGAGGGGTGACGCTGGCGTCGGGGTTGACCACCATCGCCGGGGGGTGCCCGGCGTTGGACCAGCGCAGCCGCGTGACCCCGCGCTCACGCTCGTCCAGGGACTGCTCCAGGCGGGCGGCGATCGCGGTGGCGGTGGTGTCGATCTGCAGGTTGGCCATGGCCTGGTCGGTCATGGTCAGCACTCGTGCGGGGGAGGCGTCCCCCAGGGCGCCGAAGCCGCGCAGCAGCGTGCGGACCTGGCTCATCGCCGCGGCGGCCTGGGTGTCGTGACCGATGACATCACCGATGACCAGCACGGTGGCCCCGTCGGGCTGCATGAACGCGTCGTACCAGTCCCCGCCGACCTGGGCGGCCTCCGCCGCGGGGGCGTAGCGCACGACGATCTGACCGTGGTCGGGTTCCGGTGGGGCGCTGAGCAGGGAGCGCTGCAGGGCGGCGGCGAGGTCGCGCTGCTGGCGGTACAGGCGCGCGGAGTCCAGCGCCAGCCCGGCGCGGTCAGCGACCTCAGCGGCGGTGGTCAGCTCCTGCGCGGTGAGGTCGCCGCGCTCAGGACCGGTGAAGAGGGTCAGCAGTCCGACGGTGCGTCCGCGCCCGCGCAGCGGCAGGACCGCCGCCGAACCTGGAGCCAGCTGGGCAAGGACCCCGCGCGCCACGCCGTCCGCAGTCAGGACAGCGGTGATGGTGCGGGTGGCGTCGGGGATGAGGACCGGAGTCACCTGTCGCAGAGCCCGCCACAGGTAGGCGGCGTCGGTCAGCTCGTCCAGGCGGTGCTCGACGTAGTCCTGCACCAGCGGGCGCGCGGCTTCGTCGCGGTGCCAGCCGCCCACGTCGCGCAGCCCCCGCCGCAGTCGGCTGGGACGGCGGGCCGCGCCGCGCTCACCCGGCCGAGCCCGGGGAGGAGTGCTGAAAGAGGCGTCGTCCTCGACCAGCGTCACGATGCACCAGTCGCCCAGTGCGGGCACCACCAGCTCGGCCAGGTGCGCCGCGGCCTGCTCGGCGTCGAAGGTCTCGGACATCTGCCGGGAGACCGCGGCCAGCAGGGCGAGGCGGGTGCCGGCCTCCTCGGCGGCCTGCTGAGCCTGTTTGCGGGCGGTGATGTCCAGGAAGTACACCGACAGCCCGTCCGGGCTCGGCCAGGCCCGCACCTCGAACCAGGCGTCCAGCGGTGCCGGGTAGTACGCCTCGAAGCTCACCGTCTCCCCGGTGTCGACCGCGCGGTGGTACTCCACGTCGAAGGTGGCCCCGACCGCCTCAGGGAACAGCTGCCAGACGTCGCCGCCCAGCAGCTCCTCGCGGGGACGGCCCAGGACCCGTTCGGCCTGAGCGTTGACATAGCTGAAGCGCCAGTCGGTGTCCAGGGAGAAGAAGGCGGTCGACATGTTCTCCAGCACCCGCGCGATGCGGACGTCGCCCTCGCGTTCGGTGGTGGTGTCGTAGGCGGCGCCCAGCAACCGCACCGCGGTCCCGGACTCATCGGCCAGCGCGGTGCCACGCGCCTTGACCCAGCGGGTGGAGCCGTCCAGGCGCACCACCCGGTACTCCGCCTCGAAGTCCCCGCAGCAGGCGATGCACTCGCTCAGGGCCTCACTGACCCGAGGCAGGTCCTCAGGGTGCAGGCGGGCGTTGAACGCCTCGATGGAGCGGTCGAAGCCGGTGACGACGCCGTCCGTCCCCGTGGCAGCGGTGCCCTCGACGCGGTAGCCGAACAGTTCGATGAGCCGTTCGTCCCAGTTGAGCTCACCGGTGAGGAGGTCCCAGTCGAAGCTGCCGATGCCGGCGGCGGTGATGGACAGCTCCCAGCGCAGGCGCGCCGCTTCGTAGTCCACGTTCAGCGCCGACAGCTCCAGCTCGTTGACCGCGGCGGCGGCCAGGTCGCCGAGCAGGGTGACGTCACTGCTGGACCAGGTGCGAGGCGCGGAGGCGAAGACGCACAGCGCCCCGACCACGTGCCCGTCCTGGCCGTGCAGCGGCACGCCCAGGTAGGAGGCCACCATCCCCGAGACCACCGGCGCCAGCTCCGCCACCCGCCCGTCGGCGCTGGTGTCGGTGATGGCCAGCGGGGCACCGGAGGCGGCGGTCTGGGTGCACAACCACTGCGCCAGCGGCCCCTCGCCCTCCCCGCCCGCGCTCGGTTGCGGACCTGCGGCACCGGCGAGGGTCTGCACGTCGCTCAGCAGCGCCACCCGCCCGGACCCCGCCCCGAGCAGCCGCGCCGCCAGCGCCGCCAGGCGGTCCAGCCCCGCCCTGCCGCCCGTCGCACCAGCTCGCCCGGCACCTCCGCCCTGTCCGCTCCACCCGGGCGCGCCGGCCGCGGACTGCAGCCGGCGCGCTGCCGCCACCCGGCCCTCGTCCGCCGACAGGACCACAGCCGCCGCATCCGCGGGGACAAGGGGGGTCGGTGTCACCGGAACGGACTCGTGCACCGAGGCGTCGCCGAGCTGCTCCACGGGCTGCTCGGTCGGCGACTGAGCCGGGGAGCGGTCTGGCGACACGTGCACTCTCCTGACGCCGGGTGATCGTCTGGCGTTAGCCAGTCCTGTGATGGGGCGCCCCTGAGTATCGCGGATCGCCGTGGCTGCCCAGCCCTCGGCCCGTCAGTGGGGCCGCCAGCCCGGCCGCGATGATTCAGGCGCTGGCGGGGTGCGAGCGTGCCGAGTTGGCATCGCCGGCGCTGAGGTGTGTTCTCGCTCGCCGGGCGCAGCTGACAGTCACTAGGACAAGTGGCTGGGATGTGGGACATCTTCACTGGAATTGGACATCTGTACTGGGGCGGGACAACGATCTGTCTGTTCTCACCTGATGTGTCTAGCTCCGCGTGCGTGACGTGCAGCGGGACGAGTCGCACGAGACGGCCGGCGGCCTACCTGTCGCATCGAAGCTGTCCTAGTAAAAGATCGCCAAGACCTCTCGGGTGGTTCCGCCGCGATGATCGCGGCATGACAGTGTGCCGACGTCAACCCGTTGGTCGGGTGCATTCGTTGACCGCGACCGTGATTGCCAGTCGTTTCGTCGGCTTTCAGGATCGATTCCGGGGGAACGGCCATCAAGCTGTCCGGCGGTCTGGCTTGCTGCTGCAGGGCCGGTCGGACGGCTTCAGGCGGGCCTGGCGGAGGGGAAGCCGATCAGCTGGAGAGAGATGTCCCACAGACGGGCCGCGATGTCGGGGTCGATGGCGTAGGAGGCCACTCCTCGACGAACTCCGGGCGTGAAGGCCTCCGCCTCCTGGCAGTCCTCGAAGTACCTGCCCGTGACACCCTGCACCAGGGGAGAGGCGGCCAGGAGCACCGAGGTGGCAGCGCCTTGGGCGATGTTCTTCTCCGACACCCCGCTCGTGCCGGCGGGGTCGAAGGTCGTCGGGGGCGTGTCGATGTGCCGGCCCAGGTCGGTGCCCCAGATCCTGCCCGGGTTCAGGGCGTTGACCGCGATGCCGTCGGCGGCCCATCGCCGTGCTGCTTCGACGGCGAAGAGGACGTTGGCCGTCTTGGACTGTGCGTAGGCCAGCCACGGGTCGTAGGCCTCGTGGGTGAAGTCCAGGTCGTCGAGACGGACGGGGCCGTTGACGTGCCCTACCGAGCTGAGCGCGACCACCCGAGCGTCCTCGGCGTCGGCCAGCGCGCCGTGCAGGGCAAGGCTGAGCGCGAAGTGCCCCAGGTGGTTGGTGGCGAACTGCAGCTCACGGCCGGCCGGAGTCCGTCGTTCGGGTGTGGCCATGATCCCCGCGTTGTTGATCAGGACGTGCAGTGGACCGGACCAGGTAGTGGCGAACTGGGCGATCGAGTCGGCATCGGCTAGATCCAGGTGTGCGGCGGAGACGTAGTTGCCAGTGGTCGCGCTGAGCTCGTGCGCGGCCTGTCTGGTGGCGGCCAGGTTGCGGGCCGCAATGGTGACGTCGGCGCCGGCGAAGGCCAGCGCCCGTGCTGTCTCCCGCCCCAGGCCACCCGCGCCTCCGGTGACGATGGCCCGTCTACCGGTGAGGTCGACGCCGGCGATGACGTCGTCGGCAGTCGAGGTAGCGGTGAAGGGGGTGCTCACGCGTGACGTCACGGTGTGACCTCTGTCCTGCTCGAAGGAGTGGGGTGCGTGTCCCGGCCTCGCGTCACGTACAGTGAAGCGGACTCGCATCCGGATACCCCGCCAGCGTAAACGGAGCCACGTCCGGTTCGCAAGGAGGTCCAGATGCCACGGCCACTCCGCGCTGACGCGCAGGCCAACCATGAGCGACTGCTGGAGGTCGCAGCAGAGGCTTTCGCCCGTGAGGGCGCCGACACGTCCCTCAAGGCCATCGCGGCCGAGGCGGGCGTGGGCATCGGGACGCTGTACCGCCGGTTTGCGACGCGGGAAGACCTAATCGAGGCCACCTACCAGCGGGAGACGTCGCGACTCTGCGAGTCGGCGTCGCAACTACTGGGGGATCGTGCGCCGGTGGCAGCTCTGCAGGCGTGGATGGAGGGCTTCGTCGACTACATGCTGACAAAGCAGGGCATGGCGGACGCGCTACCGGCGATCCTCGCCAACCGCGACGGACTGCGCCTGCACAGCCGCGCGGAACTCGGCAGCGCGGTCGCCACCCTGGTTGATGCCGGCCGGGTCTCAGGTGACCTCCGGGGAGACGTGGCGGCCGCGGACGTGCTCATGGCCTTGGGCGGTATCACTCTCGTCAGTGGTCACGAACACCAGAGGGAGCTGGCCTCGCGGCTGGTTTCGCTGCTGATCGACGGACTCCTCACCAGCCGCTGAGTGCTTCCATGTCCCCATGAGGCTGAAGCGTGGGCTTGCGACGACCTCGCCCTGATGAGCCGGTACTGGTGCCGGTCTGATCCAGATGGGGCCGCCATGTCGCTATGGCCGACGACCGGGGTTGACCCGGGTGGATGCGCCGGTTTGGCCAGCCCTGTTAACGCTGGTTATGCCGGCGACGACGGCTTCAGCGACGACGACATCGCAGCTACTGATCGACTCGGTCCGCCGAGAACACCACACCACACCACAGCGCGTCGGGCGGGCGGCCACCTGGTCAGCTCGCCGCCAAAAGCCCGGCCCAGAGGCCCGCCCCAGCGGGCATCCACCACCCAACAACAACAACAACCACCACGACACGCGCTGTCCGTTCTTACTTGACGTGTCCCGGCCCCGTGTCCGTGACCTGGGGTGGGACAAGTCGCGTGAGACGGCCGGTGGGCTACTCGTCTCATCCGACTTGTCCTAGTCGAAGATCGCTAGGACCACTGGGGGAGTGAAGTAGGGCCTCTGCGCGGGCGTGCACCGCGGCTGGCGCATGAGGGGTACGAGTCGCCTTCGCTGGCTTCGCTTCCTAGGCTGGATCGTGAGCCCGCGGTGATCGTGGCGTCCTGAACCGGGGCACCGCGCCCCGGTTCGAGTCCAACAACGGCGGACTCGAAGCACCGGGTGGGGCACACCACAGCCAAGGCCGGCGGAAGCACAGCGCTCACAGCGCTGCGCTGGCCTGCCCGAGGACACCCGATGCGTCTGCCCCGCCCTCCCCGACGCGCCACCACTCCTGGCGCACCCACCACTCCTTGCGCACCCACCGGACCCGCAGCGAGCACGAGAACCACCACCCGCAGCGTCCTGGTCCCTCGACTCTCGGGCTGTCGCGTGCGGTGCGGTTGCGGCTGGTCGGGCGCTGCATCAACCAGCTCGGCGCCTTCACCCTGCCCTTCCTGGCCCTCACCTTGACCGGCCGCTTCGGTGCCTCCCTCAGCACGGTGGCTGTGGTCGTGGCCGCCTTCGGGGTCGCGACGCTGGCCTCACGGCTGCTGGGGGCCCGGTTGGCGCGTCGCCTGGGCCACCGCACCACGATCACCGTCGGGCTGCTCGTCACAGCCGCTGCGCAGCTGGCGTTGGCCCTGTCGCCGTCCTTGCCGCTAGCCGTGGTGGCGGTCATCGCGTTCGGTGTCGCCTTCGAGCTGTACGAGCCGTCCTCTCAGGCCTTCATCGCCCAGGTCACGCCACCGGTGGATCGGCCCCGCGCGTACGCGCTGCTGTCCGCTGCGCTGGGAGTCGCCGGAGTCGGTGCCGGTCTGCTGGCCGCGGTCACCGCGGCCGTGGACGTGCGGTGGGTCTTCGTCACCGACGCGGTCAGTTGCCTGCTGGCCGCGGTCGTTCTGCACCGCGGGCTTGCCTCGACCGGCACCAGCCCCGAAGCCACCGTCTCGAGCACTGGTGTGGCGTCGACGGTCACGACCGCGGCCTCGTTGTGGAGAGACCGGCGGCTACTGGCAGTGTCGGGGTGCGGGATCGTCTTCGCCGCGGTCTACCTGCAGCTGAGCACGACGCTGCCGTTGACCCTGCAAGCCCGGGGCCTGCCCGCCGACCGGGTCGGGGTCCTCTTCGCCGTCTCCGCCGCCGTGGTCCTGGCCGGTCAGCCGCTGCTGAAGCACCGCCGCCTGACGGAGCTGTCCTGGCCGACGGCGATGACGCTCGGCTACCTGCTCCTAGGGGTGGGCCTGGGCGTCCTCGGGGTGTCCTGGACGCTGTGGCAGTTCACCGGCGCAATAGTGATCGCTGCGTTCGCCGACCTCGTCCTGCTCGGCCGGGCCTTCACCCTGGTCGCGCAGTTGGCGCCGGCGGGGCGGGAGGCGGACTACTTCGCCGTCTACGGACTGAGCTGGGGTGCAGCCGCCGTGGTCGGTACCGCCGCCGGGACCGGGCTGCTGCAAGCGGGTGGCCCACCGCTGTTGTGGTCGAGCTGCGCAGGGCTCTGCCTAGTCCTGGCTGTGGTCCAACGACGTCTGCGACGACTCGTGTCATCTCCCGCTCCGTGACGTCATCGCGGATCCGCTCGGACAGCCCACGACGTCCTGGTCAGCGCCATGACCGTGAAGTCGCTACGCAGTCAGCAGCGTGCCTGACGGCACTGTGCGATGCGTGACCGTCAGGCTGGCAGGTCAGGTTCTTCGACACGCAGGTGCTGAGCGTTAGCGGTGATCCAGGCCGCGTCCTGGTGGTAGGTCCTGACGTGGGCGTGCAGGTGCTCGTGCCCGGCCTCGGCGCGGGCTTGGGTGAAGGCGGCCAGATCGCGGATGCGGTCCACGGCGACGGAGACCACTTGGGCTGGGTCGAGGTCTTGGCCGTAGGTCTTGCACACCAGGCTCAGTCGCCGCGCCTTCTCCGACAGCGTGCTGGGCAGGCCGTCGCCGGCGTCGGGGTCGGTCAGCGGTACCAGCCGGTAGGCCATGTAGGCCACGTCCCACACGCGCGGGCCCGGTGATGCGGTGTCCCAGTCGATGACCCCGCTCAGCTGGTGATCGTTGAAGACCATGTTGTAGGGGGCGAAGTCGTTGTGACAGATGACCTCAGCCGGCTCGTGGGCAGGCAGCTGCCAGCTGGCGCCTTTGGTGTCGAAGGTGGCGCTGGCCCTGTGCAGCTGCGCCAGAAACTCAGTCGCTTGGATTAGGACCTCATCGGTCCACACCCACGGCGGCAGGGGGTAGCTGGGGGCGGTGCCCGGTAGATGAGAGGTGATGTCGCGTCCGCGCTCATCGCGTCCCAGCGGCTGCGGCGTCCAGCTCAGGCCGTACTCGTGCAAGTGCTGCAGCAGACGCTGAACGGTCGGGGTCCAGGGGCCTGCTGAGCGACGCACCGTGGTTCCGACGCGGACGGCGCCGCCCATGTTGCCGCCCTCCAGGGCCACCTCGAACTGCGGTGTGGTGACCGCCTCATCCTCGTTCACTTCACGCAGTCTGGTCCCAGGCCCCCGGGGCCTCGCCGCCAGGTGGCGATGCGGCCGACCAACACGCCAGGCGGCCCCTTCGCGCCTTGGCCGTCTGCTGGGCCAGGTTGTGTCGACGGCCTACGGGCAGGGATGGCGGTCGAGCATCGGTGGGACCGCGACGTCGCAGGTCAATCGAGACCGCCCAGATCGCGACATGACCGTGCGTCCCGCACCGCGACGTGGCGCGCAGCGCGGCATGACGGGAATGCGCCGGCGCGCATCACGTCTGCGGGGCCGCCTGCCCAAATGGATGCACCGACGGTCGCAGCGGGAACCCAGCAGACTGACGTTTCCGAGCAACAAGCCCGCCCAGCCGTACCACGCTCGCCGCGAGCACCGGAAGGAGCAAGGCCCGCGTCCCGGGGCACCGGTCGTGTCACAGCTGGGCGACGGCATCGGCGGCAGTCAAGGTCTGGCGTCCTAGTGGTTGCACGTCGATTTTGGTGCAGTGCAATCCGCTCGCCACCCGCTCGAGGACTCCCCACTCCCAGACGGCTGTGGGATCCAAGCCGGTACGAGCCGCAAGCCGCCGGGCCCGCTCGTGCGGGTCACCGTGGAGCAACTCGACGGGGTCTCCGCGCATCACCGTCCCTAGGTCGCACTCGGGTTCGGCCAGTAGACCATCGGGATCGACGAGCTTGAACTGATCGCCATCCTTGAGCGCGTTGAGTTGGTGCACATCACCGTGGACCAACACGGCCCGCTCGTCATCGTGGGCCGCCTCGCGCCGGTGCGCACAGCTGAGCGCGTCGTCGATGGCTCCTTCCGAGCATGGACGGCCGAGGTCTTCCCACAACGTGGTGATCGACGCAGCGAGCCGTCGGACACGATCGGCGCCGGTAGGGAGTCCAGACCCAGCCGCCGGACGCCCCACCCGTGCCACGGTGTCGCAGAGGATGTCGTGGCGGATCGCGGTGGGTACTCCCAACTCGAACAGCGGTGGACCCAACCGCTCCAGCAGCAGCGCACCCACATCAGGATCGTCGCGCAACAGGGCGACGGTCCCCTGGCCATCGGCCAAGCGCAGCGCGGTGATCTCGTGACGACCCCTGCCGTCCTCCAGAGGCATGAGGACCTTGACCACGACAGGCTGCCCCGCGGCCGTGGTCGCCTCCGCGACGTAGGCCTCGGTGGCGCCGGCGAGCGGGGGACCGACAGTGATCTTCCAGCACCGTTCCAGGTGGACCAGGAGCTCTGGCAGGTCTTCCAGCCAGGCGCCGGCCCCGGAAGCGACCGCATGGTTCCGCAGCACCTTCGGAAGGATGATCATTTGGCGCCTACGCTCTTGTCTCCCATGACCTTGTTCTACCCGTCAGAGTGACCGCTTGGTTATCGGCATGACCGTGAAGTCGTCCCCCGGCGGGGGAGTAGGTCACCGCGTAGGCCGTCGTCTGGGGAGACGGCCCCCAGTACCTGCCAGGCGACCTCTTCGCCGTGAGGTGATCACTGTGGTGGGTGCACTGCCGCCCGTGATCACGGGCTGTGCCCGTTCGGTAGGCGGCCCGACGCTGGGACCGATTCGCTGAGAGGCTGCGACAGTTCGACTGAGAGGTGTGACAGATCGACTGAGAGGTGTGACAGGTCTCTTGAGGATGCGACAGATCAGATGAGAGACGACAAGTGTCCGTTCTCACCCGATCTGTCCCAGCCGCATGGTCCCGACCTGCGGTGGGACAGGTCGCGTGAGACGGCCGGCGGCCTACTGGTCTCATCCAATCTGTCCTAGTCTGAGATCGCCGGGACCCGCCGAGGCGGAGAGCAGTGCGTCCACGACCGCTGAGATCGCATCACGACTGTGAGGTCGGGCGAGGTGTGCTGGTCGCTGACCGAGTCTCCGGTCAGCGCAGCACGACCGGCCGGGACAGGTCGTTGTTGTCCACGACGTGGGTGGCCTGCTGCTGCGGTGTTGCGTCGTGCATGTACAGCAGCTGGCCTTCGACGTAGCGGCGGTTGGTGGCGTCAGCGGGATCGGGCGAGCCGGAGCCATCCCGTTCCACGCACCGCCGCAAGGTGGTGACCCGGTCGACCTCCAGCCACAGCGACCACGTCCAGCGCCCGCGCAGCTCGCGCCGGTGCAGGAAGATCCCGTCGACGATGAGGATGGTGCCGGGCGCGGCCTGCTGCTGTTCGGCGACGTTGACGGTGTCGGTGCGGGCGTTGAAGACGTAGGTGCGGTGTCGGCCGTGACCGCCGGGGACGAAGGGATCGAGCAGCTGCTCGGTAAAGGCGGTCAGGTCGTAGGAGTCGAGGTAGAAGCCCTCAGGGTCGCGGGGCCCGCGGGCGTGGCGCAGGGCGCGAGGTTGGTGGAAGCCGTCGATGGAGGCGTGCACCACTGTGCGGTCTCGCTGGCGTAGGGCGGTGGTGAGCTCACCGGCGAGGACGCTCTTGCCGGCTCCGTCGACGCCGTCGATGCCGATGCGGACGTAGGGGTCGGTGGGTAGGGCGTCGATCTCGTGGGCCAGTTGCTCGAGCAGGGCTTGACGGGAGGGGCTGGCCGGTGGCTGCACCTTCGTGAGTTTGCCCTCTGGCGCGGAGGTGCGGTGGTGCGGTGGTGCGGTGGTGACACCATCACCGCGGCATGACCCTGCACCGATGTCGGTGGTCGTTGCCGTGGACCGCGCTCAGCGGATGACCTCGACGTCTTGCCCCGGCTCGCGCAGCAGCATGGACAGGTGCTGCTTCGAGGGCGCACTAGGTGCGCGGTGCGGGCGGCTTAGAGCAGGGGCAGGTCGCTGAGGCTCTCTGAGTAGGCGTGGTCTACAGGCAGGTCGACGCCGGCTTCGACCAGGGCCTGTACCTTCTGGTGGCCTCGGGCTGGCACGGTGTGCGGCAGACGCCAACGGTGGGTGCTGAAGGTGCTGGCGACGACTTCGACGTCCTGCAGGCCCAGCACCTGGCAGATCTCGCGCGCCAGGGGCTCGGCGCAGGCGGTGGCGATGATGACCCGGTCCCCGGCGTCTAGGTGCTGACGCAGCCGCTGAACCGCGACGTCGATGCGGAGGCCGCCGTGGTCTCCGGCGTGCTGGACGGCGAAGTCGCGCACTACCGCTTCGAGGAGGTGCCGGTGAAGGCCCACGGTGACCGCCCAGACGACGACGCGTTCGGCGTGCAGTCGGCTCGTACTCCTGGCGCCGAGCAGCAACCACGCCGGGGCGGTCAGCGCCACCAGAATCAGCCGCAGGGGGGAGCGTCGCAGCAGGTGCTTGAGCAGGCGGGCGAAAGAGTCGGAGGCGACCAGGGTGTCGTCCAGGTCGAAGACCACGCACTGCTGTCGGGACACCCGGCGACCCTAGGGGGCGTCCGACCGACCACTCGCAGATCGGCATGTCCGTGAAGTCGCAGGCAGCCCTCCGGTAGTCAGGCACGCCTTCCCACCCGTAGATCCGAAGAGCCCGGTTCAGCGGGATGGGCCGGGTCAGCGGCGTAGTCGCCGGCCTGGTCGAGGCCGACCAGCGTCGGTACACCGTGCTCACTGCCTCACCATCGCCACGACGGAGAAATCTTCCCCGCCCCTGTCACATCAGCCGTTGATTCGGGCTCTTGCCTTGCATGACCCTCCACCGGGAAAGTCCCGCGATCACGGCTGATGAGCAGCTTGAGCAGTTGTTCATCGACAACGTCGAGGTCTGGTTCACCTTCCTCAGCTCACCCGCCGTGGCCTCCACCGCCGCCGCGACCTCCGAGTCCGAGGCGCTGTCCTGCTGCGTGTCGCCGACTTCGCCGCAAAGCGCTGTCGAGGCAGCCTTGGGTGCTCAGCACCGGCTGACGCGGTGGGTGGAGAAGCAGTCTCTGACTGAGACCCGAGCACGGTCGCTGAGGCGGAGCGTCGCGAGCGCGGGTGTGGCGTGGTGAGCCGGGAACGCACGGTGCTGCGCGAGGCAGGGGCAAGGCGGGCAGCGCGCGGCGGGAGCCAGCCCGCACCTGACACTGGCCGAGCAACGCGCAGCGAGATCGCTCACGCCCGCCGCGAGCGCCTAGACACCCGCGAGGACGGGCTCGACAACGGTCAGGAGGACCGCGTTCCTGCGCGTTCCGGGCCCGAGCCCGAGCGCGTCCTCGAGCAGCCAGGACGTGCGGGTCGAGGAGCCGCGCGAGTTCGTCGCTTCCTGGCCGGGCCGCCGCGCACCGGTGGTGTGCGCTGGAGCACCGGAGCCGCGCACGCCTCACGCGGCCTTCGCGTCTTGGTGACGGCTGGGTTGCTGTGCGGGCCCGTCAGCTTGTTCCTCGCGCTGCACCAGTCGCCTACGGTGATCAGCACGGCCGCGGGCGCCCGCGCCTTCACCCCGCAGCCGGCCGAAGTCGCCGCGGTGGGGGAGTGGGCGCAGTCCTTCGTCGTGACCTGGCTGAGCACTCCCGCCGGGGCAGAGGAGAGTCTGCGCTACTACCTGCCTGACGTCAGCGCCCTCACGCTGCCCACCGTCGCCCAGGTCGTCTCCAACCCCGCCGTCGCCAACCTCACGCCGGCGCTGGCAGGGGGCGCCGTGCCAACGACAGCAGCGAGCACCTCGAGCCCCGCGACGTCTGAGCCCACCGCGGCCAGCGCCGACCCAGCCGAGGAGGCTCCGGCGCGCGCCGGCGAGGTCACACCCAGCGCGACGGCAACGAGTGCGAGCTCCGGCACCCGGGTCTGGCAGGTCACCGTGGGGGTGGACGTCCAGGAGCCCGGGCCCCAGGGCAACGTGATCGTGCGCCGCTACTTCGCCGTCGCGGTGGCCTACATCCCCGCAGGGCAGACACGCCCGGCTGCGCTGCGCAGCCTGGGCCTGCCTGGTCCAGTCAGCGCCCCCACCGCGGGGCAGGAGCCGGAGACGGGCTACCGGGAAGGACTGCCGGTGACCGGGAGCGTCGGGTCTTCGGTGCAGGCGTTCCTCAGCGCCTACCTCACCGACCAGGGCGACGTCACCCGGCTGCTGTCGCCGCAGGCGGTGGGGATCTCCGCGGTCCGTCCGGTGGCCTACACGCAGGTGCAGCTGCGGACGTTGAAGGCCGACCGCCGCGACGTCGACAACGGCGATCCCTCGGATGGAGAACGAGTCGCGGTCCTGGCCACGGCCACCGTGACCGGTCTGGACACCCAGACCCGTAGCGCGCAGTTCGCGCTCACGCTCACCGCCCGCGACGGGCGCTGGGAGATCAGCCAGGCCCAGTCGACCCCGCCGGGGAGCACCTCCATCAGTGATCTCGGCGTGGCCCCCCGCGCCGGTTCGCAGGCCACCGACAGGCCGCCCGGGGGCTGAAGCGTTCTCGCCGACCTCAGCTGCAGCCCACGACCTACCTACTGCATCACCTCCGACCAACCCACCTCACCGCGAAGGACAGTCACATGCCCATCACCGCCAGCCCCCTCAACGCCCTGATCACCGCGCTGCCGGCCGGCAACAGCGACATCTTCACCACCGTGGACAGCCTCGGCTCATCCACGGCCAACTCCCTCGACGGATTGGCGGTCGCCGTGGGGTGCGTCGCTGCGGTCGCCGCGTTGTGGGCAGGTGGCTTCAAGTTCACGCTGTTGCGCTGCCTGCTGGCGGCCATCGTCGGCGCCTGCGCCTACCTGGCGGTGTCGGACTGGCAGATGTTCACCGACCTCATCAAGGACACCATCCAGAACGCCACCGGGCAGGGCGGATGAGCCTCGATCGCGTCGGTGTCCGCCCCTTGCGACGGCTCACCGCTACGCCGTCGCGACAGCAGCGACCTCCTCTCAGCCTCCCGCCGCGACGCCTGGAACCCGGAGACCGTCCTCGATGAGCACCGATCAGCTACCGCCGTACGTGAGGGTGACCCGCTTCTACACCGCTGTGCGTCGCATCCCGACCCTGGTGGGCAAGCTGCCCAACGGGGGGTTCATCCCCGGCGGCCCCTACACCCTGGGCCAGATCGCGCTCATGCTCCTGGTCGCGGTCGGCGGCTTCTACACGATGCCGTGGTGGGGTGGGCACGGCGCCAGCCTAGGCAACTTCATCAAGCTGGCCGTGGCGGTCGTGATCACCTCGATGCTCTCCAGCAAGATCCGCTGGAAGGGACGCCAGGTGCTGCCGGCGCTGCGGGGAGCGGTGTACTCCTACACCCACGGTTGCCAGCCCCGGCAGGGCGGACGTACCCCGACCGCGCGAGGTCCACAGCGCGTGCGCAGCCACATCCTGTTCATCGAAGACCTCCCCGCACCGGCCGCAGACCACGCCGGCCAGGCCTACGACAGCTCCAGTCCTCGCGGTGACCGAAGCGCCAACCAGGCGCGGACCGCGTCCGCGGCAGCGCAGCTGGCGAAGCTCCCCGCACGCCCCTCAGCCACCGCGGCTGGCGCCTCGCAGGCGGGGTCGCACACCACGTACACCCGGCCAGCTCAGCCTGCACCTGCGCGAGCACACCCACAGCTGGTCCAGTCCGCCCGAGCTCGTCTCGCCTTGCGCTTAGCTCCGGTGTCCACCGCGACCGGCGCCCCCACCACGATCCCCGCTCACCAGCCTGACCCACTGCCTGGGCGTAGCCGCGCTCGCGAGGACCTCATCGACGCCACAGGAGGTTGCTGACCATGGGCGTGCAGAACACCGTCGAGAACCCGATCCAGACCATCACCGGGAACCTCCTGTTCTCCGTGCACGGCACCTGGTGGGCCACCTACCGACTGCAGGGACTGGCCTACGGCCGCCGCCCGAACGCGGAGAAGGAGGGCATCCGTGCCCTGCACCAGGGCCTCTACCGCGCCCTCGGTGGAGAGTCCCTGCATCTGGGCCTGGCGGTGGACACCGACCCCGTCATGGTCGTACAGCGCATGATCGAGGCCCTGGATCAGCCCCTGGATCAGCTGCCGGAGTGGACGGCTGAGTGCGAGGCCACGCTGGATCGCCTCGAGACCGACGTCGTCTTGGGGGAGCGCACCTACTGGGTGGCCGTCCCCCTGCGCGGCACCGGTAGCGAGGCCCTGATCGAGCCGTTGCGTGCGGTGTGGACCTGGTTCCTGAGCATCATCGGCCTGCCCCGGCTGCCTCCCTCGTCGCGGATGCTGGCCGAACGCCACCGCCGCGCCCGCGAGGTCATGCGCCTGATCCCGGCGCCCTTTCGACCGCGCCCGGCCACCGCCGCCGAGCAGGCCTGGATCTACGCTCACGCGCTGCACCGCGGTCTGGGCAGCGACCCCTGGCTGCCGCACACGAACGAGGACACCAGCCCGCACACCCCGCAGGCACCGCAAGCCCAGGTCGAGGACAACGCCACCACCGATCAGGCATCCACCTCGCGGGACGAAGGTCTCATCAGCACCGCCGGGTCAGCCAGCCTGCGCGCCGGTGGAGCGCTCGGCGAGCCCCTGATGGACGAGGGAGCGCTCAGCGACGTCCCCGAAGAAGGTTGGCGGCGGGGATGGCGTCAACGTCTGCGCCAGCTCAGGCCAGGCGAGCGCCGCGTGCTGAAGGTCATCGACGCCGATCGCGACGCTGCCAGCTACCAGTCGATGCTGGTTCTGGCCGGCACACCCGACGGCGGTTCCCTCTTCCCGGGCAGCGAGTGGCTGGGCCACATCGAGAACGCCGGGGTGCCGGTCGACTGGGCGGTGCGGATGCGCAACAACGCCCGTGAGGCCGTCCTGGGACGCAACCGGCGCGCGGTCACCCGACTCAACGAACAGTTCGAGCAGCGCAGTGGCGAAGTCACGACCGGCGCTCACGAGCTGGACGCCACCGGGCAGCTGCTCACCGAGTACCAGCGACGCTTGGCCACCGAGAAGCTCGAGGTCGAGCTGGAGACCATCACCTGCTTCTCCACCGCCGCCGACACCCGCGACCAAGCCCTGGCCCAGGGTGATGCTCTCGCTGGCTGGTTCGCCAGCTTCGAGCACCGTCTGGCCCGACCCCTGGGCGAGCAGGCCGACACCTGGTGGGCGATGCAGCCAGGTGCAGCCTGGCCCCGCAAGCTCGCCGACTTCACCCAGATCTCCCTCTCAGAAGGCTTCGCCGCCGCAGTGCCGATGATGAGCACCGTCCTGGGCGACCGACGCGGCACCCCGCTGGCGCTGAACCAGACCACCCGCGCGCAGTCGGTGGTCTTCCTGGACCTGTTCGGCACCATCGCCGCGGACTTCTCCGGCACCGTCGCGGTTGCCGGGGAACTGGGATCGGGGAAGTCCTTCACGATGAAGTCCATCGCCGGCGCCGAGTGCGACCGCGGCGCGAGCATCATCGCCATCGACAGCTCCGGCACCGGCGAGTACGTCGACTTCGCCCGGTCCCTGGGCGGCTGCGAGATCGTCGACGTATCCGGCCCCGAACGATCCCTGGACCCGCTGCGGGTCCTTCCCGGTGACGAGGGCGCGACCGTCGCCCGCTCCCTGCTGGTCACGTTGTTCAACATCGTGTCCACCTCAGCCGACGACACCCTGCTGGGACGGGTGCTGAAGCCCAGCTACCGCCACGAGCACGCCATCACCGGGCTGGGCAGCCTGACCGATCACCTCATCACCGCCTGCACCTTGGCCGGCGGTGCGGACCTGGGGTACCGCTTGGACGCCTACCGCAGCGAGAGCTTCAGCGACGTCCTCTTCGACGAGACCCTGCCGCCCATCAGCACCTCCTCCCGCGCCCTCATCTTCTGGACGCGTGGCCTGCAGTTGCCGACCAGCAGCGAGCTGAACAACGCCCACCTGTTCGCGCAGCTGAAGATCGAAAAGCGGTTCGGGCGAGCCATCTACGCCCTGCTCATGAGTCTGGCCCGTCGTCTGGCCTTCGCCGACCCCACCGCCAAGGTCCTCTTCCTCGCCGACGAACTGCACCGCATCACCGCGTCTCCCGAGGGACTGGAGGAGGCGAAGATCTTCGTGCGCGAGGCCCGCAAGCAGCTGGGGGCAGCGATCTTCGGATCCCAGGACTGCACCAGTGACTTCGGCGACGAGACACTGAGGGGCCTCATCCCCTACCGCGTCGTGATGCGCCTGACCGACAAGCACCTCGCTGAAGCGGCGCTGGGGTGGATCGGATTGGAAGCCACCACCGAGCTGGTCAAGGAGGTCACCGAAGACCTGTCCCCGCGCGACCCGCATCACCGGACCGGCGAGGTCCTCCTCGCTCGGCGCGGGGAAGGCCTGCTGCGCGACAGCTACGGCCGCATCGGACGAGTGAAAATCCTCGGTCCCGCCCTCACCGCCCGACGCAAGGCCTACAGCACCACCGCCACCAGCCGTCGCCCCGACGTGCTGGCCGGGGCCACACCGCAGTCCGAGGCCGTCAGCGTCCGCACCGTCCCCACGACCACGCTGGACGCCGCGTCCCCCCACGTGCCGGCGCAGTTCGTGAAGGAGCCTGCGCAACGGCCGGTGCTGCCGGCCGTGACCATCCCGGTGGACGAGGCACCAGTGAACCCGGCACCGGTGGACGTGGCGCCGGTGGACGTGGCGCCGGTGGGCAAGGCGCCGGTGGACGAGGCTTCGGTGAACGCCACGTCGGGTGAGCACGCGGTTGACCCCGCGCCTGCCGCCGTCGCCATCGACGTTCCGCTCATCCTGGTGAAGCCCGCGAGCAGGTCACTGTCCCATGGGGCCGCGGCGTTCCCCGACGAGAGAAGATCCACCGCGACGAGCTCGGTCCCCGCGCAGGCACCGACGAGCCTCACGATCAGCGAGGCTCACAGCAGCGCAGCTGCGGAGCGCCTGCGTCGCATCGCCCGCTCGCACGTGGAAGCAGCCCTGGCCCGCAGCCGGGTCACGGCGACGAGCCCGAGCAACCACTTGGAGCACACCCCCGTGCAGGTGGAGGGCTGATGCGCGCGCACCCGCGGCGCACGTGTGCATGGACAGGTCGGCGGGGGCCGGCACGAGCGTCGAGGGCGAGCGTCTTGCTCACGCTGTTGGTGAGCATCGTGGCGGCGCTGATGTTGTCCTCGAGCTCTGCGATGGCAGCCACCGAACCGTCGGTCTCTCCGATGGCCCCAGGTGCGCGGGCGGCCGGCATCACCAGCCCGCCGGCACCGCCGCCCCCTGCCGGCGCCGCAACCACGCCTGAGGTCGACGACCCTGCGCCCAGCGCGCCCGGCGCCCGTCCCGCAGCCGGGGACGACTCCGCCGCTGACACGGCCACCTCCCAGGCGATCAACGACGCCACGGCGGGAGCGAGCAGCACAGCTGCGTCGACCTCGAACGGCGAGCGTCCTGCCGCCGGTGTCCTCTCCGGCCTGGACGCCTCGGACACCCACGGCCTGCGTGTGAGTAGCTACCAACTGTCCACCGACGGTGGAGGGGTGACCTCGCCGATCAAGCTCATCACCAACGGGTTCCTCCTGAACATGCTGTGGGAGGGGTACCGCTGGCTGGTCGGGCTGGCCGCAACCATGATCACCATGGCCCTGCAGATGAGCTGGGTCGACTCCCTGGCCGATGCCGTGGCACCGGTGGCAACCACCCTGCAGGTCAACGTCATCGACCGCCTCGGGCTGAGCCAGGTCGCGCTGTCGCTGTCGGGGCTGGCCGCCGGCTGGCTCATCGCCAGAGGCAAGTACGTCTCGGGCATCGGCAAGCTCGTCTCAGCCGGGGTCTTCGCCGGCCTCGCCGCCACGTTGCTGGCGAACCCCGTGGCCAGCATCACCGGTCCTCACGGTGTCCTTGAGGGCGCCAGGAACCTCGGCCAGGCAACGTCCACCATCGTCGTCACCAACGGGGAGACTGCCGATCCCGACGCCACGCAGATCCAGTCGCAGACCAGCGCCTCCCTCGTCGACGTCTTCGTCCGCATCCCGCACCAGCTGCTCAACTACGGCGCGGTCATCGACGGCACCGGGTGTGAGGCCGCCTACGACGCCGCCATGAAGGAGGGCCCACGGGCCTCCGACGACGACGGCGCCCGTGAGGCCGTAGGGGACTGCGATGAGGCGCTGAAGAAGTACGCCGACGACCCGGGGTGGACCGGGGTCTGGTCGGCCATCATCCTGCTGCCGGCGGGTCTGCTGCTGGTCGTCATGGCCATCGTCCTCACCGTCATGCTCTTCCTCGCCACCGCGGTGGCGCTGTTCTGCGCGTTGAAGCTGATCTGGGACGTCGTCATGGCGCAGGCCCCGGGCGAGCGCTCCGGGTTCGCGGGGTCGCTGGCCAGCCTCGTCGGTGCCTTGATCTCGGTGATCTTCTTCATGGTGATGCTGGGCATCTACTGCGTCCTGCTCGGCAAGATCATGAGCGCCGAGGACGGGCAGGATCCCGTGACGCGGTTCCTCATCGTGGACCTGCTTCTCCTGGTCTTGATCATCGTGACCGTCGTAGCTCGCAAGCGCATCGCCGAGCGGGGACGGGAGTTGGCCAAGCGAGCCAGCAGCTGGGCAGGAGTCAAGAACACCAAGCCGGTGCAGATGCCGCGCATGTCGCAGCTCACCCAGGCCGGAGCGACGCTGGCAACCGGCCGGACTCAGGCCCGCCGCCTCAGTGCTGCGGTCCCCGGCAGTGGCAGCGCCGCGCAACGGCTGAGCCAGCGCGTAGCCCAGTCCAAGCTGGTGAAGACCGGCGTCGCAGCAGCGACCCTGGCCAGCGGTGCCGGCGGCCTGGCGCTGAAGTCGACGATCGGGGCCCCGGTCTACGCCCCACGGGCCGCCCGCGCGGCCTCGGCGGCGGTCAAGGCGCGCAGCGCCGCGATGCGCTCGACGCTGCAGGGCGCCCGCTCCAGCGCCGGCGGGTTCGCCAAGGAGTACGCCCACAACGTCGGCGTCGTCGCGGGTCCCCTCGCCCGCCCTGTGGCCAAGGCCGGGACTGCCGCCGGCAAGGCAGCCGGCCGCAAGGCCGTTCCGACGGTGGCAGCAGCTGGGATCCGCTTCGGCAGCCGGGAGTCCGCCGGCGCCTCGAGCGCGCAGGCCCCGGTGAGCGGCCGCAAGGCGCCCGTGAGCGCGCCCCGTACCGCCGACGCCTCCAAGCCGACGCCTGCGAACGTGGCGGTCAGCACCGCCCGGATCGCCGCGCGACGACGAGCACGTACAGAAGACCCCGCCCGGGCCGCCACTGACCCGCAAGCGGGTCTGGCGACTCGCACCTTCCGTGTGGACCAGAGCGCGACTCGTGCGCCAGCATCCGCTCGACCACAGCCCTCCGGGCCTGAGGAGACCGACGTTGCGCGGCTGTACGAGCGGTTGCGCAGCGCAGGCCGAGGCGGCGGTCGAAGCTGATGGCGCTGCAAAGCCCTTCACGAGTCGGCGAGCGCTCAGAACCCTCCTCCCGCAACAGCCCGGGCGCTGCATCCGGTGGCTCCTCGACCGGTCGGCGGGTCCTGATCGCGGCAGTCATCACCCTCGTCCTGGCCCTGGTGGCCGCGGCCTTCGGGCCGGTGTTGCTGATCGCCGCCTTGGTCGGGGGATCCGGTGGCGGCGGGGTCTCCGGTACCGCCCCGTCCTCGGTGCCCGGGGTCAACGCTGTGCTGCTGGACGCGATGGGCAAAGCCGCGGCCGCCACCCCCACCCTCGCCCCCCAGTGCACCGGGATGCGCTGGTCGATCCTGGCCGGCGTCGCCCAAGTGGAGTCCAACCTCGCCGCCGGGCGCACCATCAGCCCCACCGGCGAGGTCAGCCCCCGCATCATCGGCCCCGCCCTGAACGGCTCCGGTGCCGGCGGCAACCGCACCCCCATCTACGACAGCGACGGCGGCCGCTTCGACGGCGACACCGTCTACGACCACGCGGTGGGCGCCTGGCAGTTCATCCCCTCCAGCTGGGCCATCTACGGGCGCGACGGCAACAGCGACGGCGTCGCAGACCCGCACAACGTCTACGACAACGCCCTCGGCGCCGTGGTCCACCTGTGCGGCACCGGCGCCCGCGACCTCTCCGACCGTGAGCAGCTGCGGCAGACGATCTACGGCTACAACGGCTCCTGGACCTACGTCGAGAAAGTCCTCGCCAACATCGACACCTTCGACCAGATCGGGGTGGCCGCCGGGGGAGCGGTCGTGCCGGAGGCCAGCGGGCGCGCGGGCGTTGTCATCGCCGAGGCCCGCAAGTTCCTCGGCCTGCCCTACCTGTGGGGTGGCACCACTCCCCGCGGCTTCGACTGCTCCGGGCTGACGTCCTGGGCCTACCGCGCCGCCGGCGTCACCCTGCCCCGCGTCTCGCGTGACCAGGCCCGAGTCGGCACCTGGATCCCGCGCTCGGCCGGGCTGGAGGCCGTGGCCCCCGGAGACCTGTTGTTCTTCGGCTCCAACCCCGCCGCAGGCCAGAACGGCGGCATCCACCACGTCGCGATCTACCTCGGCGGCGGCCAGATGATCAACGCCCCTCGCACCGGCACCGTCGTGCGCGAAGAAGCGGTCTGGATGAGCTCCTACGCCGGCGCCGTCCACATGCCCTGATCGGGCAGAGCACGAGGAGCAACGTCAACCAGCCAGCGATCAGCGACGCATTCCGACGGGTCGCGCGATGCGCCAGTGCAGTCGTGCGACCGACACCCGATGAGCAGCCCCAGCGAGGACGCCGTGCCCAGCTTCCCCAGCCCCAGACCATCCGAGCGCACCACCCGCGGTCGCGACCAAGCGGGTGAGGAGGTGACCAACGACCGCAAGGACTACGACGCTGCGGACTCCTCAGACGACGTCAGCAGGAGGGTCCGCGACGACGGCGTTGATGACCGGGATGACGATCGAGATGACGCCCGGGAGGTCATCGGGGGCGACGAGCACAGTCGCGGCCTCGACGCCCAGGAGCCCAATGGCCTGCGGTATTGGTTGACCTGGGGGCTGCCCATCGCGGCTCTCGTCCTGCTCGGGGCTTACCTGCTGCTGGCGCACCCTGACCTCAGGACCCGGTCCCAGGCGGTCACCGATCACACGAGGACCAGCGCATCGCTAGTCGCCTCGCCCCGTCAGCCGCACAGCGCCGGCCCCCCGACCGCCCCTGCGCTGAAGGCCCATGCGCGGGCTGCGGGCCCGTCCTCAGCCCCGGGAGCAGGCGCCGACGGAGCCCCGTCCACCGCAAGCCAGGGCGCTGCCCCTGCCGGGCCGGCGGCAGCGCCAGTCCCGACGTCGTCCACCCCTGCGTCGTCAACCCCGACGTCGGCGACGCCCCCCTCAACGGAACCCAGTCCACCTGCGGACGTGCTGGCCGGACCCGTCGACGACAACGATCTGCAGCGGCTGTTGACGCAGTCGATGCCCGAGCGGCTGGGCGCGAGCAATCCCGAGGCAGCGACCTCGGTGGCTGCAGAGGCGATGGTCCAGGTCGCATGGCAGGCGCTCAGCGACGACCTCAGTGCCGGAGGGTGGAACGAAGCCCACATGCAGGCCCACGAACTCCTCAGCGAGGACACCGCTGACCGGCCCGGTCACCTGCCCCCTGAGACCACCGTGGTCATCATGTGGAGCGCCAGCAGCCCATCGGGAGAACTGCAGGACCGGCAGATGTCAGCCGTACGCATGGACACCACCAGCCCGACCCCGATCACCCGAGAGATCACCACGCTGTAGCCGCTCCCGGCGGCCCCGCCCAGCGGGTGCCGACTGCGGTGCCGCCTACGGCGCCCGCACCGGCTCTCGCTGGGAGACGCCGCGCACCGCGCCGACTCGAGCAGCTGACGAGGTCGCCGTCGGGCCCTGCCGTCGAGCCCTGCCGTCGGGCCCCGCCGTCAGAGGAAGACCACCTCGACGTCGGGGCTGCGACGGGGTGTCTCGCAGGAAGTCGCCGCGGCGGTGTCACATCCGAGCATCCGGGGAGCTATTGCTTGGTGAGAGGACCACCTTCTCCCAGCCAGGTCGTCGATGGAGGATTCCCGGTGCGAACGATGCGGCCCCCGCGCGACAGTGCTGCGCTGACGCTGGCCGGTGTGGAGAGCACCACCGTGCCCAGTGCGGCGCCGCGGCTGCCGCCTCAGCACAAGACCTGGCCCGCCAACGCCTACAGCTGCCTGGTGGGAGCGGTGGCGGCGCAGGGCGTCCTGCCGCTGGCCGGTGCTCCCGGGCTGACGCCTGTGGCCGGCGTGGGCGCCGTGGTGCTCGCGACGGCAGTAGCGGCCAACGGCGTGCGTCAGGACCGACGCAACGAGGTGCGCGACCTGCTGGCCGAAGGTCTCTACCGCCTTATGGAACTGCCCGCCCCTGCACGCCGGCGGGTGCGCTGTTGGCGCTGGCGCGGGGTGTTCGTCGGCCGCCCGCACCGCATCCGTCTGGACTACGCGCCCATCGTCAACGACGCAGACCCGATGTGGCTGCCCTCGATCCTGGACAAGATTGAGGACCGCCTAGGCGTTCCTTACCACGTCATCGCCCACGACCCGGCCCGGTGCCGGATCATCCTCGGGTTGCAGACCGTGGTGGCTGAGGAGGTGGAAGAAGACGTCGTGCCCGAGATCGTCGAGCGCGCCGAGCGCATCATCCACGAACTGCTGGGTGAGAACGCGCAGATCGAGGCGACCTGGGCCTCGGCCGACCACCCCTTGGCGATGGACGCTGCGGCCGAAGCCGCCGCCACCGCCCAGTGCGCTGGCGGGGAGGACCTGATCACCCTGCGCGAGAAGCCAGCGGCCAAGGAGGCCCAGCAGCACCTCATCGCCCTGGAGGTCGAGCACACCGCGGGCGCGAGGGTCGCCTCCCTTGCGGTGCGTACCCGCATCCAGCGGACCATCTCCACGATGCTGCCCGGACGGTGGCGGGCGCTGTGGGACCTGGAGAACGAAGTCGTCCGCTTCGAGGCTCGACCCCGAATGCCCGACAACGTCCCGCACCCGCCCTTCACCCTTCAGGAAGCAGATCACCGCAAGTGGCGCCAGGTTCGCATCCCGTGGGGAGTCGACGAGAACGGCGAGACCCTCTACTGGCGCCCTGCCCTCGAGCCGCACATGGTGGTCACCGGTACCACCGGCGGCGGCAAGACGGTGCTGTTGGACGGCATCATCCTGGAGATCTGCGCCAACGACTGGCCGTGCCTGCTGATCGACGGCAAGGGCACCGAGTTCCTCGGCTTCGCCACCTGGCCCAACGTCCAGCTGGTAGCCACCGAGACCTGGGAACACGTCGCCGTTCTGCACCATGTCCGACGATTGGTCGAGGAACGCCGCCAGATGGTCAAGCGCGGGCAGATGCAAGAAGCCGACTTCAGCCCGCTGTTCGTCATCATCGACGAGTACGCGGACATTCGCGACGAAGTCACCCGCTGGTACCTGTCAGTCAAGGGCAGGGGAGACCCCGCCAAGGCCCCGATGCTGCTGATGCTGGCCTCCATCGCGCGCATCGCCCGAAGCTTCAAGATTCACATCGTGCTCGGCCTGCAGCGCCCTGACGTGGAGTTCCTGACCGGCGAAATGCGTGACAACATGCGCGCCCGAGTCGCCATGGGCAAGCTCTCCCCGGACGGGTCGAAGATGATGTTCGACTCCTACAGCGCCGGTGTCGCGGTGCCGCAGATCGCCGGACGATCTACGTGCATGGACGGTGACAACCGCATCCGCGAAGCCCAGGTGTGGTGGACTCCCGACCCGCGACGGGTGGAGCCGGACAACACGGCTGACGTCGACATCCTGCGGGGGCTGCTACCCCAGAGCAACAGTCACGAGCGCCTCGTCCTCGTTCCCCCCAGGAAGAAGACCGTGGGGGAGGAGGTGGAAGAACGCACATACCAGGCCTACGCCAACGCCGCCCTGGTGCCTGCGCGGGGACGGCCTGACCTGGAAGAACACGTCATCAACTACTACGGAAGGCTGTTCTTGCAGGCAGAGAATCTGCGGAGCCAGCACGAACTGCAGGACGCGGCTGTGCTTGTCGAGGGCGCCGACGCCGCCGACCTGCCGGCGGGCTCCTTCGGTTCAGCCTCCAACGCGCCTTGGGCTGACGGCGACCTGGCCGCTGACGTGACCAGTAGTGGTGGCGGTAGCGGCGCAGACGACGACGGTGGGCGGTGGGCGAGCGCGCAGTTGGACCCCGACGTCGTCGACGAAGTCGTGGTTCCGGCGTCTGAGGTACGAGAGGGAGATGTCGCACAGCTGGACGGCCCGGGCTGGGTCCTGATCGACGCGGTAGAGGAAGACCCCTTCGATGTGGACCAGGTCTACCGCGTCTTGTCCTGGCGTGCCCTGGATGACGGTGATGCCGGGTTGCACAGCTGCGAGGGCGGCGAACGCATCACCGTCCAGCGCGTTCCCTCAGGACTGGAGGACCCGTGACCGCTGCGGCTGGCGCGTGAGGCGGGGACACCCCAGGAAGCCCAGGCAAACGCCGGCCCGTCCACAACGAGCAACCGTCATCGACCCACCGGCTGAAAAGACATGAGGCCATGAGCGGACCGCAGACTGCGAGCGCTGAATCGGATGAACGCCTGCAGATCATCCTGAGTGTGATGGCGCTGACTTCGGTGGTTGGTGTCGCAGCGATGTGGAAGGCGGTCCTTACCTTCCTCATCGGCTTCGCCGTCCTGGTCCCCGCTGGAGCTGACGTCGTAGCCGACATCCCCGCCGGTTCCGGTGTTGGATTGGACGCCCCACGCTGCTGGATCGCCGCGGCCCTCGCCCTGGCGGTCCTCGGGGTCGCCGTCAAGTACCAACGCCGCCAGCGACGGTTCCAGAGCGACTGACCGACTGCCGATCGACGGACGTCATCGGCTGAGGTTGCCCCATCCGATCGCTACACCCGCAACTCCGAACCTACGAAGGGACCGACCATGACCAGCTTCACCCTGGCGGCGCGGCGGGCTTCGACGCCTCCCGGTCCGTTTCCCGTCGGCAATGCACGGCGCCGCCCGATGAAGGTGCACTGGTCGATGCAGTCCGCCGCCCGCGACGCGATGCTGCAGCGCGCCAACGCCGCACGGCGAGCGCTTCGTCAGCCCCGCAAGCTCGGATGTGAGGAGGATCCTGAGCTGTTCTACGACGACGACACTGCAGCCCAGCGCGAAGCGCAGCGCATCTGCTGGGACTGCCCAGTGCGTCGTCGGTGTCTTGAGGTGGCGCTCGTGGCCGAATCCACGTCCGGCAGCAGCAACGGGACGTACAGCAACGGAACCGTCGGCGGGGTCACCGCCGCCGCCCGTGAACGACTCGTGCGAGCCCGCCGCCGTGGACAGCCAGTCAAGCGTCGCGGTACGGATGCCTCCCGCGGCGTGGGTACACGCGTCAGCGGGCGCGCGGCGGGACCCGTCTGATGCGCAGCCCGCTGCATGTCCGGGTCAATCCGACCCTCGCCTTGCTCGTGGCACTGTTTGCAGCGGCTGGTGTCCTGGGGTACTGGGTCCTCGACATGGCCGCCGATTTCGGTGTCAGGCCGCCTGTTGCACCGGAGGCCGGTGTGATGATCGCCCTTGCCTACCTTGTGTCGATCGTTATTCATGAACTGGGCCACGTCTGGGCATTCCGAGTGTTCAGACTGGGGTTGGATTCGGTGACCCTCCCTTTCACGCCAGGGGTACGCAGCCGCATCCGCGCCAGCAACCGGCAGCAGGTGCTCATCAGCGCGTCCAGTCCTCTCGCGGGCGCGGCGACCGGAGCCGTCCTACTGACGGCCGCTGGCGACGCGTGGACCCTCTAGGGGTCGCCGACTTCTTGATCCTGCTCGACGCGGTAGTGAACTTGCTGCCGTGGGTCAGGCGCTCCGACGAGGGACGACTTGGACGCGCGGCCAAGCCGTCCTGCGTGGATCCGGCGGAGATCGCTTCGAGTAGGGCAGCAGGCCAAGCCGACAACCGACAGCTGAGCCCTTGGAGGACCACATGTACACGACGACCGAAGAGACCCCGTCCCGCCAGACGGACAGCGCCTCGATGCCAGGCAGCGACATAGGCGGCGGCGAGCGCTCCGCGGAAGCCCCGGTTTCGTCGAGGGCGACTTGGCAGGTGGGCCCGTCGCCGTTGGCCGACCTTGTCGCCGGCGCCTTCCGGGGTCAGCACGTCGTCCTGGACCGCGACGTGTTGCAGAAGATGTCACCGACCTGGCAGCGGGTGCTGACGGATCTGCTCGCGCAGTACGCCGCGGCCGCGGCAGGAGCGCTTGCACCCACCAGCTACTTCGTGTGCCCGGGGCAGGAACGACGAGTGGATGAGCTCGACGCGCGCGAGCGCGCTGAGCTGGGCATCGCGCGCAACGTCGACGACCTGCGGCAAGCTCTCAGCGACGTGGACTACCTCGTGGCATGCGAGGACATCACCTACTGGGACGAGCAGGGCCGCGAGCTGCAGCCGGCCGATCGCGTCGTCGTGCCGGTGTCGGTAGAAGCGGCGACACCCAGCCCCGCGCGCGGGGCCCGCGGGCATGGTGCCGGCAACACCTTCGGCGGCGGGCAGTGGTGACGTCGGCCGACAGGACCGGGCCTGGGCCGCGCGAGCCTGCCGAGGCCGGATGCACAAAGCCGCGGCCGGGATCGTTGCATCTTTCGTACTCCGCCCAGCTAGCTAGGCGGACCGCTGGACGCCCCGGCACGGGTGCATCCCGCAAGCGTTGCCGTGCCAGGGCCGTGCCAGGGCCGTGCCAGGGCCGTGCCAGGGCCGTGCCAGGCCGGTGGCGTCGGGCCGGAGGGCAAATGAGCCCGTGCCGGCGACGCTCGCACACGACCCACCCTGCACGTGCGCTGTGCCGGGAGTCGCGCCGCGGTCGCACCGACCACGCAGCGGCACCGCCCGGCCGGGACAAGCGCTGACAGGCCTTCCCGAAAGGGGGACGAGGCGTGGTCCGCGACCATGAGCCCAACCCAGGGCAACTCACTGCTGAAGAACAATGCCGAGGGCTGCAGGTAGCAGCCGGCTACGACTACGCCGCCGCGGGAGACCTCGTGAGCGGGGACCCGGCTTACCGGCGTTTCGTCGACAGCCGGGGCTTGTGCCTGCGCCGCGACCCCTACGGAGCCGACCTGCGCTGTACCCGGCAGCGAGGTCACGGGGGAGCGCGTTGCGTGGCCGAAGGAACGCACGAGGTGCAGGCGGTCTGGTCATCGCAGGAATCGCCTGCTCAGTCGCGGCGGTAACGAGACCGTGCCGAGGCGCGTTGAGCGGCGCCCACCGCGGGTCACTGCGCCGGCGCTGGCGAGGTCCCGGAAGAGTCTCAGGCGCTCTCTGAGGCTGGTTGGGTCGTGTGCGTGGAGTGCGCAGCCAGACGCCTGACCGAGGTGCTCGCATGACGGGTCGGATGCACCATCACAGCACTGGCTGGGCCGTCGGAGTCCAGGCGGCGCTCCAGCTGTTGCAGCTGACGAATCATCGTGATGGCCGCTTCACGGGTGGTCGGCGACAACGCTGCCGCCTGCAGGGCAATGAGCCTTTGTCAGTAGCGGTTCTCGGCGTGGGTGAGGACGAGGGCTGCTGCGGTGATCGCGCCGATACGGCCGGGGTCGAGGCTGATAGGACGTAGGGCTCGCCAGCGGGTCTTGAGGTGACCGATGCCGTGCTCCACGAATGCGCGGTGGCTGTTGATGTAGGAGTTCCAGCCACGGGTGGCGGGGTCGAGTCGTTGCCCGGCGGTGGGGCGGCGGATGCGAACGTGGATGCCGGCACCCGTGCGGTGTAGCCCTTGTCGGCCAGGGTCGGTAAGCCGCGGGCCGCAGCGGCGTAGAGAGCGGGCAGGGCGTGGACGCGGGCGGCGGTGAAGTCATGCACGCTGCCGGGCTCGACGGATGAGGTCCACAGCGGGTAGCCGTCGGGGTCGCAGACGACTTGGACGTTACCGCCGTGCTGGCGGTGCTTGCCGGAGTACCAGCGGTCACTGGCCCGAGTGGAGTCACGAACGCGGTCAGTGGGGATGAGGGTGCCATCGAGCAGGAGCTAATCGGTACCGGCGGCCAGAGCCTGCTCGATGACGTCGGGTAGGTCGGGTGCATGGGCGGCGAGGACGTCGACGGCCTCGTGCAGGTAGCGGTAGGCGCTAGAGAGGCTGATTTCGTTGTCGCGGGCGAGGTCGGCGACCGCGGCGCATTGACGGAACCAGCGCAGCACCAGGACGGCTTGCGCCCGGCAGGTCAGGACGCGGCGTCGGCGGCGGGTACCGCGTTGTCGGCGGTGGGCGTGGAGCAGGGCGCTGAGGTGGGTTGCGAGTTCAGCGGCGACGTCGAGGCTGGCACGATAGATGAGCACACGGGGTCCAGACGGTCACGGGCTTAGCTTGGTTGCCAAGATCGTGACGGGTCAGACCTCGTGTGCCTCGAACCGACACGCCACGGGGTGGATGGTCGCGGCCGATCGAGCAGCCGCTACCGACAGGGCTTACTGCGCCGCCGGCTCCAGGGGTAGTCGCCGCACCATGACAACGCTGTCGTACGTCTTACCCGCGAAGCGCACCTGCCCCTCACGCTCGAAACCCCAGCGCTCGTACATGGTTGCCAGGTGTGCCGCCGGCAGGGCTGTGTCCAGGCCGACACTGGACACACCACGAGCGGTAGCCCACTCGCAGGCAGTGCCGAACAGCTGTCGCGCGACATTTCGTCCACGCAGGGAGCTCCGTACCGCCACCTGGCCTATCCATCCCAGGTCAGGCACCCGAGCTGCCGCAGTCAGTTGCTGCACGTCCTGCGGCGGGGGGACCGACATCGTCATGGTGGCGGCTAGTTCACCGGCGTGCTCGATGACCCAGCAGGCGCCGTCCGCGACTCGGGCGCGAGTTGTTGCGACGTCCTGGTGCGCGGCCGTGAAGTTCATCCCTTGTTCGTTGAGTTCTCTGTAAGCGACATGCAGGAGTTGAGTCAGATTTTCCGCATCGTCAGGGACGAATAGTCGAGGGGTCAATTCACTGGCCACTCTCCGAACGTTATCAGAGCCGAGAGGTGACGCTTGTCAGTAGTAATAAGCCGTTACTGACAAGGGCTCAATGTCACGTACGCCGGGATCGTTCAGTGCGCGCGCCAGCGCGAGGTCGGTCTGGGCTTGAACGCCCTCACGTGTGCTGAAGAAGTAGCTGATCGGAACGTCGAAGACGGCGGCGAGACGGGATTCAGCGCTTGCCTCGACGTCGCTGCCGGGCGACGGCCCTGACGATCTCACCTTGCGGGACGTCTTCGAAGAGGTTGCGCTGTGCCAGCTCGTGCTCGGCGCGGCGTCGAGGGTTTGAGCTGGGTCGAACGACGCCCTGCTCGCGAGCGGTGACGCCAGCCAGAACGGTCTGGAAGACGGCCTCCAGACGCTGCAGCTCGTTCACGTACCGACGGGCGTGTAGCTGCCACAGCGATGCCGAGATGTCCGCCGACGGTGCTTGCAAGTCCTTCTCGACGTTCTGCAGCGCACGGCGGGTGGCCTTCAGGGAGTGCCGGACGATGGACTCCTGGCGGAAGGCTGCCGCGGTGGCCCACTCCTCGGCGTTGATGTCGTGCAGGAGGGCACCACCCGAGGCGTCGTAGGCGCTGGCGATCCACCACACGTTGTCGACCAGGGCGCCGGTGAACAGGTCGGGGGCCAAAGCGATCTTCTGCAGGTGCTCAAGGGCCGACCGCACCAGGGCTGCGTCGGGTCGGGGCGTCTCCACCACGGCCAGGTCCTTCCGTCGTACGAGTCGAGGCGCGCCTCGCGGCCTCGACGAGGGCGATGCTGGAGCCGGCGAAGACCCCGCGGACTGGATCCAAGCGGTAGCGAAACCGCATCCCCAGCCCCGACGTCACCGGTGCGTCAGACGCACACGGCGCGGTCACGGTTGACTCGCTGACCTTCGCTCAGCCCATGAACCAAGACGAAGCGCTAACAACGGGTCCTCCGCCGACACCACCATCGCTTCGAGTGTACCGAGGCGCGCCCTTCCTTGGTGAGCAGGGCGTAGGCATCCAGCAGCGGCCACCAGCCGGCCCAGTGCGTGGCAGGCGGTCTCGTGGCTGAACCCCGCCATCTAGCCCAGGCGGCGCAAGGCCACCTCTACGCTCACGCCCTGGACGGCCAGCTGGCAGATCACTTCCAGGGCGCGGAGGTGCACCGGCCCACCACCGCTGACCCGGCGCCCCGAAGCCGCACAGCGGCGTTATCGCGCACCGCTCGCATCGCAGCGGCCACCGCCCCGGCGCGGCGAAGGTGAGGTCCTCCCCACCCGAACGGGCACTGGCCCCGTGGCTACCGTGCTTGCACTGCCGGGCCAGCACCGCTACGCCGGCGTGCGGTCCCGCCGGGTGCGCCCGACGCGAGGTGCCGCTTGTCTGCGCGTGTGCTTCAGACCCGCCGCGTGTCCGGCCAGGGCGACGACCTCCCCGTGGCGCAGCGCACGCGCCCCGCCGAGCAACACGCTGGACGTCGTCCCCGAGGCATCCAGCCCTCAGGTCGCCGCGGCGGCGGTCGAGGCAGGCAGGAGCCGGTGGACCGCCGGCAGGCACGCCGGGTCGCCAGGCCCCCGGCCGAGCCGGGCGTCGTCGGGGTGGGTGAGCACCCGGGCGCTCACCCACCCCGACCGGCGTCCTACCTGCACTCGTTGGCCGGCGCGCTGGCTGCGGTCGTCTGCCTTCTGCTATTACTTTGCGGTGCAATTTGTGCTGGGCCCGAGGTCGCGCCGGGTTTTGTCGGCGCGGACGGGTCAGTACCTGGCGCAGTACCACCACGGCCTGCGGGCAGTGCCCGGGCCCTGGCGCGGGGTGGTTGCGCTGGGCTCGCTGGCTGGCGCGACCGCGGCGCTCGTGGGCGCTGGCGCCGCTTTGGGCAGCGCTGGCGGGCGTGCATCGACGTCGATCACCCCGGCCTCCTTACTGTCCTACAACCTACAAATCGCCGCGATCGCGCCGGTGTCCGGGCTTATTCAGCGCGCCGTCTTTGGCGTCGAGCCGCGCTATTTGACCTCGGTGACGGGGCGGTTTCGCTGGCGCTGGGCCGCTCAGGTCGCCGCGGGGTTCGCCCCGGTGTGGACCGCCTACGTCACCGTCGACCGCCTGCTGCGACCGGCCGGCGACGCGCGGGCTGGCGGCGCCAGGCGGCTGGATGCCACCGCGCTCGCGCTGGCCGCGGTAGTGCTGACCACGACACCGTTGCAGGCCGCCGGCGAGGAGTACGCCTTCCGCGGTCTGATCCAGCGCTCCACCGGGTCGTGGCTGGCGCGCGGCGACGCCGCCTTCGCGGCCTCCACGCTGTTGACCGCGGTGCCCTTCGCTCTAATCCACCTGGCCAAGGACCCCTGGGTGGCGGCGTACCACCTCCTGTCCGGCGTCGCGTTCTCGACGATGACCCGCTCCAGCGGCGGGCTGGAGGCCGCGGTGGTGGTCCACGCGGTGGGCAACACCGCGCTGCTGCTGCCCGTGGTGACCACCGCGCGCGCCGACGCGCTCCTGGACCCCGCTAGCGGCCCCACCGGCCGCGCGCTGCTGGCACCGATGGCGATCATGGTCGCCACAGCCTTGGCCGTGCGCTGGGCGGCGCGCCGCCACGACACCACCACCGCCGCCGCGCCGCCGCCGGCTCGCGGCGGCGACCACCCTGGCACCTGAGCGACAACCAGGGGACACCTGGGCGCCGTTGGTGCTGTCCTGAGGTAGGTGCGGCCAAGCTCAGCCCGGTGGTGCTTCTGCAGGGCTGCAGTGTCTGAAACCGCCCGTCGGCGGGTTTGCGGCTGCAGGACTAGGCCCCGAGCGCCGCCAACAGCCGCTGAGCGAGCACTAGCGGCGCCGCACCGCTGGGCCCCTACGACCATAGGGCCCCTACGACCGCAGGGCCCGAGCCAGCAGGTCGTGCAGCAGCGCCACCGCCGCTGGGCCTTCGAGCCCAGCGACGGCCCGGGCGGCGGATCGTTCGGCCGGGTCGGCGGCGCCCGCCGAGCCCGGAACGGCGGTGAACCCGAAGAGGTACCGCTGCTGGGCGCCGAAACGCTCGGCCAGGGCTGAGAGACGTGCGCCCGGTTGGGTTCGCGCAGCTACGGCGTCCCAGTGTCGCCGAGCTGGGCCTCTGGAACCCGTGCCGCCCGTCTCACCGCGCTGGCGCTTGGGGGATTTTTCCTCGCCGCCGGGCCGGTCGGCGCCCTGCGCCGCAAAGCGAGCCGACCGAAACCCGCCTCGCTGCTCCTTGAGCCCGACGATTCTCAAGCCCGGCGGCTTTGATGCCGATCGTGCCGGTAGTTGAAGATGGACGGTGATCGAGCGGACGGAGCGGTATGCGCCAGCGCGGCGTCCACGTCGCGGTGGCGCGGCGTGCGGGGACTGTTGCGGGCCCCGCTCCGCTGCTGCGCCCGCCCACCGCCCTGGTGCCCCGCCTGCAGTGGGTATTCCTGTTGTTCGCGATCTTTTGCCTCCTCGGCGTCGCCGCCCCGCAGGCCGCCGTGGAGGAGGGCCGCGGGCCGACGTTCCGGGCGGTGGTCGTGGTGCTGTGCGTGGCCACCGCGGCCTCGTGGGTGCACAGCTACCGCCGGACGAGGTTCGCCGCGGCGACGGTCCCCCTGGAGCTGATCACCATCGCGCTGCTGGTCGCGGGCCCCGACTCACCGCTGAAGACCGTGGGCGTGCTGTACGGCACCTTGATGTTCCGCGCGCTCTACGGCAGCTGGCGCCAGGCGCTGACCTACCTCGGTCTGGCAACCGTCGCCTTTCTCGTCGGGGTCGTTTTCGCCGCCCAGATCGGCGTCGTCTTCGACACGGGCACCGTCCTGCAGGCGGTCCCGGGCGCACCCGTCCTGGGAGCGGTGGTGCACCTGGTGGCCGTCGCCAGCGCGCAGGCCGAGCGGGCCATGGCGCGCGAGCGCGTCCTCGGCCGCGCCGGCATCGCCATCGCCGTCGCCACCGACGCGGCGCAGGTGCGTCGCGACACGGTCGCGGCCGTCCGCGAGATCACCGGTGAGGCCAAGGCTGCCCAGGTCCGCGTCGTCCTGCGCGCCGAGCCGCCACCGCCCCCGCCGACCGGTGTCCGCCTGGGGCTGCCGCTGCGCGGCCCCGACGGGGTGCTCGGCGACCTGCTGGTCGACACCGCCGCCCCGCTGCCCGACGAGGTCCGTGACGCGCTCGAGGTCGTCGGCGCTCAGCTGGCTCTCGGCCTGCAGGCCTCCGCCCTCACCGCCGACCTGCACCACCGCGCCACGCACGACGCGCTCACCGACCTGCCCAACCGCCGACTCCTTGACGACACCCTGCGTCGGGCGCTGGACGGCCCGGACCAGGCGGCGCTGATGCTGCTGGACCTAGACGGCTTCAAGGGCGTCAACGACAGGCTCGGCCACGCGATCGGCGATGCGCTCCTGCGAGCGGTGGCCGAGCGGCTGCGCGCGGCCGTGCGCGCCGAGGACCTCGTCGCCCGGCTCGGCGGCGACGAGTTCGTCGTCCTGCTGCTTGGGGAGGGCGCTGGCGCGCGTGCCGCGCCGCTTGTGGAGCGCCTGGGCGGCCTCATCGCCGAGCCTCTACGCCTGCACGGTCACACGGTGTGCGTGCAGGCGAGCATCGGCATGGCCCTCACCCACCCGGGCCAGAGCGCCGACGACTTGTTGCGCTCGGCCGACTTGACGATGTACGGCGTCAAGGAACTCCGACGGACGACGAGGTCGCGCGGGGCCGGAGCCCCGGTGCCGTGACCCTGGCGCACGCCCGGCCGCCGAAGTGCAGGTAGGTGGAGGCACTCCAAAGACCGCGGTCGACCAGCTGCCTGCCGACCGCTTTCCGGCGCTGCGGGCGCTTTCGGCCTACGACGACAGCGAGGCCGTCTAGTCGTTCAGGCTCGAGATCCTCGTGGCTGGCCTGCGCGTCCTAGGTCGCCGCCCGGTCGTAAGACTGAGGGGGCGCCCGGTCCTAGGACAGAGGGATGGCACCAGGTTGCGCCGAGCGATGGCGCGCAGTCGGTCGTCACCGGAGGGTGCAGCAGTCGCCCATGCCGCGCCCTGACCAGCCCGCACCCGACCGTCGAAGCGCTGTCGGGTGGCGCAGACGAGGCACGGCTCGAGCACCGGCTTGCTCGTCCGGTCGCGTGTCGGGGTGGCCTTCGCCGTTGACCGCGCTCGAACCGGGGATCTGCTCGAGCGGCCCTGCGCGCTGGTCACCAGGGGACGGTGCCGGCTGTTTCGAGGAAAGCGCCGGTGGGGCTGTCCGCCCCGAGCTGTGCCATGCGGGTAATGATCGCGGCTCCTTCGGTGACGCTCTGGCCGCGGTGGCCGGTGGCGTCGGTGGCGGTGAAGCCGGGCTCGACGGAGTTGACGCGGACCCCGGGCAGCGCTTTGGCGTACTGGATGGTGATCATGTTGAGGGCGGCCTTGGACGAGGCGTACGCCAGCGCGGGCCAGGTGGACTCGAAGCTGTTCGGGTCGGTGGCCCGGTGGATGGACCCGGTGCCGCTGCTGACGTTGACGATCACCGGGGAGGCCGCTTTGCGGAGAAGCGAGATGAACGCCTGGGTGACGCGGACGGCGCCGAAGACGTTGGTGGCGTAGACCGCAGCAAGGTCCTCGGCGGTGACGTGGTCGGTGGGCTTGGTGGGGTTACCGATGATGCCGGCGTTGTTGACCAGCGCGTCGAGGTGTCCGATCTCGTCGCGCACCCGGGTGGCCGCCGCCTGCACGGAGGCGTCGTCGGTGACGTCGATGACCAACAGCCGGGCTCCGACGTCGTCGGCGGCCTCCTGGCCGCGGGTGGCGTCCCGGGAGCCGAGGTAGACGGTGTGCCCGGCAGCGACCAGGTGCCGGGCGCTTTCGCGCCCCAGACCCTTGTTCGCGCCCGTAATCAGGACGGTCAGCACGCCGCCACAGGGCGCGGGGTGCGTGGTGGTGGTGGTGGTCATCTCCTACCTCCAGGTGGTGGTTTGCTCGGGTGGCGGCGGGGTGCAGTCAGGTGCCGGCGGCGCCTTCTACGCAGCTGCCAGGGGAGTGGTGGCGAGCTGCTCGCGCAGCGAGGTCCAGCGCACGTCGGGGTATCGGTCGTTGTCGAGCGGGGCCAACTGGGAGTCGCCGGTGAACATGTCGCGCATGTACTGCATGCCCTGCCAGGCGGGGAAGGTCGACTCGCGTTCCGGGGCGATGGCCTGGGTGATGCGGATCATGGCGGTGAGGACGCCGGGGCCCCCCACCCGCAGCAGCTGGTAGCGGTCCCCGGTGACGTCGGAGACCGCGTGGGCGATGCCGCGGGCGGTGAGGCTCTCGCCCGCGATGCGCAGGACGCGCGGGGTAGTCGGGTCGAGCGCCGCGGCCGCGGTATAGGCGGCCGTGTCATCTTTGGTGGTGAAGTCCAGCAGCTGCTCGGCGTCACCGACGTGCAGCACCCGCTTGATGCGCGGCGCGATGATCGGCATCTCGGCGCCGAGCATGTCCATAAATGCGCCGTTGAGAATCGAGGTGACTTGGATCGGGGCCCGATCGGCGCGGCCCATGAACTCGCGGCGCAGGTCGAAGTTCCGGTTGCGCCCCGGGGTGGTCTGGGTGAAGTCCGAAGAGAAGTCCGAGGAGATGAAGCGGGGGACACCGGCGCGTACCGCGGCGTCGAGCAGTACGGACTGCCGGTCGAGGATGACCTCCCGGAGCCCGTTTAGCGCGCAGACCACGACCGTGGCTCCCTCGCACGCCGCGGCCAGGGCGGCGCCGTCGCTGGGGTCCACGGGGATGGGTCTCGCCCCCAGGGCGGTCAGCCGCTCTCGGTCGGCGGTGGAGGCGTCCAGGCGTACCAGCGCGCGCACGGTGGCGCCCCGTGCGGTCAGGGCCGCGGCGATGCGGGCGCCGAGGTCACCGGCCCCGCCTGCGAGGACGACGGTGGAGGTGGTCATGGCGGAGGTGGAGGTGGTCACCAGGGTCCGATCGTGAGTGGTGGAGGTCGCAGGGGCGGGTTGGGAAGGTCGTAGCGCGGGCACGGCCTGCGATGGAGAAGAGGGCTCGCCGGTCGAGGTGGTCGGGGTGGTCACCAGGCGGCGTCGGAGGCGCTGCGCTGGTCGCGGCCGCCGCGGAGTAAGACCAGAGTGGTCACGGCTCCCAAGGCCAGGACGGCGGCGCTGATGGTGAAGGCGTGCTGGTAGCCGTGGACCAGCCCGGCCTGGACCACCGCGGCGCTGGAACCGCTCGTGCTTTTGCCCTGGGCGGCGAGGTAGGCGGCGGTGGAAGAGGCGGCCAGGGTGTTGAGCAGGGCGGTGCCCAGCGACCCGCCGATCTGCTGGCTGGTGTTGACCAGGGCGCCGGCCACCCCGGAGTCCCGCTCGCTCACCCCGACGAGCGCGGCGCTGGCGACGGTGACGAAGACCAGGCCCATACCGGTGCTGGTGAGCAGCTCCGCGGGCAGGACGTGGGTGGTGAATCCCGAGGTGGGGGTGATGCGCGTGAAGAGCAACAGCCCGGCACCGGCCAGCACCATTCCTGCCGTCATCAACGCCTTGGCCCCGACGCGGGCCAGCAGTTGGCTGGTCAGGCCCGCACCGAGGAAGATCCCGGCGGAGAAGGGCAGGAACGCCACCCCCGCGCGTAGCGCGGAGTAGTCGAGGGTGCCCTGGAGGTAGTACGTGAGGAAGAGGAACATCGCGAACAGGCCCGCGGCGGAAAGCAGCGCCGCCAGGTAGGCCCCGGCGCGGTGGCGGTCGGTGAGGACCCTCGGGGGCAGCAGGGGGTGGGCGCTGCGAGCCTCAACGGCGACGAACGCGACCAGCAGTACGGCGGCCAGGGCGAGCGCGAGCAGGGTCGGGGTCGAGGCCCAGCCGGTACTGTCGGCCAGGGTGAAGGCGTAGACCAGGGTCACCAGGCCGGCGGTGACGGTGATGGCGCCGGGTACGTCGTAGCGGGCGCGCCCGCTGGTGCGGCTCTCGGTGAGCACGCGGACGGCAACGGCGGCGGTGACCAAGGCGATGGGCACGTTGACCAGCAGGCACCAGCGCCAGGAGGCGTATTCGGTGAGCAGACCCCCGAGGACCAGGCCGATGGCGGCGCCCCCACCGGAGATGCCGCCGTAGACGCTGAAGGCGGTGGCCCGGTCCCTGCCGGCGGGGAAAGTGGTGGCCAGCAGTGCCAGCGCTGCGGGGGCCATAGCGGCCGCGAAGGCGCCCTGCAGGGCGCGGGCGGCGTAGAGGACCGTCGCGGTGGGCGCCAGACCGCCCAGCGCCGAGGCGACGGCGAAGCCGAGCAGGCCAATGACGAAGACCTTCTTGCGTCCGTTGAGGTCCGCGATCCGGCCCCCCAGCAGCAGTAGGCCGCCGAAGCCGAGGGTGTAAGCAGTCACCAGCCACGACCGGTCCGCGTCGGAGATGCCCAAGGCCGACTGGGCCTGGGGCAAGGCGATGTTGATGATCGAAGAGTCCAGGACGATCATCAGCTGGCATACGGCGACGACCGCCAGCATCAACCAGCGCCGCGGGTGGGGCGGCGCGTGCGGTGCGGCCGAGGCCGGGTTAGAGCCCTGCACTGGGGCGGCGTGGGTGGTCATCGGTAATCCTCAAGTGGTGGCAGGTCGCGGCGCCCGGTGGGCAGTAGTGATCACCGGGGGTCGCACGGGCTGGTCGTACAGGGCGCGTCTTGCAGTGCAATGGGGCCGTGCTGGCGCTCAAGCCACGGTCGGTGTGGCCCTCGACCCGCTGGGACACCGCGCGGGGTGGGCGCTAGACCAGTGCGGTCACCGCAGTTGGGCGAACGTGGCCCGCACGTCGCTGACGAGGGCGTGAGGCTGCTCGAGGGCGAAGAAGTGCCCGCCCTGGTCGGGCTCGTTGTAGAAGATGATGTCGGCGTAGCGACGCGCGAGCTGGCGGCGCGACTTCCGGGTCTTCTCCGCCGGGGGCATGGTGAAGCCGACCGGCACCTGGATGGGGTGCTCGATGGTCGCGGGTGATGACCAGCCGCTGCGGGCGAGCTCCCAGTACAGGCGGGCGGAGCTGGCCCCGGAATTGCCCAGCCAATACAGCATGATGTTGTCGATCATCTCGTCGAGGCTGAAGGAGGCTTCGGCGTCGCCGGGGGTGCCGCACAGGTCTTGGAACATCGTGTAGATCCACGCGGCGAGCCCGACGGGCGAGTCGGCCAGGCAGTAACCGATGGTCTGGGGCCGGGTGGACTGCTCCTTCATATACCCGGAGTGCTCGTCGAAGAAGTTCTTCGCGCTCATCAGCGCGGCCCGCTCCTGGGGGGTGGCGTCGGTGATCTCCTCCGGGGTGGGCCCGAACATCGCGAAGTTCAGATGCGTGCCGACCAGACCGGCTGGCTCAAGTTTTGCGATCTCATCGGTGACCCCGCACCCGAAGTCGCCTCCCTGCGCGCCGAAGCGGGAGTAGCCGAGGCGCTCCACCAGGGTGATCCACGCCGCCGCGATTCGCGGGATGCCCCAGCCGGTCTCGGTGGGCTTGGCCGAGAAGGCGAACCCGGGCAGGGTGGGGATGATGAGATGGAAGGCCTGTCGCGGGTTGCCGCCGTGCGCGCCGGGGTCGGTGAGCGGGCCGATCAGGTGGCGAAACTCCAGCACCGAGCCGGGCCAGCCGTGGGTCAGCACCAGGGCCAGCGCGTCCGGCTCGGGAGAGCGGATATGCAGGAAGTCGATGGCCAGGCCGTCAATGGTGGTGCGGTACTGGCCCCAAGCGTTCAACTCGGCCTCGACCTTGCGCCAGTCGTAGGACTCGCGCCAGTGCTCGGTCAGCGCCTGCACCTTCTCTACGGTAGGGCCCTGACTGGTGTCGGACACCGTCGCCCCCTGGGGCCAGCGGACGGCGGCCAGTCGGGCTCGCAGGTCGGTGAGCTGGCCCTCGGGCACAGCAAGGGTGACGGGCGTGATCAGATCGGTCATCGGTGTTGCTCTCCTTCGATGGATGCGGCGACCGCAGTTCCTGAGAACAGTACGGTACGGTTTAGTACATGACAAGAGGAGGCGTTGTGGCAGCCATCACCAGCGGATCAGACGGGCAGGAGCGTCAGGGCTCGCCGCTGCGCGGCACGGCCCGCGAGCAAGCGATCCTCGATGCCGTCGCCGAGCTGATCACCGAGGTCGGCTACGAGCGGATCACCGTCGACGCCATCGCTGCGCGAGCCCGGGCCTCAAAGGCGACCATGTACCGGCGCTGGCCCGGCAAGGCCGAGATCGTCACCGACGCCCTGCGCCGGGGACGGGCTGGTGCCGAGGCTCTGCCGGTGCCCGACACGGGTCAGCTGCGCGGCGACCTCCTCGCGACGGTAGACGCCATCACCCAGTCCTTCACCGGAGTCGCCGGCCCGTCCTTGATCGGCCTGCTCGAAGCCGTCCGCGACCACGCCGGCCTGCGCGAGCTGGTCGGTTCCCAGATCCGCCAGCGCAGCTCCGAGGTCGGCCAGGTCCTCGTGGGTCGGGCGCTGGCCCGCGGCGAAGCCGTCCGGTCCGAGGCCGCCAGCACCGTCATCGACGTCGCCTTCTCCCAGCTGCTCTTCGCCACCCTCTTCGAGGGCGCCGCCCCAGGGTCCGCAGCGCAGGAACGGCTCGTCGACGGCGTCCTCCTCCCGCTGCTGCATGAACAGCAGGAGCAGAAACAGGAGCAGTAGCAGGAGCAAGTACAGGTCGCCGGGCGCGGTGCCCCGGCAGATCCCGACCACGACGCGCCTGGCACCTGAGCTGACTCGACCGATCCTTGGCGCCGGCCGCAGCCGTCGGTTGAGTTCGTCAGGGTGGTGGACGGCTCGGATACCGCGACTGGGCTTCCCACGCTCCTGCGGGAGGTACCACTACTCGCGCGGGCACCTCAAGGTAGCCATCCCCAAGCTGGGCACCGGCACGTGCGGCTGCAGCAGTTGCACGCCTTCGGCACCGTCAACACATGCGGGTGGTGCATGCGGCGGCCACCACAGAAGGTGTCGTCGAGGACGGGTGCCCACGAGCACAACGACCTCGTGAGTGGCGACCAGGGTCGGCGCTCTCGAAGCTCGAGATGACTCATGCGCTCACTCAAGGCGTGTACATACTGTGACGACTGCAACACCGCGGCTTGGGCTGGCTTCCCCTGCCTCAGCCGTGGACCGGTTGGACCCATAGCCCGCAGCGACCGCCGGCGATCGTTGGCGGTCCAGCGTTCGCACTGGTCGGGTCCTCCAGGTGCCGACCAGGTGCGGCGGATGGAGGGACGCTCATGCTTGGTGAGGTTCGTGCGGTTCAGGCTCCGGTCCTACTCGATGCCCTGTGGGCGCTGCGCCACTTCGGGAGCTTTGGTGCTGGGCGCGAAACCGTTCGCTGAGGTCTTGCACGACTTCTGCGTGCTCGCCGTCGCGAGCATCCCGGACGTCGATGAGGCGTCCATCGTGCTCATCGAGGACAGGGCGCCGACCGTGAGCGTGGCCCCAGCGGGCCGGATTTGCTGCCCTTATCCCGTGTCCTGTCGTTAGCGCGTCGCCGGTGCATGGCATGGCTGGCTGGTGGTGAGACGACAGGGAGATATACGCCCAGGAGGGCTCCCTTGAAGTGCTCCTACCCCCCGAAGCTGGCCCCTGGGCGTCTCGCTCGGATCTTCGTTGACGACAACTGGTGCCCGATCCACGGCGGTGACAACCACCAGCTCGCGCACCTGCTGGCCACGGAGCTGGTCACCAACGCGGTGCGCTACGGCGGGCCACCCATCACGCTGACCAGGGAGTGCCGTGGCCGCGAGGGGGTGCTCCTGTCCGTCAGCGACGGCAGCAACGATCTCCCCGAGCGCATGGACGTCGGGCCGCAGGCGCTGGGCGGTCGGGGCGTGCGGTTGGTCGACCTCCTCAGCGCCGACTGGGGCGTCGAGCACCACACGTCAACGGCCGACACGCTCAACCTGGGAGCACCAAGGGCACGAAGCTCGGCCAGGGCAAGACGGTCTGGTGCCGGCTGCTGACATGAGCCCGGCAGGCGTCAGGTCGCGGTCATCCGGAGGAGCCCGGTCATGGCGGTGGCCTGCAGCAGTCGGTGGACGCACACCGGGACGCGCCGCAGGATCAGCGTCGTCGACGGGTCGTTGTTGGTCCGGACCAGCAGGGACAAGACCCTGCAGTCCATGAACGTCACCGCGTCCAGGTCGATGGTCAGCGTCGCCGGGTGCTGCGCGAGCAGGTCCTGCAGGGCACCGGCCATCGTAGGGACGTCGGCGCTGTCGAGGTCACCGCTCCATGCCCAGACCGCGAAGGGGGTGCTCACACCATCTCCCGCCTGATCACGTCGAGTGTTCGTGGGCACCCCGCACGTCCGGTGTCTTCGGCAACGTACACCGTCGTCGAACCCGCGTTCGAGCTTCAGTGAGCTTGTCGTTCCGGGGACTTGGCGTCGATGGGCGGTGTCCGATCACTGACCCGCCCCCCTCAAGGACGGACGTCCGTGACCCGTCTGGTCGTGATTTGTGCGGGTGTCCCACCACGTACAGTCCGTTTCATGGTCGATCACCTCGACTCGCCGTCGCTGGCGGCGCCCGGGTCACTCGTGGATGCCGTTGTGCAGCTCGGCAGCCTGCTCTTCGACGGCGGGTCCCTCACGCAGACTCTGCATGTCGTGGCCCGTCTCGCCGCTTCGACGGTCCCCGGCGTGAACGAGGTCTCCCTCACCCTCCTCAACGAGGTCGACAAGACCCACGCGGCGGCCTTCAGCGGCTCTCTGGCCGCCACCCTCGACGAACGGCAGTACGAGTCGGGCTTCGGTCCCTGCCTGGCTGCGGCGCACTCGGGCAGCGTCGTGCGCATCGACGACACCACCGCTGACACCCTGCACCCGGACTTCGCGGCCATCGCGCGCCGCAGAGGAGTCAGGAGTGCACTGGGGATGAGCCTGCCCATGCCAGCCAAGTTCGTGGGGGCGATGGGGCTGTACCGCATCAGTGGTGAGGGGCCGGTGAGCGACGAAGCGGAGGCTGTCGCGGCGGTGTTCGCCGCCGCTGCGGGCGTGACTCTGGCCAACGCTTTACTGGTCGAGGGTCTGCAGCGACGGGCCACTCAGCTGGAGAACGCCATGCTCAGCCGTGAGGTCATCGAGCAGGCCAAGGGCATCGTCATGCAGCTGGGGCGCTGTGACGCCGACGAAGCCTTCCGGCTGATCGCCAAGCAGTCGCAGCGCACCAACCGCAAGCTGCGCGACGTCGCGACCGACATCGTCGGTGGGGCCGTCCGCGGCGTACCGGCCGATATGCCCTTGCTGCTCACTGGCGTCACCAGGCGAGCCTGAGTCACGCGGCGACGCGGGCCGCTGCTCCCGTTCAGGGAGCGCAACGACCCGCGGAGCCGACTGCTGGACTCCGGCGACACGCTCTGGGCTGAACGGCGTTACCCCACCTCACCTCACGCGCGGGGTACACCCCCAGCACGCACCTGATGAGCTGACGGCGCTGATCAGCCGGCAGTGACGGCGTCGAAACTACCCGCAGATGACGTCCTTTCTCGAAGAGGTGGCCAGGTCCCTGGCTCTCCCCACGGGCATACCGTCAGTCACGGGAGATCACCCGCAGGCATGGCGCTGTCTAGGCCAAGAGATTGTTTACATCAGCGGATGACTCGACGAGTAAGTGCTGGAACGCCGTAGCGAGGGCGCTGCTCGGCTCCTGCCCGTTCGTCCGGTACCCGCGTGGACTTGTCCGCGGGTCAGCTCTCACTGGCGGCTGCCAGCGTCGGCTCTGCTGAGGGTCAGCTTGTGAAGCAGCCGGGCGGCGTGCTCCGGCGCATCCACGCGGTTTTGGGCCGTTGTGGGTCGCGGCAGTGGTTGTGGGTCGCAGCAGCGTTCCAGCAGGCGCTCCAGCAGGGCGGCGCGGCTGGTGATGGCATCGGCGTGGAGGGCGCCGGGAAGTATCCGGACCTCCACGGTGTCGCGGGCCGGTGCGTCGGTGAGCAGGGCGGTGAGGTTCACGTCGTAGTACTTGGTGAGCCCCGTCTCGCGGGCCGCGGCCTGCAGTCGAGGCCAGTCCGGTAGCAAGGTCGGCCCATTGCCATCGGCGGCATCGACGAGGTCGAGTAGTGCAGGAGGCAGGGGTTGCAGGCGGGTGCAGGCGGGATTGGTGCCCAGGGCGGTGCGTAGTACGTCGCGCCAGTGCCCGAACAAGCGCACGAGGTTGGCGAAGGCCCACGCGGTGCGGAACGGCGCAGCATCGACATGCAGGTGCACGGCCGCCTCAATCGGGACCGTGAAGCCGAGATCGCGGGCGGGTGCGAGCAGCGCCTCCAGTGCGCGCTCGTGATCGCGAACCAGGGGTGGGGTGATGATTTCGCAGGGACGCTCGCGACCCGGGGCTAGGGGCGCGGCCAGGGCGATGGTGGCGCCGGCGCGATCCTGCAGGCGCCGCACGGTTCCGACGGCTTCTACGCTTGCACCGAACAGGACGGCGACGGCGTCAAGGGCGTCGGCCAGTACGGCCGAAGGGTCGCTGTGGTCGTCGACGAGGCGTAGCAGGCGTGGCTCATCGCACAGGACTCGGTACCACTCGTGCGTCGCCGGACGCGGCGGGCTGCCCTGCTCGCGCTCACGGAGGAGGTCAGCGACCAGGGTGATGTCGTCCACGAGGGTGGCCACTAGGGTGCCGTCCCGGTCGTACACGGTGAACGCGGGCGTGAGATGCCAGAAGTGACCCATTCCAGGCACTAGTGACGGCTCGGAGTCCGTGTGGGAGGTACGGCGCACCGTCCCCCCACAGGCCTGCGCGATCGCGGTAGCCAGCATCCGCCGGTCGCGACCGGCAGGGGCTAAAAGCTCGACTTCCACGCCAGTGCGGCGCTCAAGGGTCACCATGGTCATACCTCCTCAAGACGGTGGCTGGAGACGGAGGGCGGGGCCGGCGTCGAGCGCGCCGGCCCCACCCAGCATCACGGTCGGATCGGGAGGCCGCTACCGGCCAGCAGCAGCGTTCCGGCCTTGACCTTCGCGGCGTGGACCGAGCCCGTGTGCCAGAGGCGTGCCAGGTGCACCGCGTCGTGGTGGTCGTAGCCGGAGGCCGTGAAGGCGGCGATGTCTTGAGCCTTGGTGAAGGTCTTGGGGATCTTCGGCAGTGCGGTGTCGGCGAGGAGCTTGGCGCCGGCGGTGACCTTCGCGTCGCCGATCGTGGGGGCGGCCCACACGGCGGCCAGGTTCAGGGCGTCGTGGTGGTCGTAGCCGGAGGCCGTGAAGGCGGCGATGTCTTGAGCCTTGGTGAAGGTCTTGGGAATCTTCGGCAGTGCGGTGTCGGCGAGGAGCTTGGCGCCGGCGGTGACCTTCGCGTCGCCGATCGTGGGGGCGGCCCACACGGCGGCCAGGTCCAGGGCTTCGGGGTAGTCGCCGCCGGAGAGAAGGTACGCGGTCATGTCCTGCGCGGTCGTGTAGTGCCGGTGCGTTCCCCCGCCTGGCGTGAACGGGAGCTGGTGATTGGCCCAGAGCTTCGCGCCCGCGCTGACCTTAGCGCTGTAGATCGACGGCAAGGACCACAGGGCGGCTAAGTCCAGGGCATCCGTGTAGCCGTACCCGGCGGCGGCGAATGCGGCCACGTCTTGCGTCGGGGATGCAGCGGTCGACTGGGACGCGGAGAGCACGGTGGCGGGGCGGGTGGTGACATGGCGGGTAGCAGCGAGGGCGCTGCTTCCGTCGACGGTGACGAAGCAAGTGGTCAGAGCGCCCACGGCCAGCGCACCTGCGCTCAGGCGTCGCGCTAGGGCCAGGGACGAGCCAACGAACGGGCGCGGGCCGCCGGGCCCGTGATCACCGAGGCGGGCGGAGACGGTCGTGAGCTTGGACACTGTGAGCTCCTGTATTCGATCGATGCGGATTGGTGCGTGCGGCAACGGCGGTACGGTTTCGTTGTGGGTGACCGGCGGATCGCTTGCAGACCGCTCGGTGGGCGATCGGGGATGATCAAATTCGGGCGTCCGCGTTCTGCTGAACGACCCCATACGGACACACTGGGCCCAGATCAGCACCGCGGAGAACTCGCACGCGACACCGCCCTCGGCGACGAAAGCCCGGCACTGGGAGCGCGCTAGGAGCGCCTGCCCCTGTGGCTGCGAGCCGAGCAGGTCGGGCGGAGGTGGCAGCGCAACGGTATCGCTGCCCTGTTCGGCGCCCGGATCGCCAGTGCCCACCCGAACCGTCAGGTCCGGCTAAGCGGTAAAGAACGGACGTCATCGTGGTGGCGTGTGAAATGTGGTCCAAGGCTTCTCCCGAGGATCATGTAGGTCCGGATGAGTCGCGTTCCCGACCATAGAAGAACCCGGGCGCTCTGTGGGTGTCAGCGCTGGTGCAGCCAGAACACACGTTGTGACAGTCCTGTCACATGCGTGCAGCGGCGCCCCCGTCACCGGCGGGGCGTGCCCCTTGAGTCGATGGAGGCGGACGATGAACCAAGCGGGTGGTCGACACAACGCGCTCACCTCGCCGTAAGGTCGATGACAAACTTCTGTCAGGGCATTCCGTGTCGCCAAGGTGAGCCGGGCCCTGCGGACTCTGACCTCAACTTGACGGTGCCGAGACGGGTGAAGTCGTCTTGGCCTGGACTGCGCCGCGACGACCAGGTTGCTGTCCTGACGTGCCTGGCGGGAGGGCTGATCGTTAGCGTCGCTACTCCCGCTCCGTCCGAACGCCGAGCCCATCGAGGTTGACGGTGTGTGCAGGACGTGGTCGTTGGCGCATGTATGGAGCTGACGGAACTCGATCGGGCGGCTGTAACGGTCCTGTGGGTCGTGCCGATGTGACGGCTGAGTACGGGGGGACTTGCGCCGTGGTCCCAGGGGGATCGCGGTCGCGGGACGGACTCATGGGGGAACCCGGTGTCGCGTCTGGTGGTCGGGGGGTTGACCGCCAGACGCAGCGCCGAGATCTACCGCGGTGGGCGTGCTGCAGGACCACCCGTTGCCATCACACCCCCGCGCGTGACGCGGTGCGGTGAGCGGTCCGCCCGGGTGTCGTAGAGGACCTGCTCGACGACGTTGGGGCTGCCGACGCGGTTGGCTTCCAAGCCGCTCTCTTGGCCGACGACCTCGCCGTGACGGGTCACCACGTGCACGACCTAGTTGTGGACGACGCGCACCATGGCGGCGTCGAGCTCTTCGAGCATGCGGGTGTAGCCGTCGTCGCAGGCGTCGCACCCGCATGCGGGCAGACTGGCCAGCTCCCCGGTGCTGACGGCAACGACGTCGTCGTCGCAGCCGCGGTAGCTCAACGGCAACGGCTGCGCCCTGGCGCGGTGCGGACGCAGCCAGTGCTCCCGCGTGGAGGAGACGTCGTAGGGCAGGCCCTTGAGCCAGGCCGCCGGGTGTCCGCAGGGTCGAGGCGCTACACCGCAGCCAGGCCGACCCCGTTCAAGGCGCCGGTCTAGGCACCGGGAGTATTGCTCCGGCGGTGAGGCGGCGTCGGGGCGCGAGTGGGGCCAGCCGGGAGCCAGCGGAGGGCCAGTCGGGGGAGTGGCCGCTGCGGTCTTCACGAGGCCGGTCTTGAGCGCGGCGAGGAAGGTCTGCTCATACGCCGGCGACTAGACCCGCCGCCTGGGCCAAGAGCAGCGCGTCGAGAAGTGCTGGCGGGTGCAGGGACATGACGAACCTCGGGGGGACCACAGGCCGCACCGGGTTGATGAGTCTCGACCTGAGACCGAGGAGGGACGAATGTGCGCGGTCTCGGCCACTCGGTTCGACGCCCATCTCCAGACGCAGTTCAGTCAAGCTGCTGGCGCGCGGGGTGTGGCGTGACGAGGCCGTCAGGTGCGCAGGGTGTGGCTGGGGAGCTAGCCGAAGCGGGCGCGGTAGTCGGCTGAGAAGCGTCCTGGGTGGGGAAAGCCCCAGCGGGCCGCAACCGCGGCCACGGTGGCTTCGCCCGTGGAGTCAGCTGCTTGCAAGTCACGGTGGGCCCGTTCGAGGCGGAGCTGGCGCAGGTACTGGGTAGGGGTGGCGGCGGAAGGCTTGCTGCAGGGCGCGGGCACTGATGCCGGCGGCTTCGGCGGGCTCGGCGAGGGTGACGTCGTGCTCGGCGTGCTGCTCGGCGTGGGCCAGCGCCCGCCTCAGCGACGCCGGGGCGAGGGCGCCGGGCCGGGTGGATCGACGGTCAGCGTGGTGTTGGGGAAGACCGCCAAGGCGGCGTCGGCCAGGAGGCGGCGGGCGGAGGCGACGACGAGAGGCGAAGCAGCGGTGACCGGCTCGCGCAGGACGCTGCTCAGCACGTGCTCAACGCTGCGCCGCCAGTAGCAGGCCATGGCGGCCGATACCGGTCGGGCGTCGAGGAAGCGCAGCGCGTAGAGCGCGAGGCCGGCGGTGACGGCGGTCTGCGCGAGCAGGGCCCAGGGGAGGTGGACGTTGACGACGTCCATGTCCGAGAAGGCGGTGGTGGGAGGGCATGACCCTGACGTCGCGAGGGCTCAGGCGGTAGTCGTCACGTCCGACTCCGATGCTGGGCCGTCCGCGCAGGACGTACGTGGCGTGGAGGTCCGGGGTGGGCAGGATGGTCAGCTGAGCGCGGCGGTGACAGTGTGCAGGCGGAAGGGGCGGTCGAAGACCGGGAAGACCTGCACGGCCAGGTCGGTGGTGTTCTGCGGAAGTAGTTGTGGGCGGCGTCGGGGTTGGTGAGGGTCTGCACCTGCCAGTGCGCCCCGCTCGTCCGGTCCACCTATCCGAAGGCGGGGCCCTCGCGCGATCGGTGGCAGCCGGCCCGCGCCGTGCGCACAAACAGTTCTACAGACGCCAGCGGAAAGAATTCTCTGCTCACTCACGGCGGTCTCCGTCCTCGCTGCTCGGCCGCACCGCCGTGTCCCTACGCGCTGCAGGCCGCAGCCGATGCCGTACGGCGGTTGTGGCCTTTTGGGTGGCCTCTGGGTGGCGTCAGGTGCGCTCAGTACGAGGCGCTGTCCGCTGCGCGAGAGGACTGCGTGTGAAGCGGAGCGTGGTGGTCGTGGGGCTGGCGTGCCGGGTGAGCAGGTAGCACGCTTCAAGTTGGTCGTCACACGACGGACGCAGCTCGGTCGTGGTGGCTGGGCCGTTAGTTGAACAGCTGCTGACGGCCCACCCCCTCCGCTGCCCTCTCGGCTGAGCTGTCGCCGCGCGGTGATGACGCCGGGTGTGAGCATCCGAGCACTGGTCGGTCACTCGGCCAGGTACTGCTCGGTGGGGCCGGGTCATCGGATCCACGCCCACCTTCCCCGTTCGGCCGCTGTCACGAGCTCGGCGGCAACGTCGCACAGCTTGCGGTTGGCGTGCTGGGACTGCCTGGCCAGCAGCCGGAAGGCCTCATCGGCGTCGCACGTCACGAAACTCATGAGATGCCTTTGGCTTGGTCGATGAACGCGCGGCTCGTGATGGATGCTTGCAGGTGGGTGACCATCCGTTTCCGATTCACCAGCGGTGCAGCGTTGGCCAGCGCGACCGCGGCGTAGGCACCGAATGCGGCAGCAGCGGTCTCCGTCTCGGTGCTGAAGGGCCGCGTGGCGTGCAGGCGGTAGAGGTTCAAGGCGCCGAGCACGCGCACGGGCATCGGCAGGGCCAGAGCCAGCACACTCGTCACACCCTGCCGGGCGGCCACGGCGGCGAAGTCGGAGTAAAGGTCGTCGGCGGCGGTGGTGTCGATGCGGATGACGCCACCGAACAGGGCCGCGTCCAGACACGGACCGAAGCCGTCGGCGAACTGGCGTTCATCCAGCGTGGCGGCCAGTGCACCGCTGAAGGCCGCGGTCCGGGTGCGGTCGTCCTTGACGAGGGTGATGGATGCCTGGTCGACCTCGGGCAGGCTCGCCACGGCAAGGCGGCAGACTTCGTACAGGACCTCGATGAGCGTCCTACCCCCGAGCAACATCTGGTTGAGCCCCTGCAGGGCCGCTGCGAGACCGACCACGGCCGGCGGCTGAACGTTTGACGACGGTTCGATCACAGGACCTCGTTCTCGGCGGCACGGCTGACCCGGAACGACGTGGACCCGGAGCAGCACGCGAGAGCTCAACCACCAACGGGAGTTGGCGGCGCTGCGGGCTGTGGGTCCAACCAACCTCGGCGGGCGACGACACGATGACTGATCATCGCTGCGGAGCAGCAGTCGGCAAAGGTTATCGCGACGCTCAGTGCTTTCCACCGCGCGGTGAGCGCCGAGTGCTCAGGGGGTGCTTGGTCCGGCCTCTGCCGGGCGAGCGACGTCCTCGGGATGAGCACGGACGGCGAGGACGGCGCAGTCGTCGTCGGGGTGCTCGCCAATCAGCTCACGCTGCAAGACGTCGAGCAGGTGTTCCAGGGCTAGCCCGGTGCACTGCGACAGGACCCGACGTAGCTTCTGCAGACCGGCGGTGATGCTGCGCCCGCGGTGCTCGATCAGCCCGTCGGTGAACAGCAGCAGGGTGCTGCCCGGGGGTAGCGGGTGGGTGTGGTCGTGGCGGGGTAGGTCGGTGTTGAGCCCGATGAGCAGGTCGTTGTCGGTCTCGAGGACCTCGCTGCTGCCGTCGGGGTGCAGCAGCACGGGTGGGGGGTGCCCGGCGTTGGACCAGCGCAGCCGCCGCAAGCCCGCCGCGGCGCCGGCCTCGGACTGCTCGATGCGGGCCAGGACCATCGTGGCCAGGGTCTCGATGCGCAGACCGGTCAGGACGTCTTCGAGGTGGTTCAGGACCAGGGAGGGGGGTTGACCGTAGGCGTAGCCGAGGGTGCGGGTCATGGAGCGCAGCTGCCCCATCTGTGCGGCGGCGGCCATGTCGTGCCCGGCGACATCGCCGATGACCAGGGTGGTGGCCCCATCGGGCATGACGACCGCGTCGTACCAGTCTCCGCCGACGTGCTCCCCGGTCGAGGCCGGAATGTAGCGGGCGCGCAGCTCCAGGTGGTCCGGCTCGGGCAGGCGGGTCAGCATCGACTGCTGCAACACCTCCGCGGCGCTGCGCCGCTCCGTGATCAGCGTGGCGCGCTGGATGGCCTGGGCGGTGTAGCGGGCCAGGGCCTGCAACGCCGCCCACTGCTGGTCCGGCAGCTCATGCGTGTCGTCCCAGTACAGGAACACCGCACCGACGACG
>Ga0160428_1000203_pt1 | contig 74887 bp, 82 predicted proteins | sample SolpanmetagenomM_FD_108198 | JGI IMG/M metagenome (GOLD analysis project Ga0160428, IMG submission 108198) | Solar panel surface microbial communities from Lawrence Berkeley National Laboratory, California, USA - M | ecosystem: Engineered > Built environment > Solar panel > Unclassified ... | reverse complement strand
TTCCCGGGAGCCTATGGAGTTGAGTAGGAGAGCTTTCATAGCTTGTGTGTCGCCGTGATTGGGAGTCTTGCGTAGGATCTGATCTGCAGACTTGATGCCTGGATAGCAGTGTTAGCATGCATGGGCTGGTTCTATATTGTTGTGCCTCTTGGTGCTTGCCCTTCTTATATTGCTTGGATTCGTAGCATTTCACCACCTGCTGAAAGAGCGAGCGCTCTTTCGAGCTGAGTTGCACTGCTTGTGACATTCCTACTGTTATGGCTCCCGATCTAGAGTTGTTGTACACTGGAATCTCGAGTCAACGATTCCCAGCTCAAGTCACTGTCGAATCTTGTAATGAAGCAATTGGATTTCGTGATACCTGAACTCGAGAAGCTGCTTGGCGTCATACATGAATCAAGGGTTTCTAACCCCAGGTATTTGTGAAACTAACGACGGCGAGGTCTTTCTAAAGCATCGCTACAGTGCCATATATCTTCGCACATCATATACTGCTGTAGGCAGCAATATCCCTCTCCTGCTTGTGAACCCCTTGACAGCTGTTACAGCGAATACATTGTGACACTATCAAACTGGTTACTGCTACCCTACTTTCAAGTACTTTGGTCTGCAGACCACGACATGGCACAACCGCAAAACAAATATGCCATACACGAAGCATCACGCGAAGGTCAAGGTAATATTGATCCGAAGATTGTGACAATGCAATAAGACTACTAATGCTGCAACAAAGCGAGCATCGTTGAATCATTACTTTCGGTAACTACCACATCTTTTCCAAACTGAATTTACCTCAAGGATTTTATTACACAACCAAACTCCTTGATTACTGACTACTCCAAGGCAAATCCCCGTCTAGCGAATGTCAGAGACGAAGATGACCGACTACCACTGCACTGGGCTGTCTCAAGAAATCGAGTAGCCATTGTGGAAATGCTGATGCAGAGACGGGACTTCGACGTGGATGTCAAAGTTAGTCTTGTTCACCATGAGGACAGCATAGTTTCTTCGTATACTCATGTGTCCACAGGATGGCAGTGGCTGGACGCCCTTGATGATAGCAGTGAGCTTGAAAGATAGCGATGAATTAGTTGAGCTGTTACTGAAGAAAGGAGCAGATGTGAACGCGAAGAGTAAGTCATTGTGAGTGTTTACGTTCATGGTTTTCACTAAACAAGCCAACCAGATTCATCAGGACAGGTGAGTCGCAGCCTCTCTTTCCTCCACCATAACGCATGCTTTTCTAACCACAATATCAATATTTCAGACGGCCCTTCACTTCTGTTGCTCAAAGAACAATCTCCCACTAGCGCGTAGGCTCATTGAGCAGAAAGCAACAGCTCGTGTCAAAGACAAGCGCGGCCAGCTTCCTCTGCACAGAGCTGCAGCTATTGGCTCTGTGCCATTGGTGCAGCTTATGCTTGACAACAAGAGTCCAGTGAATGCGACAGACGATGTTGGCCAGACTGCTCTACATCATGGTATGCATGCATTTGTATTTCTTGTTGGTTATTGTTTCTTGTTCGCTGACAGTGTGGTAGCGATTGCGGAAGGCAGCGGCGACGTTGCGATAACCTTGCTAAAAGCAGGTGCCGCATTCGACAAGGAAGATGTCGATGGCCACACAGCACTTAGTCTCGCGCCAGACCAGAAGGTATGCCGTTGCATTTAACGCTCGTGCACATGATGACTAATTTAGTCCAGGTTCGAGACTTTATCATTCGTACCGCATCAGCAGAGGGTATCGATGTTGTATGAGCAGCAAACGACCCGTACCAATGCTCATCATCGTCTCGATTGAAGCGTAATCAAGCAGGAATTCTCCAGGCCACCACGGTTTATCGGCGACAACTCACTTCATCGTGCTCTCCACCAGCTCCCTATAGATCTTCTTGAGATCCGCCACATCTGCTCTCAGCTCTTCCACCTCCTCACTCTTCTCACCTAGCATCTCTAGCGTCGTCTGATATCGCTGCTTTACTTCAGTACAGTCCTCCTCCAACTTGGCGACCTTGTCATCCACCGCTCGCTTCGTCTCTAGCTCTTTCATCATTGTAACGAGCTCTTTTCGTGCCTCATTCCGTTGCGAAAGTATCCTGGTCATCTCGTCTTTGAATGCGGCTTTCTCACTTTCTAATCGCCTCACTGCCGCACTCATACGCTCGACCAACTGGACTGAGGGTCCAGCGCCCGTGGTGGACTCGGATAACATGTCATTGACGGTATGATGCGCCGAAGACGCGTTTTCGAACATATCGTCTTGATCGTTTGTGCGTATCGAAGGTGTTTCGGGGATGTTGAAGATTGGCGGTGTGGACCGGCCAGACTCGAAGCCATTCGTTTGCAGGTCGGGTGTTCGTGGAGGTATCATGGAGGTCCGCCGGTTGTACATGGGCAGGCCGAAGTCCACTGATACGTTTCTACTCAGAGAACGACGGTTTGCAATACTAGGTATTTCGAGGCCGTGTGGTGCTTGCGGACGCTTTATGGAGTAGGTAGGAGAGTCTACACGACTAAGTGGCGGCTGCATCTCTTGGGAATTTTCTTGTCGCCACTTTGCCTTCTCTTCTTCGATACGAGTGGTGACTGTGGATTCCCAACCCTGCTTTTCGCGCTCGAAATCGACTTTTTGTTGTTGCAGGGTCTTCTCAAAATCTGAAACACGTACTTGCAGCTTCATAGCAGCGGCTTGTCTTTCTGTTAGCTCAGCCTCCAGTACGCTGCATTTTCGCGCTGCCTCGTCTAGCTCGTCCTGTAGACGCCGTGAGACACTGTTGGTCTCCCGAGCTTTTTTGCGCACATCAAATTCCTGCTTACTCGCCTCATCCCTCTCACGCTCAACGGCTACTAGACGTGCTTGTAGCGAGCTTTCGATACCTTGCCAATTTTCACTCGCTTGCGAGTATTGCGATTGAAGAAGCTCGATTTGACGGAGCAGTTTGGGTTGATCACCACCAATCGTTGCAGACGAAGTTTCCTCATTTCGCTCACGGAGGACTTCCAGCCTTGTCTCAAGTGTCTGAATCTCATTCCTGAGCGTTGCTTCTGCAGCCGTATGCCTCTCCCGATCGCGCTCTCTGGCGTCCTCTGCTGATTTGTGCTCGGATCTGCGCTTGTCATCCAGGAGTTGTTTTTCGAGCTTGAGGGTCGTTATGTCGTCCAGTAAAGATTGAGCGACCTTTCGTTCCCTTTCAAGTGCCTTGCTTGCTACGTCACGTTCTTCCTGCCTAGCCTGGGATGTTGCTGCCTCCAGCTGCTTCTTCAAGGACTCTATAATCTGGTCACGAGCGTCGCACGCCTTTTTCTGTTCTTCGATGTCTCTCTCAGCACGAGCGAGACGCACAAGTTTTGTGTTAGCATCTTTAGTGCCAGCTTCTGACCGAGCTAAGCCATTAGTTTTCTCGGCTAGGCTCTTCTCAATTGCCACCACCGTTCTGTTCAGGTCGGCGATAAGTCTTGCGTCCTCAGCAGCTTTACGCCTTAGTTTCTTGATGGTACCTGCTTGTGTGACCTCGAGTTTCGATAGCTTTTGGCCTTCTTCTAGTAAACCTGCAATCTGTTCATCCTTGGCAGCCAACTTTTGCTCGAGACTGTCTGGTGAGGCTTCTCCGGCGGTTGCCTTAGCACGGTCCGCAAGGTCTGTAGTCAAAGTGTGCAGCTTAGCCTGTAAAGCATCGATTTTTTCTAGATATGCATTGGTTTCTTCCTGTCGCTGTACATCCTGAACCTCATTTTCCGCCTTCAATTGTGCTAATTGAGCCTGCAAATCGCTAAGGATGGGTGTGTGTTCGGAGGAAGATGATAGCACGTCGGCTGAAATGTTATTATGGAGCGATGCGCTGTCTGCAGAGCGTACGCTATTCGTCGACACTCTTGCTGCAATGTCCTGCACTGCATCTACCGCTTCTGTCTTAGACCAAGCGGCGTCTTCACCATCGTCGCCATCGTCATTGGTATCCGCAATCCCTTGAATCTGTATTTCTGGCACGTCCTTTGAAGCATTTCTCAAACTGTCGATGGATGTTCTTATGGTTGTATTGGCCTGACTGTCTGTAGAAGTCCGTATAGCTGCATCGCCACCCAGCTCCTTCCTTGCTTGGGAACTACTCCTTGCCCCTTGAACCACAGGCTTCTGTCCTTTGGTCGCTCCTTCCTCTGCAAGTATCGTGTCAAGTCGTGATTCAAGATTAGCAACCGCGCCTTGAAGCAGAGAACCCCATTTCGAGGACTTCATAGCGGATAAGGACAATATCCGTATTCCAAGGCGCACATAGGTCAAGCCTCGAGGCTACTAGTATCTTTCCATCAATGGAGATAGACAGGGAGGTTCTAGGAGGACGTGGTTTAAAGGGGACTCGATAACATGCCCTTGGTGGTCCGTGCATGAGCCAATGGGTATCGGGTACCTGGATGCTACCAGGTATAATACAAACATCTTACATCCTATTTCATCTTCGTCTGTGGTGTCATGTTGCTAGTGTGACACAAGATGTCCCGTACTGTGATCATTGTACTGTCATCGCTTTGATGATGGAGGGACTCTAGGTCTACAAAACCTGCCACTTTTATAACACAATCAAACGCATACGCCAGCCAGTGAAGGCCTGAACTGCGATGGACGACTATCCACGCGCATTCACCCTTCCTGCCCGTCCTCTTGTTGTCTTCTCCGGACTTCCTGAGGTTGAAGAGGATGCTTCGATTCCGGCAACACTGCAAAATGGGACGGTCATAGAGACTCGCGGGACTGGCTTGGAGGGACCTTATGGCGTATCTTTCCGGGACAAGCTTCTCTCATTCAACGTCAGCGATTCATCAATCAACGAGCGCGATGTGAGAACTCTGAACATTTTGCAATTACACATACGAACAGCAGGCAAGGTAGGTCTCTAGCCATGAATCAGCACCTATAACACACTAAATCGCAACAGCGTTATGCTTTACCTGTTCGTAAGGCATCAGGGATCTCGCAGACGCACTCTACTTCTACAAGTCCGACAAGTCAGAGGCCCTCACCGAGTCTACATTCTCCACTCTCACCACTTACAGAAAGCTCACTGATGACTCCATTATGGAGTCAGAAATATCTAGATGTTGTGCCCTCTACCTTTGTTCCGTGCTTTCCATTCGGAAGCGATTCTGGCCCAGATGACGAGCAGCTCAAGATAGAGATAAACGCTTCTAAGAATGCGCTGTCACAATCAAATTATCGCTGTAGATTTGCCGTCGTCCTTGTTGGAGATATGTCCACAACTGTCGCTCCAGATCTAGATGAACGTCTAGCTGCAATCCGGAGAGCCGTGAAGCTCGATGGAAAGACCTTCTTCTACATTCCAGCTGACTTTTCGCCAGAAGAGTTAGGCTCTATGGCCGAGACAATATTGTCTGCTCTACGACCGGCATGCTTGGACTTCTACAGAGACATGACGAAGCAGGTGCGACGGAAAAAGGACCGTGGATCAACTCCATCTTCTCCAGTACCGGAGGAGGCACAGCATCTGATCATACCAAAGTCTGGCTGGACTGCACGATATGAATACAAACTGGGTTTCTTCGCAGAAATGCGCAGCGAGATGGATGCCGCCTCCCGCCATTATAACGCTGCATTGGATGCGCTCTTTGATATTCGAGGAGTATTTGATACAGTATCAAATTGGTCACCACATTGGAATGCTGCCCGCCTATTTGCGGACGCGATCGCTGTTCATCAGCTTCGATGTTCTCTCGCAAATGGTCTGCCAACCGAGACGTCGCGATTCTTTCTGCGATACCACGATATTGTTCGACAGCTATTGGATAACAAAGGCAAAGGCACAAACAACTACGGCTGGCAAGCTTGGCAAGCACGGTGGGCGCAGATCATGGCTCGTTTGATTGCAGAAAGTCCTGCTCACACAGTAGATATCAACACTCGGAAAGCAATCGAGACTCTTTTTAGAAGCAAAGGCGGTTTATATGCGTCTATGGAGCGTAGCGCAGGAACTGACGAACCATTCAATCCATGGGACCTTCTTCATCATCCCGGTTACTGGCTAGTACTCTCCAGTAGTTATATAAAGGCTCGACGACGTCATGCTCTTGAAATGCCCGAGGGAGATCGGACGCCTCCGGGCCAGTCACCATCATCGAGAGTTGCGAGACGATATGAAATCTACGACACCTACCTAGTTCCTGAACCACATGAAGAATGGCCATTGGAGGCAGATGGCATTGATTACACTTCGCAGATAGTCAACTGTTTGCAAGAAGCCACTAATGAGTTTGTGCATCGCGGTCAGCCAAGCATGGCAAGTCGTGTTCGACTGTTTACTGCCAGAGAGTTGGCTTATGCAGGACGATGGCCTGCAGCTCTAGAGCTGACGAAGCCATTGTGGCCAGGACACAAGTGGCGACGTTCCGGTTGGTGGAATGGCGTTGGTGAGGTCGCCCTAATACTCCATCGCAGCGCGAAAGCTTGCGATGACCGATCTTCCGAAATCAAGGCACTCTGGGAATTAATGAGTGGGCGCTTCAAAGTACATGAAGATGTCAACTACGAATTGATGAGCTTGATGAAGTCAATGTCTGGCGCTGAAAGAAGTGCGACTAATGAGGGAAATATTATATTGAGACACGAAGACATTGTGTCGTTTCTGAATATATCGTTCGCATTTGTGACCGACGAAAGCAACGCCGGTGAAACTATACAGGCTCAGATAACGTTGACGTCGACAGCACACCCAAAATCACAGGCGGTGGTATTCGATAAACTAAAGATAGAACTGGACGGAGAAGTCCGTAGTATCGAACTCGAGAACACCGTCGATGCAGCTCAATCTGGCTCTGATGAAGGCTCAACCCACCTCTCCAACATTGACCTGAGTGGTGCGGGGGCTACACTGTCTGGCGCAGCTGTGTTGTCAGTCGCACCGGGCGAGACAAAAGTCTTCACAATGTCAATCGATCTTCATGAAGCTGGTAGTATTCGTGCTGTCAGAGCTTTCGCGACAATCGAGACTGAAACTGTAAAATTGGAATATTCACAGACTTTGCAAGCCTACAAAGCACTAACATATTGGTGGACGCCCGCCACTGAAGCACCGCGGCAACGACTGGCTTATCATCGGCCTGACACCATCAGAGTACAACCTAAGCTGCCCAAAGTTATAGTCAGCTTCACAGAAAGAGCATCAACATACTACACAGACGAGCATCTGACGTTGGACGTGGACATTATCAATCACGAGCATGAAGACATTCTGTTGACCTTAGAAATTCGAATGCCAGGTCATGAAAACCAGGTACTAGAGATTCATGGGATGGAGAATGCTGCAACGACGGACTCGCCATCGCAAAGAGCGGGGGACTTGACCTATAAGCTTGGCACGATGGCTGCGGCAGCTGCTCAGAAGATTAGCATGTCGACCAGATTGCCTTCAATCCCGGGGAATATGCCTTTCGAAGTGAAAGCCATTTACCACTTGGTCTCGAAACCTGATAGCCCGCTAACAAAGACGTCTTCCACTACCATTAACGTTCAACCCGCATTCGATATAGATCACAGCATTCGACCTGATCTACATCCCTCTACTTGGCCCAGCTTCTTTACTGCCCCGATAACACAAGCGTCTAATAGTAGTAACGACAGTAACGAAGGCATCATCAACCGCTGGACAGTAACTAGCTCTCTCCTCTCTCTCGCCTCTGAACGTCTAATCATCGAGAAAGCCGAACTAAGCATTACAAGCGTCAGCGAAGGTGCCCACTGTACTGTCCTTGAAGCATCTGCCGAGGGAACAATCACGCTGCCACCAAAGACACAACACGACCTCAACTTCACGCTTGACACCACACGCCTCCTCCTCGATGACCTGCGCACAATCACCGTCGACGGATCCCTAATCATACACTGGTGCCGTCAAGACTCCACAACACAAATCGTAACGACAATTCCAGCACCAACGTTCCGCCTTCCAGCCTCTGAACCTCGCGCTCTCATGTCTCTGAGTTCACCAAGTACTGAAAACCCATCTGAAACCACATCCTCTGCTACTGCGCCGTCTTCGACATTGACGCTACATCTGACGCTCGAAAATCCTTCTCTGCACTTCCTTACCTTCCAGTGTTCGCTGGATCCGAACGAGGATTTTGCGTTCAGTGGACCGAAGGTTACTACGATACATCTGGTGCCCATGTCGAGGTGCGTTGTGAAATATGCATTGTTGCCTTTTGCGAAAGGAGGACGGTTGAAACCGGTGATTAGAGTGGCGGATGTACATTTTGATAAGGCGTTGATTGTGCATGCGGTTGGGAAGGGCGTGGAGAGGGATGAGGCGGGTTTGAGGGTCGACTCGGAGATGTAGGGTTGGAGAAAAGAAGACGTATAGGATATGAGCAGATGAACGTAAGGATGTATGGGAAATATGAAGGTTGAGCAATGTCAGTTTCGGTACTGCTAAATCTCCTGCATAAAAGCTTGAATACAGACGGGTATAGTTCGCATCCTAATATGATTATTATGCTCTCCCAACACCCTGCTATGCTATGCTTTCTGTCCCATCGTCCCAGTAGCTACACCAATCATGCATAACAGATCAAATGCGCTAAATCCCTCGAAATGTACTTTACTCGCAACACCCAGTCTTGTCTGCAGCGACCTCTTATACCTCAGGATAGACATCAAATCTTTTATCCATAGGTATCTGCTGTCGCACTTTCTCAACCAACCCCAACTCAATATCAACGATCGCGACCTCAGGCTCAAACGCAACTTCTGCACCACCTAACTCCGCCCTCGTGACGCCCCATGGGTCAATGATCATACTATGCCCGTACGAAGTTCGCTTCTCGTTGTGGGCGCCGACCTGCCCAGAAGCTATCACCCAGCACTGGGACTCGATTGCACGAGCACGAAGAAGCGATTGCCAATGTGGAGGGCCAGTAGTCGCTGCCCACGCTGAGGGATAGGTGAGTATTTGTGCGCCCTTTCTTCGAAGATGCAGAGCCATTTCAGGGAATCTGAGCTAGAGGGGATATTAGTGACGGATCTTTTGTGTAGATAAGAAGCTAGATTTGTTAGCGAGAAAGGCAAAGCTTACATCAAAGCAGATTGCCAATCCCAGTTTGCCTAATGGTGTGTCAAATGGCTCAACGAATGCTTTGCCTGGCTCCGTAGTACTAAAATCAAGGTTAGCTCGAGTAAACATGACCGACATAATCAAAAACATCAAGCTCACTCGCTCTCCTTCATAGACTGTCCACCTTCTGGTGTATAGTCGAACATATGCAGCTTCTGGTAGCGTTGCGTAATCTCGCCTTTCTCGTCAACCCAGAGCAACATGTTCTTCACCTTTTTGCCATCAGACGTTAGCTCGTGCACACCAACATTAATTGAGATTTTGTTTTCTCGGGCTTGCTTCTGGACGCCTTCGATGAATGACCTGTCCTTTGCGAGAGAACGACCTTCTTCGGGACTGCTGGCTATGTAGTCGGCAGCCTCTGGAAGGAAAAGAACTTTCGCCGATGAGGCGAGAGCCTTGCGGACGAGAGTCTGGACTTGCTTGAGGTTGTGGGCGAGAGAGTTGGTGGAGGTCATTTGACCTATGGCCTATATTGTTACAAGGATTAGTCAGTTTCTGTGATGATTGTTATTGTTGCTTCATAGTGAATTCGGAAGGCCATTATGTGCCTGTTCAAAGGTGGCAAATCAACGGAATGGGATGGCTTTTGATGATTTCATGCATAACAACTCACTGCAAGAACCATTTTGTCTGATATCGTAAAGTATTTTCTTTCTGACTGATTGGCTGTATCACGATGAAGAAGCGAATGTAGTCTTTCGAAAACGCAAGAGGAAAACAATGAGCGAAAAATGAAGGAATACGACAACGGGGATGATGTTGCTGCCGTTTGAAACAATGATGGATGCTCTTCGGGAGAATATTGCCGCGAAAGATCTCCTCAAATCTTATCTTGCAGATCAAGACCCTGAATGGACCCTCTCTTTGACAATCGCATACAAGCTACCTTGTCGTCGACAGCATCATTGTCCTCCGAATATATTTCTCGATTCCTGATCCATATTCAGTTTTGACCCAGTCCTTTCCAATCATGGCGCGACAAGAAATACTCTTCGCGGAAGCAATAGCTGGCATCAAAAGAGCTCTCCTCCGCAAGGATGAAGGTGAGTGAATGCCATCTTTGGCGCAAGGCTCCTAGGCCACCTCAGCTAACCATTGGAAACACGCCAGACAATGACATGGATAGCATGGGCGAGCCGGTCAGCAATCGAGGCAATAAGCTGAAACGCAAAGCTGCTTTCACACAACAAGGAAGACTAAACAACACGGAAACCTACAAACGCGTACGTCAGAGCCAGCAGCATTACCACGAAGAGAAGACCAGCTAGCTAAAGCTACCACAGAGAATCACATTTCATGGTTACTCCAGAGCTGTCATCAGCCGGAATCTTCCACGACTTGATCCGGACGGCGATGTTGTTGACGACGACGATGAGTCCGACCCCGACCTCACACCAGCGGAGGATGATCCGTACAGCGAGGTCAAGCTACAAGGTCAGCCAGCTAGTATTCTAAAAATCTATGATCCTGACCACGCTCTCAGATATCCTTATGCCGCTCACGCATCCTTCCCAGCTTCGAAACCATCCGTCACTATCACTTCCCTACACCTCAAGAGCCATCGATCAGCTTATACAGAACGCACAAGTGATGTTGAGCAAAGAACAAGTAGCGTTGTGGCGGGTTAAGCAGATGGCAAGCGAGATTCGTGGTGATCAGACGTGGGTGCCGTGTGGTGCGCTGGAGACAGACCACGATTTGCTCTTATTCAACCAGGGCGTGCCAGGAACACCTGCGCCTCCATCAGTCGTTGGAACGATACCAGACACAACATCCAATATTGACTTTGGTGACAGAGTCGACCCAGCACAACCGATAACAGGCACTGAATTGACACAACCTGATGAGGAGAGTAAGCCAAAAGAAGAAACAACAGACAACATGGACGCCATACAACATGAAATGGAGCGACCCAAAACAGCCGAAGAAAGGCCAGACAGCGCCTCCAATACACCTGACGCTGGTGCAAGCACGACGGTAGAGGAATCAAATACTAATCATCCGGAGGAGCCCACAGATACGTCTATGACTGGAGACGCAGGAACAGTAGCGCAGCAGCCCACCGCGACGCATGACGACTCAGACATTACAAACAATACAACCACAATACCAATACCACAAGAGGATGATGCACCAGCAGCCCACCAGATGACGACGCGCAGTGCTCGTGCCCAAGCCTTCCCGCCCGCCTCACCAGACTCTCCGAACCTGACAACATCTCCATCAACACCACAAGTCCACCCTTTCTTCCTCGCACCAGAGGGAGCGATGCCTTCCAGATCTTACGGTCTGCCACCTATGGAAGCAGACGATACTCGACGGCTACTCTACGCTTACTGTCAACGCCAAGAAGAAGTAGTCAGAGGCGTCCAGCGTCTCTATCATGGTTTGCTAAGGGCGAAGCGTATGAAGGACACGGTATGGGAATGGTGTAACGCAGAAGGTCATGTTGGTGAGATGAGCGACGGAGAAGATTGGGTCGATGAGGGCGCCTGGGGATTGGCAGAAGGTGAACTGAAGAAGGGAGAGGATGAGATCGAGGAAGGTGATGCGGAGGTTGTGGTTGGAGGGAGGGGAGCCAATGGCACAGCTGGAGGCAAGAAGACCAGGGGAAGAAGGGGTGCAGGTGGATAGTATGCTCGTAGTTAGCTCCAGACCTGATGAACGAGAAGAGAAAGGGGTAATCCAACACCCATTTATTTTGGTCGATCCTCGGACAGATACAACACCAGCGGCTTTTGTTTCGAGCTCTTCCTCCGTTAACCACGAGAAACATCAGATTGTGCCCGTGCTTCGCTGTTTGATAGGAGAGTACTTGTGATACAATGACACGAGCAGTATGTATTACTAAAGCAGACCATGCTGCACCTTCATCTTATTTCCAATCATCTTGCCCTCCTCGTTGCATTCTTGGTTGCTGTCGCTATCGTGCCTGCCATCTATGTTTGAACACTACTTGCTTTCGCCGCTCAATCAGTGAAGTTACAACTCTACATCATGTCCGCATCAACACCCACCCTTCACACCGCGTCAGACGTAGGCTCGCCTACGGCATCTGCTTATGATGTCGAAAAAGATCACCACGTTGAAGAAACAACTAATGCACAAGCTTTGGGTGATACTGCGCCAGCGACGCGCGCTGAGCTCGAAAAGGAGGAAGATCTCGAGAGCGGTGGCCAAGCTGGTGAGAATGCAGCACCTCCAGCAGCAAAGGGACCGTTCGCGTTGCCAATTACACATCCCATGCATCCAAGTCAATTCTCTGGAGACAGGTTCGAAAGAGCACCGGTCTTATGTCTCGTTGGAGCTTTCTTTGCAATCTTTTGCAGTTTCGGCTGGATTAATTGCGTGGGGTTCTTTCAGCAATACTATCAAGAAAACCAGTTGAAGAACTACTCTCCGAGCAGTATCTCATGGATCATCTCACTGGAGACGTTCTTCATGTTCTTCGGTGGTCCCTTGGTCGGTATTGCTTACGATCGGTATGGTCCTCGATATCTGTTGATTGCTGGCACGTTTCTGCATGTTTTTGGGCTTATGATGACGAGCTTGAGTTCTGAATACTACCAATTCATCCTGGCGCAGGGCATCTGTTCGCCTATTGGAGCTTGCTTGCTTTTCTTTGCCACGGTCACGAGCTCGATGACCTGGTTCTTCAAGTGGCGAGCTCTTGCTTTCGGCATCGTTGCGGCTGGTTCTTCTCTTGGTGGTGTCATTTTGCCTGTTTTGGTGTCAAATCTGATTCCTCAGATTGGCTTTGGTATGTGGGCAGGACTGTTGCGATGATGAGAGAGTCACTAATGTCTACATAGCTTGGACAATGCGGACTTGCGCTTTCTGTACGTTGATGTAGGCTATTCATGATATTAATTGTACTGACAATCCACACAGTCATTTTGGCACTCCTCATGATCAGCAACTCCACCATCACTTCCCGGTTGCCTCCAACAAAGAAGCCCATTTGCCTATCCGACTTCATCGATCCTCTTCGTGAAATCCCTTTTGTGCTACTCACGATTGGAGGTTTCATCGCTTTCTTCGGTATCTTCATTCCTATCGGATACGTAGTTGTTGCTGCATCGAGTGTTGGGATGTCACCAAGGTTACAGAACTACATCGTCCCTTGTCAGTATTGTCCCAAGTCAGCTTCTGCAATGGTTAGTATTGACATCGCTTCTAGGTCTCAATGCCGCCAGTATCATCGGTCGTACAGTCCCAGGTGCACTTGCAGACAAGATTGGCAGGTTCAACATGTTCATCATCATGTCTCTGCTATCAATCATCTTCGTCTTTGCTCTATGGGTTCCTGCAAAGTCAAATGCCCTCATTATAGTCTTCGCCTGCTTCTTCGGCTTCAGCTCCGGTGCCTTTGTCTCCCTTTTCCCAGCACTCATTGCTGAGATCACGCCAGATTTGTCGAAGCTGGGCGTTCGCAATGGGACTTCTTTTGCTATTCTCAGTATTTCTGCTTTGGTTGGTAGGTATCACTCACACCAGAAGAGCATTATGTACACAGCTGAGACATGCAATAGGCACACCAATTGCAGGACAACTACTCATTGCAGACCATGGAAAATTTCTAGGCGCTCAGTTGTTCTCAGGTTTCACGTTGGTGCTTGGAGCCATACTTGTTTTGGCTTGTAGGTACACGAAGGTGGGGTTCGCTATTATGACCAAGGTCTAAGATGAGGACTAAGGATGTGGGTGAGACTAGCATGCAGATGGACAAGCGCCTTTGCTGAAAAGTGCTATAAATGCAAGATTAGTAATCAACGAAAGTTATGACCAAAAAATACAATTCTCTTCTCTCGAAATCCATGTTCAGCTCGAGCATTTCCTTGCTGTCTTTAAGTGCACAGAGAAACATTCGTTGCCGCCTCTCTGTGATCTGATATTGTGCTTTGAGGTCTAGCCAAGCAGTATCTCCAACCACTGTTATTTCCTTCTTACTTCTTACTAGAGACTGGAGAGAAACATATAATTTTAGCATCAAAGTTTTACTCGTTATATTGCACAATCACTTTGGTGCCCGAGTAAGCCATGTCTGACGCCAAAACACTCGAGGAGCTTGCATTCCCAAAATACTGGGACGACCGGTACTCAAAACCTGATGCGGAAGAGAGCTTCGAATGGTTCAAAGATTATGCCAAGCTGAAGAGATTCATGGAGAAGTGGCTACCAAGACCGGAAGAAGATGGTCTGTGGCCTTTGATCTTGCACTTGGGTTGCGGTAATAGCGTACGTTATTATGTTATACTTGTGCTTTTATCTATTGTGAATATTTGAATGGCATTGGCCTCGAGATGTCCACCTACAAGCGAAAGCTTTATGGGGCCTCGATCCCACCAGAACTTCGGAGGCAGAGCGAGCATGAGTTTAAGTTTATTCAATGCTCGAACTGACTTAATCCATCAGACACTCCCAATCGACCTAGCCACCCTCCCTATCCCCTACAACAACCAACTCTGTCTCGACTTCTCATCCGTAGTCATCACACAAATGCGCTCGCTCTATTCCACCAGCCACCCCAGCATCAAATTCATCGAACAAGACGTCCGCCACATGACCTCAATCGCCGACTTCAGCATCGACGTCGCGATCGACAAAGGCACGCTAGATGCCATGATCAGCGGCAGCTTGTGGGATCCGCCGGACGTAGTTAAAACGAATACTCGCCTATACATCGACGAGGTATGTTCAACAATATCGTCTTTCGTGACCGAGTTTGGCTAATGATGGTATGAGGTTGCGCGTGTACTGAAACCTGGAGGCTTGTTTTTATATATCACGTATAGACAACCTCATTTTGTTAAGCCGGCGATAGAAAGGGAAGGGAAGTGGACACTTGAGGTGGAAAAGCTAGAGGACGCGGATGGAGGTGGAGGGCAATTTGATTACTTTGGTTACGTGGTGAAAAAGGAGTGATATATGTTGATCTCTTGTGAGAAAGATGCCACAAAACTGTCAATGAATATCTGGCAGGGATTCTCTATAGGCAGATACCTACCCAGGGCACCTTCTTGTGAACGAATTTGACTGACTGTTCTCTAATCAGACACTTCTGATTGATTTAGCTACACTTCCGATACCCTACAAGAACCAGCTTTGTTTCGGCTTCTCAGGGCGAGGTGGAGGCGTAGAGGAAAGGGGAGGGGAAGGGCAGAGGATGAGATGTGAAGAATTACTTGTATATCTGCTATCTGCTTATAAGGAAGGCTAACTCGCTCAATAACAGAGTCTAAAATGCCTGTATCTGTGCTCAATATCCACACGCGCTTCATGCCATCATGATCTTTCCAGATGACTCCCGTATCAAGCCCTTCCTTGGTGTGACCTCATAAACCACTAGCACCTATAACCAGCGACATATTTTATCTTTGTTGTTTTTATCTTTGCTATTTTCATCTTTTTGCTGAAGGCAGGTCGTTCGTTGTTCGTTGTTGTAATTGAATGTGAGTGGTTGGGGGTGGATGCGAAAAGAAGTGAGCTACGGATTGATGCTAAGGTTTCAGGGTCGTTTCAGAAGTTATGTTTGTGAATATACGTCACAACGCATACGAAGATATTGAATAGGGTGTGCAACATTAGGCGTTCGACTTGAGGCGTATGCAGTTTGATTTTGGTGTTTTTTGTTCTGCTTGGTATCTTAGCAATAAGGGTCGATATGACGAGCGTACTTCACTGATCCATACACGGATGGCCGATCAACCCACGAGCTGTCGTGTGCGAAACTCAATGCTAGTTTACGGCGGAATGGCGAATGAAGCACAGTCACGATTCCATAAGTAACATGGCTCGCACTCGTACTCGCTCGAATCAAGCGTCAACACTGCTAAGACAGCATGTAAAGCAATCTCGCACCTGGTATTTTCAAGTAGCATGAGCCATATTTGAGTAGATATGTGGTAAGACATTAACTACGAACTCCATCTCTTTGTCTGCTCCAGCTTTCCTGGTGGTATTACTTGTTGTAGACATCGTAGTGGCTTTATCGAGGGCTTTGATAGCTGATCAAGTACAAGCGATTGAAAAGTGACCAAGCACGCGAGTCGATCGAAGGTGAAGATAGGATCGTTTCTGATCATGAAATGAGATTCCAAAGGTAAATCAATCTTCAGACATGAAACATGACCTAAAACTTCTTCTCGCTGTCTCAGGAACAGATTGGGTCAGAACAAGATTCTTGTAGCTAAATTTCTTTTTCTGCACATAGCTGGACATAAACTCGATGGGTTAGAATGTTGCTCAGGACTGCTCTACAAATGTAAAGTCAGATTGTGGTTTTTGAGGTGATGGTGGTGATGTCACGCCGGCTTCAACCTTCCGGCAAAGAACCCCACAGTCACCTTCTGAGTAGACATGTTCACTTCCCGTTCAATCATCAAACGCCATTGCTGTAGACCTGTTGTAACTGTGACCTGCCGTAACGCTCCAGTGAGACCTTCCCGATCTCCTGACCTTTTTTTGTGTACAAGACCCATATATACCACCACCACGAAGATGTCACAGCAAGACAGTAAGGGAAAGAAGACATATCATAAGGAAGCCTCTGGACTTGCTCTTGAAACTGTGAAGAAGCATTCTGATGAGCATTCATTGAAACTATTTGGAAGTTGTTTTTGGTGAGGACGAAAAAGTTTGTGTTTCGACTTCTTCTGACCCTTCATAAAGTCCATTTGTGCAGAGAGTATGGATCAGTCTTGAGGTGAAAGGACTCGATTACCAGTACATTGAGGTATACCGAACATAGCATTATGCTTTTGCAAATAAGATGCTGACTTGTGAGTAGGTCGACCCATATGCCAAACCAAAATCGTAAGCTACATTCTTCCTACTTCACATTAATCTCTCCAATAACCAGTCCCAAGACTTCTAGACGTCAACCCTCGCGGCCTTGTGCCTGCTCTAAGGCATGGAGAATGGGGCTCCTATGAAAGCACAGTCCTTATGGAATACGTAAAAATCCACAAGCTAATACATAGACATCGTCCAACTAACATCATCTGCTCAGCTCGAAGACCTCAACGAAGGCTCGCCACTACTCCCTTCCGACCCTAAATTGCGTGCTCACTCTCGACTTTGGAGTGACCACATTAACCGCCACCTAGTACCAGGGTTCTACCACCTTCTCCAGTCTCAAGAAGAGTCTAAGCAAGTCAAGGAAGCAGAAACCCTCAAGGAACAAATATCAAAACTCGTTGACGCTGCCGATAAGCCGGGTCCCTTCTTCTTGGGTGAAGACATCTCTTTCGTAGACGTCCAGATGGCGCCGTGGGTGATAAGACTTCGAAAAGTACTGGGGCCTTATAGAGGATGGCCAGAGCCGGAGAAGGGCACGAGATGGGGAAAGTGGGTTGAGGCGATTGAAGGCAATGAAGCGGTCAAGGCGACGACGAGTGATGATAAGCTATACGTGGAGAGTTATGAAAGGTATGCCGAGAACAGGCCGAATACCAGTCAATTGGCGAATGCGGTGAACTCTGGAAGAGGTCTGCCTTGATGAAGTAGCAAGAGGCAGCTATCATTGGAAGGACTGTATGGACACATATATGCATTGTAATGAGCTTTATACGAGTTTGTTCCAGATGTAACGTTGTAAGCCTTGTTACTTCTCTCCTGCTTGTCGTGCGCTTCATGATCAAGGATGTGGATCACGTGCTAAGTCTTGGCACATAATTTATTGAAACTGTTTCATCAAAGTTTCATCTTACAATACACTTCCCGTTGGCACATTATACTCCTGGGCACAGTCATAGTCACTCACCCTTCTCAACCATTACCCTACTCCTTCAAAAATCAAGCCCGAGTTCGGCGCGCGATCACGCGAAATAGTCATCGCGATGGCTGCCCCAGTGGCAGAGCCTGAACTTCCTCCAACTCTTCCTACACTACTCCGCTCATCTGCAAAACGTACACGAGAACTATTCGCCTCCGACTTCGCAGCTCCTTCCGGCCTCAATGAACCCGCCCTTACAACTTACACATTTGAAAGAGAAACACCACTATCCACAAAAGATTTAGCAGATCGCGCCAATATCTCAGCGCGAGTGCGGTTCGAATACCAAGACGTCAGAGAGCTACCACCGGCCTTAGCAGCGAAACAAGCAAATGCAGCAGCAGCGCGGCGTGCAGGGAAGAAGACGAGAGCTGGCGCAGACGGTCCACAAGCTGGGGATGCGAGATTGAACAGATTGATTGAGGCAGTACCATCAGCATCACCAGGCGCGACAGATACAAATGGTCGACCTACAGCTTCTTCTGCACTGACTCTACGTCGTGATACCGCAGATGGACTACCACCGAATGCCAATGGGCCAACAATACAACGCCATACACCCTCCTCATCACTCGTTCGACGAGACATTGTACGGCAAGAAAGACCAACATGGCATCCTCCATGGACACTGATGCGCGTCATCTCCGGTCATCTCGGTTGGGTGCGCTCTCTTGCAGTGGAACCTGACAATGCATGGTTTGCTTCGGGCGCTGGAGACCGCACGATAAAGATCTGGGATCTCGCTTCAGGCACTCTTCGCTTGACACTTACAGGTCATATCTCCGCCGTCCGCGGTCTCGCAGTCTCTCCACGCCATCCCTACCTCTTTTCCTGTGGTGAAGACAAGATGGTGAAATGCTGGGATCTGGAGACAAATAAAGTCATTCGTCACTACCATGGCCATCTTTCCGGTGTCTACACCCTTTCGCTCCATCCTACTCTTGACGTCCTCGCAACCGGTGGTCGTGATGGTGTCGTGCGTATATGGGATATGCGTTCGCGCAGTAACATCCACGTCCTCGGCGGACACACAGGCACAGTAACACAAGTAAAGTGTCAAGAAGGCGATCCACAAGTCATCAGCACATCCTTAGACGGCACTGTGCGGATGTACGACTTGGCAGCTGGGAAAACCATGGGCGTACTCACTCACCATAAAAAGGGTGTACGTGGATTGTGCATCCATCCCAAAGAATTCACCTTCGCCACTGCCTCCACCGGCGCCATCAAGCAATGGAAATGTCCCGAGGGGGCACTGATGCAGAATTTCGAAGGTCACAACTCTATCGTGAATACACTGGCAGTGAACGAGGATAATGTAATGTTCAGCGGGGGCGATGACGGCAGTGTAGGATTCTGGGATTGGAAGACTGGGCATAGGTTTCAGACTACGGCGGCAGTGGCTCAACCTGGAAGTCTAGATGCGGAGGCGGGTGTGTTTTGTAGCACGTTTGATCAGACTGGATTGAGATTGATTACGGGAGAGGCGGACAAGACGATCAAGGTGTGGAAGCAGGATGAGGATGCTAGTGAAGAGACGCATCCATTGGAGTGGAAACCTACCTTGGGTAGGAGGAAGTTCTGAATAGCCACTGGATGAAGAGACAATCTTGGTGGTTATGATACCCAGTGTGCAAATAGGGCACACAGGAATGAAGCACTCGTGGCTTGCAACCAAATCGAATGAACAAATTTTGAAGGTTCGCTTCAAGTTCATGCTCATTGCGAGAGAGAAGACACCACACAAACCAGAAGCTTGTCACCATTTTCAAAAGCTGTTTCAATCTATTCAACCTATAAATACACCCTATAAACTGATTTCACGTCTTTGATCCTGATGAAACGCACCCGAGACATGACCCACCACCGAATCAGGTTCATTGGGCGCCAATCTCTGGTACCAAGCCACGTGCTCGGTCAGACGGCGAGGTCGTCCCTGAATATCCACTAAAGCTAGACTAGTGCCTCTGGAGTAGCATTGGACTCTCACGAAAAACCTCCTAGCCTACTCCCTTCTTTTGGAGGACGAGGTAATACCAGGGTCGCTCGCTCTTGACTCCCTACCTCGTCCTTCATCTACTCAGTCAAGATCCCTGCTAGTCAACTGCGAAGAGGATCTCCCATCACATTGTCTGCAGTCTACGGGAACTTTGCACCACAAGTATCCGAGTACTGTCATCTGTACGATGCAAGCTCCTGCCCGGCCAGTGGGAGAAGCCTTGCGCAACCGAGCATTACCAATGCATTCCCCAGACAGAAAGACGCGTCGTGCTAGCTTACGATTTTCACAAGAACTAGATGAGTTACTACAGTGGGAAGGACTCAGTGCAATAGAAAGACTTGCTATCAATGGGTTTGAAGACGATCATTTCAGTGATACAAGTGAACATTCCGTAGCTGTTCGACGGTCGTTCGAGGACGAACACGATGCGTTCCTGCCTGATGAAGCTTCAAACGACTTCTCCGAGCTCAGTACTATGCTGGAATCAGCCAAGAAGAAGCTAGAGGTAAGCAATAAGAACTTCCAAGTTCCAGACTTGCTTCGCATGCTAAATGACCTTTCGCAGCTGCTCGAAGGCAATCTTAAAGGCGCACGTAACTCTCTATTCGTACCAAGCTTACCCTCACCAGCTTCGACAGAGTCCTTCCAATCCACAAGACCGTCGACCGCTCACACTGCTTCTTGGAGCATCTCCTCAAACGATAACGATGACGATCCCTACTTTGAAGCAGTTCATGCACGGAGAATTACATCAGCTCCTTTGAAACATCTACAGCTTCAAAGGCTTCCCTTCGAACATGCTGGTCATGCTCGGTACAATAGTGATTCGAAAATAGGAAAGATCAGTATACACCCTGTCAATCTCACTGGATCGGGCAGTCCGTTACGATCACCACGCTCACCAAGACGGCAACTGCACAAGACCTCGATGGATCTCTTGCGCGAAAAGGCCAAAGTCCTTGGTCCTGTAACTGAAGATGAGGTACGGGATACTTGGAATCAGCCTTCCCATACAAGACAGGCTTCATCTCAGGCATCAATTGCATCCATGCAGATACTGAGGACACAAGCCGCAGGAGTCAGGCGTAGTCTACAGAAGATCAAGAGACAGAGTCTAGACTTATCGACGTTGGAAGACTCTTTGCGTCTTCACGACGAAGTGACGGCTCTAGAGAGGACCCTGTCGCGTCGAGAAGAAGATATTCTTCATTTGGAACAAGTGGTGCCTGCTACGCTGGAAACACTTACCGGAAGTAAAAACTCATTACAGACAGATGAACAGAAAGAGTATTTCTACAATGACGACTTCCGGCAAGAAGAGTATGATGTTCAAGTGGAGATGCATCGTGGTACGAGGATTCACGACGAAGAAAGTGACATGGAAGGAGGCTACGACGAATATAACACCGATGCCTTCGACTACGAAATGTTTATCCTCAATAGTGCTCTAGGAAATTACGAGGGGCGCTTCGAGCCATCAGAAGAGAGACCGAAACCAAGTAAGCAAGAGAAGTCACCATATCAATCACCGAACATGCGAACGTCGAGAGAATACTCCTCCCGAAGCTCCTACGACTCGGATCGTCTAGTTCGCGAAAGTCTGGCTACCATGTGGCCTAAGCCGCGAATAGCTCGGAACGTAGAGCCGATGAGCCCGGTGGACAGCATATCCTCTGTCGAAGCGGTACCCAGTAGGTCAGTCGCGACAAGCAATCATCAACAGAATGACGAGAAGGAAGATACAGTGTCTACATTATACTCACGCATGAGCACTGGTCAGTCAATGCTGGACTTGGGTAAGGATCAGGACGCGACATCAGTGATTTTATCGGCACTCCTGCCTGCTAGCCCAAACAAAGCCAACTCTCCAGCTCTTGACAAGAAAGACCAGTTACTTTTGTTCTCTTTCGCAACCGCTCTGCGCGACACATGTGCAGCATTCGGAAAGAATGGTGATGAAAAGAGTAGACAACGACTTCTGGCAGCTACAAAGCTACTCCGTGGCGAAGCCGCATGAGTCTACTGATATAGTGATCTTATATCATCCCGCGTTGAAAGCATACTCGGCCCTGCTGGAAGCAAGATGTCCTAAAGTCTTAACGCCTCCCAGCGCTGAAGGGGTTGGACCGCCACGAGACGAAACACTGCACGTACACTTGTTTCAAGGAAGGCAAGCCAGTAACAGTAGAGGCTTTGGAAGTAACACTGCCCTAGTAGGCCGCCCCAGTCCGAATACACCTAAGGGACAATTGCGAAGCGATAGGCGACACGGCGCAACCCACCATCATATTTGTTCTCGACGACACCGTACGCCGACTTGAATACTGCCATTCATTGGCCATATATATACCCACCATTTCTGCCATTTTATCTACATTTATACAACACTTACTACTTTCTGACGAATACGAGGTGATCCACAATTGTGCAGAGTGTGCTCAACGTGTATCTTTGCTTCCTGTGACTGCCATTGGTGAGAATTGTAACGGATGGCAGAGCGGTGAAGATTGAGCTCAAACGCTCGCGCTCATCCAAGGCTATTCTGATCCACTCCTGTCCGTGGACGTCTATGCAGCCTTTCCAAGAGGCAGCTTGCTGTTTGAGGAGAAAAGTAAATAGTGCTGTTGTGTCTACACTCTTTTCATCATCACTTCCTTCTCGTCTATACTCGATTATATCGACTCTGCGTCTGGACTTCAGCTGGTCTGATATTGCTCCTGTGAGGAAGCGGCTCGTGCATAATCCTCCGGGCAGCACAGGCAAGCTTGACCGCTAGTGTGATCTCCTTTCCAATTTCTTCCTTGCCGATCTGTACCTCAAATCAACCTGTATATCAGTAAAGCGCTTTCTCCTGCGTCCTGTACTACGTGCCCTCATCTGCACAGGAACCTGCCATTGTAAGTATTCCTCCAACCCCTGTACATCTAACCCATACGCAGCCTTTCCTCCGCTAAACGCAGCCTTGCTCTGTATACATTGACCTCCATCGCCTTTCATGCGTCCTTACAGCACACGTTATTCTTCCAAAACACCCTCCAGCAGCCATGACGACTATAGAAACAACTCCTCCATACCTATACGAACCTTTCTACCACGAGGTGCAGATTAAGACTCACGCGCGCATTGATTCGCGAGGCGCATGCTTTGTGCCCGAGCACGACTCGCTACCTCCGTCATACGGAAACGAAGAATCACTGCCGTCGTACGGAGATGTATACAACGATGTACCACCGCCGGAATATACAGACACGGCGCGTGCGCATAATTTTATCAATGGAAGCAGTACAAAGAACATGTCTGTTGCAAACGATGCGCTGTTGGCTTCTCAGCCATTGGATATCTCGGCGTTACTTGCATCAATGGATCTGGATGCGCTCAGGAAGCTGAGAGTATGCGAGATTGACTGGAGTAAAGTGGATGCGCGGGAGTGTGTCAGCAAAAAGAAGAAGCAGGAGCAGAAGAAGGCGCAGCAGGTACAGTCCATAATACTTGGTGAAGAAAGGTGACGACGGCTGATTCTTGAGTGACGCAGGCGAAATGGGCAGATTCTGACAACGAAGGCGACGATGCGAAAGATGGTGGTGTTGATGATGGAATTGGGAACGGAGGAAATGGAGGCGCTGGTAGTGGTGCTGGAGGGGATGGTGGTGGTGGTGGAGGGGATCCGCCAGGTGGTGATGGGGATGGCGACGACGATGACTGGAATACGGGTGGTGGGAAGAAGAACAAGAAAAAGAAGAAAAAGAAGGCTTGGGAGGAGGAGGATGAGGAGGAGGGGGGAGACAAGAAAGATGACATTACGGCTGGTGGTGGTGGTGGTGGTGGTGGAGGGTTCGCGGCGCTGGCACCTGGGTTCTATGATGATGATCCGGGCGATATCATACCAGAGGATGAATGGGGCACTGCTAGTAGCAAGAAATCGAAGAAGAAGAAAGGAAAGGTTAGTGCGCCGCAGTGCGACTGTTCTAAGGAAACTCTTAGTGTTCGGGCTCAGAATGTTGACTTGACTTGTACAATAGGGCGACTTGGATCCCGAGACCTCTACAACCCCCGCTGTGCCTCCTGGACTAGACACCAACCTCGACGAGATCGATCTCGGTGCTCCCAAAATTGCAGTCAATCTCAAAACCGCCGAACCTAAAACGACATTAGGCTTTGGAGGTGCATGGGGCGGTGGTTGGTCATTCGGCGGTATAGGCAGCAAAAGCGCCGAAGCAGAGAAAGACGCAGACAAGCCAGAGGCAACAAGCACGAGCGTATGGGGTTTTGGCAGCAAATCCATCGGCAAAAAGGACGACAAAAAGAAAAGTCCGTACGGCTTTGACTATGTTGAGCCTGTGGCAGAGACTGTGGCTATGCCGGAGGTTGATGATCTGGATAGTGGATGGGGTGGATGGAACATGTCAGCGAAAGACAAGAAGAAGGCGGAGAAGAAAAAGGCACAGGAAGAGGCGGATAAGGCTGCTGCGGATGCTGCTGAGGCTGTTATTGCTGGGTTGGTGGATGAGGCGCCGAACGTTGAGGTTGAGGATGATTATTGGGGTGGCTCTATGTCTAAAAAGGTACTATATCTCGTGGTGAATGACTTTTGATCAAGCTAATCTCCGATACGTAGGACAAAAAGAAAGCTGAAAAAGCTAAGAAGGATGCCGAAAAGAGGGCAGCAGAGGAAGCTGAACAGAAGAAAGCCGATCAAGCAGCTGCAAAGGTGGCTGACCCGGAGCCAGAAGACTACTGGGGCACTAAGGATAAGAAGAAGAAAGGTGCGCTTGTCGAAGAAGTAAAGCATGATCCTAAGAAAAAGTCGAAAAGCCTGTACACAGATCCCTGGGCTGAAGAGCAACCAAAGTCATACGGCGATTATGACGATTATGGACTTGACGATGAGTATGGTGCTGGTAACGGAGTCAACGGTGACTTAAGCTGGATGGATTATGGATCGAAGTCAGCTTCAAAGGATAAGAGTGGTACGAAAGATCCTGTAAAGGACTCGAAAGAACCTACTCCGCCTCCAGAGGACACGTGGGACGCGTGGGGTACGGCCTCAAAGAAGGACAAAAAGAAAAAGGGCAAGGATGCCATTGAGGCGATCCCACCATCAGCACCTACACCGCCAAACCTGGGCTTGACACCTGGTCCTTCGCCGGATCTTGGCGCAAAGTCGTATGGTGATGATCCTGATGACCTTCTACTTGACGGCTGGGCGACCAAAAGCAGCAAGAGTACGAAAGATAAGGACGTCAGCCCCTCTGCAGAGAAAGATTCAAAAGCAGGTATTTGGGGTAGTTTTGGCGCCTCTTCCTCGAGTAAAGACAAGGAGAAGAAGGAAAAGGAAGAAAAGGAAAGGAAAGAGAAGGAAGCAAAGGAAAAAGAAAGGGAAAAGGAAGCAAAGGAAGCAGAGAAGAAACGCGTCGAGAAGGAGGAAAAGGAAGCCGAGAAGAAACGGAAAGAGAAGGAAGAAAAGGAAGCAGAGAAGAAGCGAAAAGAGAAGGAGGAGAAAGCTGCGAAGGAGAAAGCCGAGCGTGAGGCGGAGGAGAAGCGACTGAAGGAAAAGGAGGATAAAAAGAGAGAGAAAGCCGAGAAAGAGGCTGAGGAGAGAAGGCTGAAAGAGAAGGAAGATAAGAAGAGAGAAAAAGCAGAGAAAGAGGCCGAAGAGAAGAGGCTTAAGGAAAAGGAAGACAAGAAACGGGAGAAAGCAGAGCGTGAAGCAGAAGAGAAGCGCTTGAAAGAGAAAGAAGACAAGAAGAGGGAGAAGGCGGAGCGCGAGGCGGAAGAGAAGCGCCTTAAGGAAAAGGAAGACAAGAAACGGGAGAAGGCAGAGCGTGAAGCAGAAGAGAAGCGACTGCTGGAGAAGGAGGAGAAGAAGAGGAGGGAAAAAGCAGAGAAGGAGGCCGAGGAGAAAAAGCTCAAAGACAAGGAGGACAAGAGAAAGAAGGAAAAAGAACGCAGCAAGGATAAGGACACCGACAAGACGACCAAAACGAACGATGACGACCTTCTCGACCTCGACCACAACGATGTCACGACGAAGAAAGACAGCAAGAGCAGCGCGTGGGGCTTCTGGGGAGCATCAGACAAGAAGGCAACAAAGGAGACGACCACAACAGGAAAGGACGCTAGCCGAAAGGAGAAGGAGCCCTCCCCGCAGTCAGCAGATCGCGACCTCAAGATCAACACAGCCGCTGCTGTAAACGCCGGCAAAGCGAAAGCCAGCGCATCGTCACCTGACGATAAAGCGGCCAAGTCTTCTTCGATGGCCGCTGCTACTTCTTCGAAACAAACTGTTGCTGACAGGGTAAAGGCATTCTCGAGCGATAAAGCCACGTCGTCGTCTACCAAAACACCTGCTGACACCAAGAGTGCTGACGTGAGGTCCAAAGCTGACGACAAATACTCATCGTCGTCTAAGAAGGACAAAGGCTCTGCCACTTCTCCTGCTAAAGGTGTTCCTGGTGGTTTTCCTGACGACGACGACCTATACAGCTACGGCAACGGCGCGTATAAGAAGGAAGACAAAAAGGGCAAGGACAAGGGCAAAATGTCCGCTAAAGCTGATGATGCCATCCCTCCACCACCACCGCTAGCTACTGATTCAAAGGCTGACAAAAAGTCATCATCTGCTGACAAGGATAAAAAGAAATCTGCTAAGCAAACTGCTGAAGCTGATGTGCCAGGGCCACCACCTCCTGCTGACAGGTCTACTGCCGAAAAGCGATCATCTAGGGCACGAGACGATGCTGACAAGGCCAAACGTCCTTCTCGAAACGCAGATCCAAGGGATGATCGATCGCCACCTTTCGAAGCAAGGCCAGCGCGTAAAGAACGTCCTCGTGTAGTGCGAGACCAAGGCTCATCGTCCTGGGGCTTCTGGGGTGCATCATCGAAGCCTAAGGCGTCCGATCGCTCACCTGAGAAAAGGACGAGGGACGACGTTGAGCTCAGTCCGCCTAGGAAAGACAAGGATCGAGAACGCGAACGTGAACGCGAACGACCTGGGCTTAGTCGATCCAAATCCTCCCGTCATGCATCTGACCACAAAGATGACCATCCCAAACCAAGCACACGCGATCGCGAGCACGAAAATCGCTCTAAAGCCGAAGCTCAGCCATCACGTGCTTCTCGCAGTGGCTTGGGTGGTTTCTTTAGTGGTAGTGGTGGCAAGGACAACAGCAGAGATATGCCGACACGTTCCAGAGCAACACGGGAACCTCAATCATCACGTCGTGACTCTATCCAACCAGATCAAGACATTTCGCCGCCACCGCAAGCCACTGCCGGCTCAAGACCAGAGAGAAACTCCAAAGCGGCACAGCTTCTTGGACGCTCAGGGTCCGTACGAGAAGAATCAAAGCAGCCGAGAAAAGACAAAGCTGGTAAACAAGGTCCGGCAGATCCTTATGCGATCGACGACGACAACAATGTACCAAAGAACATTGCTGATGCTGCTTCCCGTCCACCACCATCATCCTTCAGAAAACCTCGTGCAGAAAGTGGAGAAGATGAGAACGATGACGGTACTGCTCGTCGTCCCAGTGTGCGCCGGTCCAATTCTAGTGCGTCGAAGAAGGAGGCGGGAGGTCAAGGGCTCAGAAGCATATTTGGCTCCTTGCGACGAAAAGCTCGATCCCCCGAGGATGAACGCGACGACAGAGGCGACGCTCGCATAAGGCGAGAAGGCCGAAGTGCTGGCAGGACTAGGAATGATAGCGCCATTGCTGGACAACGTGAGCTCAGTGAAGAAGAGAAAGAGAAAGAGGCAAGAAGAGCCGTGAGAGAGTCTACGCGTGACAAGGAAAAGAACAAAGGTGGCGCGGAACCTGTTGACCGTGAACGACGCCCAAGACGATATGATGACTATCAGTATGTCTATAGTGACAGATCTACCAACGACAATCGCAAGAGCTCGCACCGAACAAAGGGCGATTCACATGAGGCAGCTACATCCGCTGAGCCTTCGACGGCGCCACCAAAGTCCAAACCAGTCCGAGAATTCTACGCACCGCCTGGCAAACCTGACAAGTCGCAGACACAAGCGGAAGACTTGCTTGACAAAGAAGTCACGCCTGAAGACGCTGACAGAGTTACTGGTGACCTACCTCGCGGAGACCGTGGTACTCGATCTGGCAGAGACGGCGACAGACGACTTCGTGATCGCAACGAGCCACGCAAAAGCGCTTACAGGATGGATCGTGAGCGCGAGCGAGACAGAGATAGAGATTATGACCGTGACTACCGAAGGGAGAGGGAAGCTGTTGGTGGGCGAGAGGAGAGGAGAGGTGGTGGTAGTTTCGGTGGTGGTGGTCCTGGGGGATGGTTTAGAAAGTTTGGTCTTGGTGGTGGGTGATCACGAACCAAGACGAGTCTTCAAGGACTTACAAGAAAAAGGGTAAGCTGAGAGTATATTTGGCTAGAGGGAGGATTGGATAATGGTTATGGTCTGGGTTGGGTTGAATTGGATATTGGTTTTTGGATTTTTGCTAAGATACCCTACTTGCTTTTGTTCGTTGGTTGGATATTTAATCATTTGAAGTATATAGCGTGATTAGCTATACATGTATCGTACTCGAATATATCTGCGAAACTCTTTCTTACTCTCTCTATTCTATTCTCGAATTGTCGTGCTGCAGCACTTTTTGAAAGCTTGCCGATCAACCTGTGACTGCTTTTGGTCATATATTACACTAAGAACTGTGTAACCAGAGCCTCAGTCCTCAAGGCACATTTGGCACGAGGTGTGGGGACTGATCGATCCTCGCTGTTTCGTCGGAGATCTTCTTCAATCCAAGGCACTCCAATCTGTTTTGTTCCTTTTTCTCCTCTCACTTACACTTACACCACCTTCTTCTGCTCTTTTGCCACAACCCCCTCCGCCACCTTCGCACTCCTCCTCAAATAGTCTCGCCCTCCAAACACCAAACTAATCACCCCATAAACACCCGACAGTGGCCAAATGCTCCAAAACTTGCTCTTCGCCCACGCACCCCACTCCTCTCGTATCCGTCTCTCCTCCTCCCTCCACGTCTCCTTAACCCGCACCTTTTCATACACACTGGGTAAGTGTTCCGCATTATACTTTTTGCGCAACGCCTCATATGCTTCAAGGTCGTACGACTTCCAAAACTCGTTTTCGGTGTAGTACGTGTGTGCGTACAGCCACTTCTTGCCACCGAGATCGTGGACTTTCTCCTCGAGACGGCGGTTCGCGGCTACAAAATCAGATGCTGTACCGCCTTGCAGCAGAGGCCCTTTGCCCCAGACTCCGAAGCTGAGTAGCATCTTACTGGGATCGTTGCCTTTTTCGCTCGTGTCGATGTCGGCGGCTGAAGCTGGCGGGCTTAGTGCGCGGGGCGAAAAGGGCGAGCTGTATGGTGCTTGTAGTAGTGGACAGAGCCAAATGGGGTACTGTTTGAACTCGGCTTCGACGTATTCGGTGACGAATTGGGTGGCGCGAGACATGGGGACTGCGACGTCTTGGATGATGTAGAAGTTGTCGTGGCCTGATTTGTGGAGAGCGTGGTACATACGACGAGTATCCATAAAGTAATTAAGAAGCCACCGGTTCCAACGGTTGAATGGGAGTTTGAACCATTGGAAGGCGAGCGTGCCGACCCAGAAGCCGCCGCGGTTGTATCGGAAGAGGTAGTCGACTATTGGGATGAGTTCGGTGGTTGGAGAGGAGGGAGACGGGTTGCGGGTGATTGCTTTTTGAGCATGAATGTAAAACCAATCGTCGTGCGCGCGGGAGAAGCGCTGAATTGGTGTGTTTGGGGTGCTGGGTGTGTCTGTGAGGCGACCTGTGCATATTGCGCCGGAGGTGGCGGAAAATAGGATACCATCGCAATACTCTACCTTGGAATCTGCTGTTGCTTTTTTGATCTTCTGTACTCCATCGTCCATGGATGTGATGGGGTGATAGGTCAATTCAACGTATGTTTTTGCATCGACGAGTTGCACTTCTACGAGAGTTGTGACGCTCAGAGTACCAACAGCAGAAGAGCTGCCTTGAAACAGATCGGTGTAGGAAGTAGGTGAGGCAGTTATGATTTTGCCATTTGGAAGAACCATTTCCACAGAGTTTACGGTCTGATCAAAGTAACCATGCCGAAATGAAGATGATTCCCCAGAAGTACCATTCCAACCACCGCCCGTCGTTATACCTGCTTCACTGTTTAACAAAGCACTTGACTTACCAATTCCTGCTGTTCCAAAAAAAGAATTGCAGACTTACCAGGAAACTCCATGACAACCTTTGGCACTAGCCCATGTTTCAGTGTTTCCGCCACAAGCTCATCCATAGCAACATTAGGCTCGACCCACGCCACTTTCGCCTCTATATCAACCTTGAGCACATTCTTTAGCGCACTCGCATCAACTGTGTTGGAGCTGTTTCGTGACGACTGCCGTGTGCTGTTCGTGGAGCCATGATATATTCGAAAAGGTTTTCGTTGGTCATAAAAGTCCTTTACGCTGGACGAAATGCGTGCGACTGCGGCTTTATGTGTCTCCATATGGGCTTCACTTGTGATGCTTCTGAATTGAAAGAAAAGAGGTTGATATTGTCGTGCAGCAAAAGGGCTTTTCGCAGTGTGCGAAAAGTGAGAAAAGGTACGGAGCATGCAGTATAATTGGGAGAAAAGCCAGTACAAAAAAGCACGCAGAACTGAAGACACCCCAGCGTAAGAACGAGTTCACGCAAAAGAGACACGGAAGCTGATATTGAGACTTGATACTGATACTGATGCAGATCTGTTTCATGACCGCCAAGCTTTTTCGGGTTCAGATGCGCCGAGTGTGAGATCGACAAACGTCATGGTGTCAATGGATTTTACAAAGTCGATTCTTCATTTTCTTTCAGTAACACCACCCTCCTCCTGCATCAATGCCGGCCAACACAAACACCGATGTCTGGGTCGCCGGTGCTGTCGCAGCATTCACAGTCGACCTCGCCATCTACCCACTAGACACAATCAAGACCCGGTGGCAGTCTCCAAAATACAACCAGCTCTTCCTAAACAATCGCCCTGCATTATTCCGTGGTTTATATCAAGGCATCGCTCCTGTAATACTAGCCACAGTACCTAGTTCAGGTGCCTTCTTTACAACATACGAGGGCACGAAAAGCGTCCTTACTAGCGCCAATGCGAGCGGAATAATACCCACACCGATTATCCATGCCACTTCTTCAGGACTAGCAGAGCTTGTCTCGTGTGCTATCCTCACTCCAGCGGAAGTGATTAAGCAGAATGCGCAAATGGTTGATTCTACTTCTGGTTCAAAAGCTGCGTCCGCTGTTCGGCAGACGTTTGAGAAGTTTAGGAACAATCCGCTTCAACTATGGCGTGGTTATACTGCACTTGCTGGACGTAATCTCCCTTTTACAGCACTACAATTCCCTATGTTTGAGCGACTGAAAGCATATCTGAAGAAAAGACAGGCCGACAAAGCACACGGTGGTAAAGAGAGGGAAGTAAGTCTTCTTGAGACTGTGGTGGTTACAACTATTGCTGCTGGGAGTGCTGGGAGCGTTTCGGCCGTTGTGACGACGCCTATCGATGTGATAAAGACGCGGATAATGCTGACAGCTGGCGATGAGAAGGGAAAGTCTGGAAATCAAAAAAAGCAGCAAGTACAGAAGCTGAAGGAGGGTAAAGTCTTGGATGCACTTGGAGAACACAGAGAGCAAGCACGAAGACATAAGGGCGCGATTCAGATTGCGAAAGAGGTGATTGCTGAGCAAGGATGGAAAGGACTCTTTCGTGGTGGTGCCCTTAGAGCTATCTGGGTCTTCGGTGGCTCCGGGCTGTATATTGGTACTTACGAGGGAGGAAGATTGTATCTTGAAAGACGGAGAGCAAGGTTAGAAGCAGATGAGAGATGATACAGTTGGACTGATGAGGGTAGATGTGGTCAACCAAGATCAGAGGATTCAAGGTCGTACAGCCTCTGTACATCCATCGTCAAACAGACGACGCTCGAGAATGTCAGTCATGGACGAACCTTTTTGGTAAAGCTAGTTTGGGACGGCGACCAGGACACCCGATATAGCGAGGACCAGGAACCAGAGAATGCGACAGGGCGGCCTAAATCCCAGAATAGGCCGCTGAGTGCAGGGACTGATTGCGAGTGTACAGCTCTACATGCGGCTTTGAACAACGATCGTAGAAATTGCAGATGCTTTCGCATCCCCATCACCGCACTCCGAGACGATCGCGAATACACCGCGATGAGGACACAGCGACTTACGTGTCTGATGGAATCATCGAGGCAGACGAATTGATCACGAGCGGCGAGAGTGTATGGTAAAGGACGACCTTTGAATACATATCTTTGCACTTAACAGATATATGCACACCGTATACACTTTTGTTCCCAGATGAGCATTACAGTATCTCCTTAGACCGGATCTTCCGGACCTAATAGACTAGAGATCAAGTATCAATATCAATATCAACATCAATGAGACCTCAAGATCTTCAAACACATGGTCCTAGCGCGATCATTGCCCCACAACAAATAAGCTTAAAATGACGTCCTGCATATTCCATCATACAGGCATTGGAAACTCGTAACAAATCAACAACCTCAACTATATCTTCTTGCTATGCTAATAAGGCATATTATATTGCTATCTACACCATTTAGACCATCTACAGTTATACTGTTACCACCACTGCTTAGCATGGCTTCGAAAAAGTCGTACTCGTCTGCGCTTTCTGGCAAAAAAAATCCTTCGGCGCAAGTAGGTCAACGACAAGGGGGACCACAGGAGGCAGCGCAAGCCTCTAATGAGAAGGAAAACCGTCCTGCTCAGGCGCCGCAACAGCAACAACAGCAGCAGCAGCAGCAGCAGCAGCAGCAGCAGCAACCACAACACCAACACCAACAATCACAACCCCGCCCACAGCAGCACCAACAACAGCACCAGCACCAGCACCAACAACAACAAAACTCCGGTGCATACACACGATCCACCTACGTACGCCGCGCATCCCAAACAACACACACCGGCAACCAAAACGAAATTCACTACATTGTCTCTCTAACCACAACACCGCAACTCCACCGCACCTTGACCTCCCTACGCGACGAACACTTCCCCAAACACCTCAACAAATTGCAATCCCACCTCGCCTTGTTCCGCGCCCTCCCCGGTTCGCAGCTCCCTCGCATAACGTCTGACATTGAAGCGCTGTGTTCCAAAACTCAACCTTTCGAGTTATACACTGCCTCCACCCCATTTCGACTAAGGCAGGGTGTGGGTATTAAGTTGGTGGGAGGGAAGCAAGATGTTGTGAGGGTGTTCAAGGAGTTGGAGAGGCCGTGGGAAGAGGAAGGCTGGTTGAGTGAGCAGGATAGAGGGTTTCAGCCGCATTGGACGGTGCAGAATAAGGTTGATGACAATAAGGTTGTGGAGAAGTCGATGAAGGAGGTTGAGGAGGTGTTGAAGAAGGAGGGGAGTGGAGAGCGTGGTGTTGCCGGTAAGGCCACGGGATTGACGCTTTTCAGATATGAGAAGGGGTATTGGAAGTTTGAGAGGAATTTTCGGTTTGGCGCTGGTGGTGAGGTCGACGCGCAGTAGCCTCAGATAATGGAGTACCATTCCTGTGAGGCTTCGGAGTAGACTGTGACGATCTCTGGACCGAAATGTGGTGGTGACGCTTCCGGACTGGAACTTTCTTGGGATAGCAGCATAGGTGGTGAAGCTGGCGGACTAGAGCTTTCTTGGGATAGTTGCATAGGTGGTGAAGCTGGTGGACTGAAACTTTCTTGAGATAGCTGTATGACTTCGCGGGACAGCCTTTCTGGGTCAATCAAGCAATTGAACCAAGAGTCAGTAATAACGCGAAAGCCATGTATCCAGAGATGGTCGTCTTCTATCTCAAATTGAGGTTCCAAGGACGCTGAGAAAAGGCAGATCTCGAGTCGTCCAGTCTCGTCATTAGGCAGGTATCGTCTAAATTCCTCCAGGATATCACCTATACTCTGCCGCAGCCAAGAAAGAATATCTATGGAAAACCGAGCACCACGCCACAGGAGTGGTAGCAAGACATTGACGTCAAAGGTTCGGAGCTGTTTCAGCTCTTTTACGTTAAGCACTTTCAAGTCCGATGGTGCTTGAGAGACATATCTCGCAATCATACTCGCTCGCATGCCAGTATAATCGAGCTCAAATGCGACATGTCTCGCACAAGCACCGACAGACCTCTCTAATCGAGTCAGGCGCCACAGGTCAGTATTGTTCTGTACCTTCCAGGTAGCGTTTGGAACGAGCCATAGCCAGAAGTCGACTGCTGAGCCTGGGAAGAGTACGTCTTCGTACGTCAGGGCGCGGACTGCGAGGCTGTCCTCTTTGGATTCGAAGCCTGCTATTTCGGGTACTCGACCTGGCCAGTGAGCTATACGGATGCCCCTGATAGGTAGATCAAGACGTTGGAAGACGTGGTGCCAAATCTCTAGTGGAAGGCCTTTCTTTTTACGAACGAATGAAGAGTGTTGTATATTTGCTGGGCATGATAATGGTCTTGTATTCTTTGATAAAGATGAAGATGTAGACATTGGAGTAATCACTTGCTGTAGTGCACCTCGAATGGAGAGTATATGGGCTTGTCAAATCCAGGACAAGGACGGCAAATTGAAGATAACATCACAATACCAGCATGAAAGAATTGTTACCCTACATAGAGCTAATAATGAATATGACACTGGTTCATGAATAGGCAAGACGGAACTGATAGCTTGCAAGCCGATAACCCCGCATTGTTTCAATCTTGGTTCGGATGGGAGACTGTGGCGATTGAGGACCCTGGTGGCTCAGTTAATCATCATCTCCTTGCGTTCCTTCCTCGTTGACAACACCACCTTCTCCCCTTCCCAAGAGACCTGCCATACACACATCAGGATGGCTCCTTCAGGTAGCCGCCTGCTACAAGAGCTGGCAAAGCACGCCGCCGCGCTCAAACAAACCTGGAACAAAGCCGCCCTCGCTCTCGAAGGACGACTCAATCCACTCCTCAAGCCGCAACCCGTACCTATACCAGTCCGCGTTTCCCAACCACTTCACCCAGTCGCCCGCATTCGCCAAAATGCTTCCCATGGCCGCTGGTATTCAACTCGAGCAACTCGAGCCCAAGCCTTTCAGCGTACTCGCGAAGCACTTCGCCAGTACACCACTTTCCAGAAGTCTTCCTCCTCAGCCACACCAGGATTAAGATATAATCGTGCCTCATACCCTATCTCAAAGACCTCAGCGATTGTGAACAACCTCTCTGGCCGCTCTCCCTTCGCTTCAACACTTCGGCCTAATTTGACTGGTGGCTGTCTGTCTCGGTCTGCAGGTGGCTACGGCCTCGGTAGTGGTCGTGTCGGTGGCGCTCGTTACTTCTCTCACGGGCCCGCTGCACCAGCTCAAGTAGTCCAGAATGTCAGCCAAGCAGTCCGCGCCTTCTGGCTCTCTGGCAGTAAAGCTCAATACGACGGCATCGACTCTCGCACAGGAAACAAGCGTTTCCTCAGGGTCAGCGCCACAAAGCACCAAGTCATGCGCAAGATTGCTGGTATACTCAAAGCAACACCAGGCTCCTGGGTCGACTTCTCCGTGAACCCCACCATCACAGCCTTGACAAGCTTGACTGGCGTCACCGGCTACCCTTCTTTTGATACCGACGAGGAAGATGTTACGGCTCCGCGTACACAAGCCAACCTCAACACCAGTGGTCTTCTCGACATCCTACACACCGACTTCTCACGCTCTCTCCGTGACCTAGCCGCCATCCTGGCGGATCTCAAACATCTCGCATCACTAGGCGACTTACCCATAACCTACGAGCTCACGCCCAGCGGACCCTCCCTACGCATCCACTTCCCCGGCACAGACGCTGAAACAGTCGAAAAGCTCTGTGCAGAGATGAACGTCACACGTGGTATTGTCACACAAGACGCTGCCTTCGACGCTTACGTTGGAAGTGATATTGCACTCATGTTTCCTTTTGCGCCCTCCAAGCCCGCATCCGAGTATCCTCGTCAAAAAGACTACGAACGTGCGCCAATCAATTGGACAAATATGCTCGCCTCGCAATCTTTGCACACTCTCGAGCACGATGAAAACAGCGAGTTAAGCTATGTCTCCGATGCAGCTGCTGACGACGAGGACTACGCGTATGACGATGACGATGTTTCCCTGCGCTCTGAGCAGGATCTATCGGATCTCGACCATGTTGACACATACAGCCATAACCCATGGCTCCCTTCTGCTTCGCCCGAGGGATACGCTAGTGCTAGTGGTGGTGAATCAGGCAGTCATGCAAAGACGAACGAATCGGGGGATGTACCACTTGAATATCAGGATTTTGAGGGGATAAGGAGATTCATTGAGTTGTGCGATGGAGTTGGTGCTGGTGCGGCTAGTGGCAGGAGGAGGGTGTAGGGCATGCATTGTCCACATTTTACATCAGGCTTTAGATTGATGCCGGAGTTCCTTGCTTTTTGAACGCGCAAGGTCGGTTGTTCTTGCTGTTAGGTCGCTATTCATTCCTATGAAATCACTATGATTGCATGAATCCTGATTGCTTATTATTACATCTGTTTTGCAAATGTCACTTTTCTTGTGCCGTGTCGTGATCTACCTTATTTTGCAGTGTATCAATCTACGTGGTCCATTATGTTTCCTTTTGTCTCTCTAATTAAGCAAAACACACCACAGTCACCGCTGAAATACATAAATACTATTGCACAATAGTAAATGTCCGGAGAAAGAGGCCATAACCAAGGACATATCAACAGACTTGATTTCAATATTTTTGTATCGTAACGCGCTAGCTGCATTCCCACATCATCATCCCTTCAAAAGCTGTTCAGCAACTTTATCCCTCGTCCCACTCGTCTCCGCCTTCTGCAACGCCTTCCCCCCACCACTAGAACTGCTCCCTCCTCCACCCTCCTCCTCATCCTCATCTTCAACCCTCCTACTACTCGCCGCAGCCTTCAGCCTCTCCGTCGCCTCGGCATTCACATCAATCGATTTCGTCTTAGTCAAACCCTCATCGTCACTGTCACCCAGGCTGAAAGGGTCATTATCATCATCGGCTTCTGCGTCCGGCGCAGGCGTGAGAGAAGTCAGGGGCTGCCATTTTTTGGAACGGGCGCCTCCTGGACCATTGGGTGATGTTGAGAACTGGCGGGAGCCGAGGGATGAGGTGCGAGTGGCCGAGGCTGGGCCGAAACTGTCGGTGAGTGCGTTGTCCACTTCGTCTATTGGGCCGGAGGGGACTGTGGGTGTTGGTTTGAAGAGGTTGGGGTTGGCGAGAGGACGACTGGGCTTTCTGGGAGGGTGGTCTGGGGGAGTTTTGTTAGTTAGTAATGTGTGCAGTGTCCAGGCGAGGAATAAATGGGACGAACCACCATCATCTCTGAGCTCCATTTCGCCAAAGTTCTCGCTCAAGGCGGGAGCATCGGCGTCATAGCGTTCAGTGTCCATGCTGTGTCTACTGCGATTCAATTCGGCTTGTCTGCGAATGCCACGGAGTTGATCTGCTTGTGAAGGACCGAAGTCTTGACGTCCGCCAGATCCTTGACCAGATACTATGTCATCGCTTTCGGTCCCCTCGATTCGCTTGCGGAGGTCGGTGATCCATCCAGTAACACGAGTCTGGGTCTGTTGGAAGCCTTCTTGGAGGTTTTTGCGGATTTCAGGAAGTTCGTTGGTCGTGAAGTCTGTTGTGTGTTAGATTATAACACTCACTTTATTGACTACTGTAAGCCTAGACTTACCATCAAAGAAACTGAACTCGCCACCCTTGTCCTGCTCTTGCGACTGTTGTCGAGAGTCTCGGTATCGACGCGTGTCGCGCGACTGATACTTTTGCGCCAGACGTCGTGCATAGGCTTCGTCAGCATCTAGCTGACGTTGTGCAGAAGTCGGTCGTGGAGGCATAGGTGGTGGTGCTTCTTGCTCTTCCTCGAAGCTGGGATCTGACATGCCTGGTGATATGTTGTGTTAATGAAGCCTTGTTTCCAACACCTGCCAGTCCAACTCACCCAGCAAAGCATTGAAGGCAGGCTCTACCTGACCACCACTAGCCGTCAACACAGCTTTCACGATCTTGGTATCTATATCGGGAAAGGCTTCGATCAAGGTTGCGAGGTTTTGAGTGTTTGGGCTCGTGGGACGGGCAGGTCTTGGTGGAGGTGCTTCTTCTTCTTCTTCTTCCTCCTCCTCGAAGTGTACATTTCGTTGTGCTCGAGTAGGGGGAAGCTCGCTGGCAGGAGTGATGGGGATGTTGTCGAGAAGACCGGTTTCTTGTCTTTCGTTGCTTGGACGGACTGGCGGGACTGATAGGCTGCTATCTGTAGTAGTGGTGGTAGTTTCCTGGTGGAATATCAGCGAAGCTCCGGCTGCTTCGATTGTATGATGCTTACGCCTTTCTCCGAGGCAGGCTTCTCGGTTTCGGCCATGTTGTATGTGAGTTGAGCGAATGGTTGAGGCCGAGAAGAGGTAGTTCATGTGCAGAGGTGTTGTTCCAATGTTGATGTTCTGCCGCAAGACTAATCACGAATAAGGCTTCGCATACTAGAACTAACTACCTTTACTTTCTGACCGCCAGCGACATGCTCTGCTCTGATACATCTGGGAACTAGACAACATGACAACAATGACAAGCCGCCTCATCCACTCGCCCCTACGTCTTCACCGCCTCACCCCCTTCCTCCGCGCCCGCCATGCCTCAACTAGCGCCCCCATCTCCGACAAATCTCGCATCCTCGAAAAGCCCACCCGCTTCAACCCTCCATCCCACGGCGCCCGCCGAGTCACTCGCAAAATCTACCCCGGCCCACGACTAAGCGAAGAAGAAGTAACACGGCAGAAGACGAAACGATACCCCAACATGATGCCTCCAGAAGGCAGCTTCATGTTTTATTTCCTCACTGATCGTCGCCTCCACCTATGGATCTCGCTGGTATGTACAGTCTCGAGTCGCATTGTTTCTACGCTGCAACCCTATTCTGACGAGGACGATTGATAGAGCACCCTCACCGCACTAGCAGTCTACTCCTTCTTCATGTCTTTCCTCACAACAACCCCCTACCGCGACCAACTCCCCTCCGGCTCCGACTTCTTCAACCGTCCCTTCTCCGCCCTAGGCCAATTCACAGACGTCTACAAGCGGCACGTTGCGTACGAAACAGAATTGGTTGCGAGCAAACGGCGGAAGAAGCTTGAGGATGCGCAGAAGAGAAAGGAGTTTCTTAAGGAACATGGCGTTGAGCCTGGGTTTTTGACGGGGACGTGGATGGATAAGTTTGGGACTGTGGAGGGGGATGAGGCGAAGGCGAGGAGGGAGGGGGTGGTCGAGGCCGATTTGCAAAGTCCGGTGGCTATGCAGGCGGTTGGTGGGGATGGGGTTGGTGTAGCTGTGGCAAGTGGGAGTGGAGAGGATGGTGGTGGGCAGGCTGAGGAACAGCCTAGAAGAGAAAGAAAGAAGGTCAAGAAATGGTTGGGTATTTGGTAAGGCTAAGACCGTAATGTGGCATCGTATATTGCAAATGTGATGGAGGTGAATACCCTGGAGATACATCATCATCAAGCATTATACGCCCGAGCACATTCGAGGATCGCCCTGGACAATGCTGCCTTTAAAGAAAGCCGGTTTCAGGACGGCTGCATGTTTCATTCTTCCCACAACAGCAACCATCGCAAACATTAAGAGGCACATTCACCCTCCGATTGATTCTCACAAATCGCTCACACAAAAAAATCCATCCTTCAGCCCATCCCCATCCCCAGAACAATAAATCCAGCTACAACAGCTCAAGCTACCTACACAACTCCACAAAACTAACTAACCGCTCAATCGCACGCACCACACCAGCCCATAAGCTCATAAGTCCGCTATCCCTTGCACGCTCGACCAGACAAGAAAAGTGTTTTCCTCCAATTGGACAATTCACACACCTGCGCCCAACGCCATGATGATCATCCATCTCTCTCGTTCGACTACAGACCACAACCCAAGCAACCCCACTCGAGCAAGGCATTTCATATCAGATTCCACAACTCTCAGACATTACAGTTGGTGGTGGGCTGTTAGTCGAGCTGGTACTGGCGTGGTTATGTGGAAGGCAGGCGAGTTTGCTGGAGCCTGCGTGAAGAGCACATTGCCCTCCCGTATCTTCTGCAACTCGAGCTGCAGCCATATGCCGCCTTGCTCTTCAAGCTTCGACTCGAGATTTGCGCTGTAAAGGAGTACGTTGGCGAGGTCGAATGCAAGATGCACAAATTGCGCTCATGGTGTGAACAAGAAGCCAGGGTTGGACGGATCTCGTAGCAGACCAACAAGGCTGGCGGTGGCTTCATGGACAGTACAAGTCGTTGTTACTGGACAGCAGAGTCGTTGCTTGTATTTTGAAGTCAAGACGAACATGGTCAAGACTGCTTTGGATGAATAGCCTTACAGTCGAATGTCTGTCGTGGTGGCATAGTCTAAATCAACAACGTCCCCAGCGCAGGTGGTGGAGGATGATAAATGGCCTTCTGATTACCTTTCAGTCGTTCTGAAAACCTATACTTGATATACATATACAAATGAATCGACGATTCGGATGAACCAAGCCTGCTCAGCATCTTATCAACCAAGAGAAGATGCGTAGGTAAGCCAAGCCGGTCCATCCCCTGGTGTTGAAATTCCTCGTCCGATGAATCCAAACGCCATCGCTTTGTCTCGCTTACTCAATCGCCCCGTTACCTGCCTATTGGATATCCTGTCTGCCTGTTCTGCCTGAGCCAATCCTGTCCATGTTTCTGACTATTCATACAAATTCGCTTCCAATTAAAATCCTGATCGTCCCATACCACCATGACCGTGCTACCATGGTATCCTAGCTGCAACGAACGATCCCGAAATATATGCATCTTCAACTTGAAGTGATTATGCCAATCCCATCCTTCGATCTTCCCACCAAAGCCGGCAGTCACTCACGAGCTGCCATTCGCCCGCGATATAAGTTGCAACGCTGACTGTGCCCAACACACTATCGTGGTCAAGCCCTGCCTCCCAGCCCAAGGGGTGCACTCCCTTGCACGGGCTCGATATTGTCAGACAGATTGATAAGCAACTGTGCCAAGCAGCGTTTCGTGGCTGCATCATCTCTTAGGACGGAGGAGAAAGTTGCATCTCTAAGGGGTTCAGGAAGACATTGGCGGAGTGCTTCGCGTGCACGGGCGTTATCGGAGAGTCTGTGAACGGGTAGCATTAGTAGATGCGCTTGCATATATCGATTGTGAACGTAGTGGTATACGACGACATACCTCAAAAAACACCTAACAACATGCTTCAACAACCTCACCGTCTGACTCTCCTGCAACTGCACCACCATATTACTCAACACAGTTCCAACCGCATAAAACCTTTCGTACGTTTGACAAATGTAATTCAAGCCCATGTCATCTAGCAGAATCTTTTGCACGATGAAAATCGCCACTGTTTTGCTTAATTCGGAACCCGTCTCCATGATGCGGAGACATAGGGGGATGATCTCGGTGGTTAGCAGGAAGTTGATGACGTCCGAGGAGTCGTTTTTGACGAGGGCGCCGATGACGCCGAGGGAGGTTAGGCGGAGGTATTCAAAGGGTCGGGATTTGGAGGTTGTGTTTAGGAAGGGGTAGAGGAAGAGGGGGATGTGTGCTGATAGGTAAGAGGGGTTAGTGGGAAGTGCAGATAGGCGAGAGACTGATGGGCTGAGGACATACCACTGAGGAAAAGAGATCGTGTTTCGTTGTGTGATGCAACACATTGGAGGAGTGCCAGAGCGTTACAGACTCGGTTCGAGGCGGCGGCGGTAAGTTGTGAAGGGTTGAGTAAAGGGTAGACCGAGATGATCTCTTGTAGTAAAGATGTCATAACACCTAAATGTAGGGAGAAAAGGCCAATCATCAGTCATCTCATCTTCTAGCACAAACCACTGTTCAAATGATCCAATCTTACCAAACGAATGCCACAAAATCAATGCCAATTGCGGGAACTGCTCTCTCTTCTTGCTCAATTCCAATAGCGCACTCTCTCTCGTCGCTGGGACTAGTAGTTGTGCAATCCATTCCAATATCCTCCTTTCTTCTTGTCCACCAATACCACTGTCATTGAACCCTGCCAACGCTTGCGACCCATGTCTTTCATCTGGTCCTGCTCCTCCTCCCACACTTCCCCCTCCCCCAACTCCTCCACCACCATTTCCTTGTCCTGTGTTTGGATTCCCTCCTCCTGCAGCCGCCGCTGCTATTCGGTTATAGTGCTGTTGTTGCGCAGCTTGTGCCGCTGCCGCCGCTGCTTGCTGTTGTGCTTGCGCATGGTGGTGATGGAGATGCTGCGGTTGCTGTTGGTGGTGTAATTGTTGCCAACTCGGCTCAGAGGAAGGATATTGCGGTTGGTGAAAGTTGTGTAAGGGAAGCATTGCTGCTATTAGAAGTATATGTGGTTCTCGCTCAGTCGTTGGGAGCTATAGATGTTAGAGATTTGTCAGTCGGAAGATGGATGAAGACTGAGAAACGCTCGGATAGGCGATTAGGGATTAAAATGCAAAGTAGCAGTGACTGGATCGTAAAATTAATGTTACATGAGTTTGAGCCTCAAGATGAGACTGAGGTCGAAAGTGTGGTTCAATGGCGCCTGCACGTGATTCAGGGGCTAAAGTAATCGGCTTCAGAGCAAAGTGAAACACTTAGGCGATAGAGCGAAAGCATCAAGTGTAAAGAGAAGAGTGAAATGTCAAGAGTCGTAAGTGAGAAAAGAAGACAGATCCGCTATGCTTCTCGCTTGGTTTCGTGCAAGGCTATACAAGTACATTTTAATGATCCTCATCACCACAATCAGCTTCCCGCTTCCGTACCTGAGGTGATACCTTTACCCTCTCCAATGAGACTCCAATGATTGCTTTTCCAAGTCCTGCAGCCCTGTGAACCATACCAAAGCTTTCCTAACGCATCCAAGCATTTCACCGATGTTCTTCTTAGTGCAAAAGTCCGGATCCAAATCCTCGTGCTGAAAAGTCCCAAACCCCCTTCCAATGCGACGCCTCATTTCCTATGCTCATCGCTCCCCACTGACATCTCCAATGTCGTCTGCAATAGTGTACAAAATGTCTTTCCGAGTAGGAAAGGGAAAAGGTAAAGTAGTATTAGCTTTTAAATGCAGTCTCGTGTCCTGCGTGTGCAACCTTTGAATTGTGTTGTGTATGATAAAGGGGAAAAGTAGAAGGTTTGTGAAGCTCGACAAGACTATGAGCTCATGATCTGCGGTAAACCGTCACGAATAGGACTATGCCCATCAGTCGGCGAGGTGCAACGTCTAGAAGGAGAGTCCGAAGGCGCAATGAATGCTTGACTGAAAGACGGCGGAGGTCTACGCTCGGGGCTGATGCCGAAGCTGTCGGCATCTCGTAAGATCGTCTTCATGGATTTCACTAGTCCCTGAAGATGTGGCAGGATATGTCGGAGAGTTCCTTTGTCGAAAGGCACCTTGGAATTGTCCTTAGCTGGAGCTGATGTAGGTACCGGCAGCTTACGGTCACGTTTGTGCTGAACAGCCTCAATGACAGAGCGAGCGATAGCTTGGGAGTTCTTCCGAGGCCTGTTAGGGCTTGGTTGAGCGGTAGAGGGTAACGACGATGGTAATGGACCAAATACGTCGTCTTCTGTCGTTGGTGATGCGATGCTGGTAGCAGTAGACTGTCTTCTCGAATTGCTTTCGGACTCATCTGGCCACTGAGCTGCTGCCGCTTGATCGGATGGAAATTGTGGCTCATCGACTTCTTGGTCAGCAAGGTCAATCATGGCGTCGACTTCATCAAAAATAGCCAGTGCCTGATTGTCATTGAGACCCATTCGAGTTGCTCGAAGACGTAGTTCCTTGAGCTCTTCTATGAGTACACCCCACTCTTTCAGCAAGCCTATATTAGCAAGGACATTCGATTGTTGTTCCCGAATTGCTTGAGGCACGATTATTGCGATTCCACTGTCAGTCCTGGCTTCAGCCTTCGCTGCAGGAATTGTGGGTAGTACTGTCGGGATATCAAAGTCGAAGTCATCGTCCCAATCTTCAGTTGCGCCCTTCATGCCAACACCCCATGTCCCAAATTTGCTGGCAACACCAGCACGGGGTTCAAGCTGGTCGTTCATGATCGCCGGCACACTCTGGCTCCTGGCGTGAGGGCCACTAGGCGCACGTCGACTATCAGGTCTACTGTTCCGACCGTTACTATTCTTCTTGTTGCCATGCACTGTCTTCGGCCTTGGTGGATAATCCGATTGATTTCTTTCCAGTACAGGATGCTCAGACCAGTCAAACAAGCTGCTTTTGGAATCTCCATTAACATCTGCTTGCCTTGTTTTGCGATGATCATAGGGATGTGGCAGAAGTGCCTCACCAGTTCGATTAAACGAAGCATCCAGGTCTTCCTGTACATCCTCAGAAGGGTCTTCGGACCAATCAGTCAAGCTCCGTACGTGTCTAGATATTCCCATTGACACTTCATGCTCATCATGGTTCGGCCACTCATCCTCAATTTCATCGTCCCAGTTCAGCTTGCCTAGACTCAAGGGCTGCTTTGTTCCTGGTGAAGATGATTCAGTTCGCTGGATCATGGTCTGATGGCTCAACCGGTGTTGTATGTCAATATCATGCTGTGATGATGTCGTTATCCTTCTCGGCGTGATTGCATTCTCATCCTCCTCAAAGATCACGTCATCATGAGCACGCATCGTTGTTGGAGAACCAGTACCAGATATGTCTTGTAGAGAAGTAGTACGACTTCGATCTCCTTCATCTTTATCGAATAAAGAGCCTGGAAAAGCACCACTACCACCAGTCATTCCCGTTCGAACTGAATCATAAGCAGTATCGCTTTTGAAATCAGCTTCATCCTCATCACACAAGCTGAACACTCTATTGTCACCATCAGAACCGATTTGACTGGACGTAAAGTCTGAGGGCGCTGTAGAGTGGTAAGAAGGTCGGATCATGGAGTTGTTATGCTCGGCAACAGCCAGAGGCAGAGCAGGTGACGAAGAACCTGCCACTGACGGGGCAACCACCTCCGCTGAGAAAGAACGGGTATGTTCCTCGGTCTTGTAGCTGGTGACCATGACAAGTTCTAGTGGGTCCTCTGAACGACTTGTATTTCTTGTGTATGAAACCATGGCGCTCAAAGACCTCGCATGCTCGGATCGTCCATCCGAGGCTAGAAGACCATTTGTGGCACTACTGTTATCGCGCTTAGTTGATAGCACAGGTGACGACGCAGTGCGAAGTTCTGTAGGCCGCTGCAGTCGACGGCGTGGTATCTTAGGCTCATCTGATGGCTTTCTGGTTAATGAAACACTTGCCAACATATCACTTATGGAAAAAGACCGCCTAGATTTCGGTCTTTTGACTTCAGAATCGGGTTGTAGAGGCTCGGGTGTGGCGGATCCAAAATATGATGAAAAATCGAAAGATAATATCGAGCGTCTTTTCTCAGCCCGATGTTTCGGCAGAAGACGCCGTCGTGGTTTGGGTTCTAGTTCTTCTGGCTTGAGAAGTGTAGGTGTGTATGTTTTTCTTGGCACAATATGTCGAATGCCTTCTTGATGCTGCTCAGTGAACCTACCTGTAGCAGGATAGGCAGTCGACGACTCTGCTAGTGTTTGGAAGTATGGCTTGAATTGCTCCTCTGTAGGAATCGGCTTCATTGAGTCAGGCCGCGCCTGTACATCAGTATTTTGCGCTTTAGATGCGCCGTAAGTAAAGGTTGTAGCACGCCGCTCCAAATCCTTCTCTTCTTTAGCAGCCTGCTCGGAGGATGTGGGCCATAGTTGAGTAGAAAGGCTTCTAGTAGTAGATCTTCGTTTCAGGAGTTTTGCAGGACCAACAGAACTGCGATTCGTGTCCAGGTCTGCTGAAGAGTTGTGATTCTGTCCAGATGTACCGTGGCCATTCAGCTGCTGCGCTTGTTCATGCGCTTGCCCTGACTGCAAACCCATTGACGATCCTGGCCTCCTTCTCTTAACGACGAGATGTGACTTGGACGTGGATTGTGAATGTAGATTTTCTGTACCTCCATGCTGGGACGAGCCTACAATGCTAGCATGAGTTCGCTCATACCGCGTCTCAAGTCCAGAGGATGTTGCAGGACGCCTGTCGTTGGGATCAAGGCGGGAGGAGGATGAGTGCGTTGGCTCAAAGGAAGATGTCGGTCGTGGAGGGTATGGCTCGTTGGTTCGAAGAGGTGCGGATGCGGAGCGAGGAGCTTGTGGAGTACTTCGGGCTTGATCTGAGGAGGAAGGGGACTTTTTGTGAGGTATGCATCCAAAAGCAATACCAACCGCAGCTACGCCGACTGTGCTGGTTGCGCATAGCTGCAGAGGAGTTAGCACAGTACATACAACGATATAATCATGCGGACGAAGTCTGATGGGTGATGTAGCTGCATACTGTGGATATCGTCTTCATAATTGTGACCGTTGCAGGGAATAGGAGATGCGAGCCAGTCGTAGTGGTGATAGTATCGTTGTTGCTGGGATGCACCTGGGCATCATTGGGAGACGAGGAGCGCGAGAAGTGCGTGTACTGCTGGGGTGCCAAAGAAACGAGGCGTGAATGTCCTCGAAGACTAGTTTCTGGGGAAAGCCAGTGAGCCCTGATCGAGACGCACAGAAGTGAACCTGGCGTGCTTTCTTTCAGAGGGGTAGATAATATAATGCAACACACCGGCAGCCTAAGTTCCAAGACCAACAGCTACCTCTCTAGCACAAGGAGCGTCGTCGTGGTCAACACAGCGCAGGCTGGAGTTGATTCGAATGTCCTCAGTAGCAGACACGCATACTGTAAGGCTGACCCAGACCGTTGCTAGGCGAGATTGGAACGTGACATTACATATAACATCAGACCACACGGGATATGCAACCTATGTCGTTCAATTTTCGTGCGCAATAAAGCAGCCTATGAGTCTCTACTCATCTACTCGGAATCTATTCTAGGAAAGCGTCTGATGCGCCGACTGATCTATGAGGCGCAAAAAAGGTACATTACAGTATGCAGAGACAGGGTCTGGGGTGACACATCTTATCTGCAAGATCCGGACTGAAACATGTCTTCTGTGCGAGACGCCGTCAAGATATGCTCGTCTACAGCACGAGACACATCCTTGACAAAGACAAGGTATGGCGTCTAGCGAGTCTGTGTTTCCGCCAATGACGCTTTTTACACACTTGGTCAAAGACATCACCTCAACCCTCCACCATGACTGCCGAAGATGAAATTCGCCGAGATGGTCAGCGGGGTATCAATATGATGATCTGCAAATATGCTGCACAGACAAGATCGAAGCAGCTGGCCTGCTTGGTCGAGGTAGCGTCCTGTGAAGTACAAATGAGAGCCGGACATAGCGTCTCAATGGCGCATGGCATAGTAAAGTAGCTAGCAGCTCTGAACAATAGCATACTCAGACCGCCTTTATCTATCTTGTAGCGTCTGCTATGTCCTTGTGCAACCCCCCTGGCAGCCTATCCACTCCAATCGCAAAACGTGCATAAAATAGCGAGGCTTTGCTAGCAGATTTGTCAATCGTGTTTTGGACTTCAAATTTCCGCTTCTGTATCAAAACAGCCAAGAGACTAAGAGAGTCTAATCGGAGTAGTCTCTCTCCCACGTGGGATTCGGCCTTAGGGTTAAATCAATCGTGACGACGTCCTCAGGTCCTCTTTCCTCTCTCGTGCTCTTCTCTCGTGCTCTTGCCAGCCACATATCCTACGATCTTTAATCTTCTCCTTTTGCATTATTATCACCTAGTGCCTCTTCTTTCTTTCTCCTAGACTCCCCTTATCGCTTGCACTCCTGAGGTCTTTTGCAAAACAGCACGCGGCATATCAAGTGGGGATTATCTGGCCTCAACCATCTCCTACCACAACGAACGAGGACTCGTCAGCAGTATACTTTTGCCTCTGAAATCCGTGGCCATTGGCGCCCGAATTAGACAAACTGTTCAGGCATAATACATGTGTGCTCAGAAAACGCCAGGCACCACAGCGCGAAGATTAGGCCGACGGCACTACAAGTGGAGGGCTGTAACGTAATAGCTTTCTATTCTATTGCAGGTTGACTTGAATCGGCTTCTCCAATTGAACCTGTAGACGGAAAAGCAGTGGACAATGTCTTCGAGTTTCTTACACATGTCGAATGGCGACGACAGCTACTCATCATGCGATTACATAAATTTGGCATATGATCCTGCAAATTCAGATAAATCAGCAAAGGCACTCATCTATGCGTTACGACCTGATTGGGAGTCATCCGACGGTGATGTAGAGTTTGTCAGATTCAAAGAAGGCATAACGAACAGTGTAAGTTTAAATGCGCTACTTGAAGTTCTTACAACCAGACTCAGACAATTTCCCTAGCTTTTCAAGGCAATCAAAAAACGACCTGGCTTGAGTGAGCGCGAACTTGACAACGAAGCCGTTATGGTGAGAGCATATGGTAATGGTACTGATCTGATCATCGACCGAGAAAGGGAAGCAAAATCGCATTCTCTTCTGGCAAAGCATCATCTAGCGCCACCTTTGTATGCACGTTTTGATAATGGTCTACTTTATAAATATATCGAGGGAGAAGCATGTAGCTCAGAAGACCTGCGACAACCAGGAATTGTGCGTGCTATTGCGCGACTACTAGGTATATGGCATGCCACGTTACCTATATCTGAAGCTGTAGGGACGCCATTACACTTCGAACATATTGCAAGATATTTGTCCGGCAAGCCACAAACGAATTTATGGACAGTAATGCAGAAATGGATTACTGCATTACCCAGCGAAACGAAGCAGCAACGTGAGCGCAACTCAAAGCTGCAAGTAGAAGTAGAGCAAGCCACAAAACTACTCGGAAACACGCCAGGTCTCAACAAAGGCGATTACATCCTCGGTCACTGCGATTTACTCAGCGGCAACGTGATCATCTTACCAGACGAATCCCACTGTGGAAGCTGTGGCAACTCCGCCACAGCCGTCAACTTCATTGACTACGAATACGCTACACCAGTACCAGCTGCGTTCGATCTAGCCAACCACTTTGCAGAATGGGGCGGCTTCGACTGTGATTACAGTGTCTTACCAACCCGACGCCAACGACGAGACTTTGTCAAAGAATACGTCCGGAGCTATAGATCCCACCACAAACGAAGTACCCGAGCGAACAGTTGCGGCAACACCCAACCATACACCTCATCCGAGGAGCATGACATTGACAACCTCATGGCCGAAGTCGATGCGTTCCGTGGAATGCCTGGGCTTTATTGGGGTATATGGGCGCTTATCCAGGCTACCATTTCGGAAATAGACTTTGATTATGCTTCGTATGCCGAAGTCAGATTAGCGGAGTACTGGGCATGGAAAGCGGAGATGGACGGGTCGCGTGAAAGAAATGGGGAGAAGATGTCAATACGGGAACAACGTCTGGCGCAAGAAGAGTGATGGGGATGTTGGAGACGAAGATGTTCATTCTTGTATACATGTGGAAAAAGCTGATGGAATATTGGTTGAACACCAGAGCAAAGTCGCCCGAAGGACACTCAAGATATGTATACGTCAATGCGACTCTTGATCGTGACCATGACCTGCCACACAATGGTCTTACTCCCAGCAAGCCATGACAAGGAAAACTCGCGCGCACACCATGGAACCCATCACCATTCCCATTCGAACAGTAAGTATATTGTCACAAGAAGACATATTCTTCATTTGCATCACCACTATATCCAGTGAATGGCTACCATGGCATGAGCCAACCCAAGATTATGTCACACACTACAAACGTCCCCACAGCATCAATCATGAAGAGACGAGGATGGGAAATGGCGAGAGAGGAAAGTTTGGCAAGGAACACCAGAGCTGCCTCAATGAAGCATCGTTGTCATGATTAACATTACTGATAAATACACTGGAAAGAGTCTGCTTCCATTCTCAAACATCCAATGTCTAGTCTGAACGACGTCTAGGGGGTTCCTTTTGCCATGCCCAGTCTGAACCAACCGCAATGCCCATCCAAAGAAAGTCGTGAAATTCATGACTGACCTACACCGACACTCAGACCCTCGCCTCATTCTCGCTTTTTTCAGTGCTATTCTCCCTCGTCAATATCCTGCTCATGTCTCCGATCACACTAACAGAATACCTTCGTGCCTTTGCCAACGCCTTAGCAACACGCGAAGGCCCAGTGTAACACCTTGCAATCATCATGCAGATAGAAGATGCGAACAGACATCCTCCGCACCATAGTTGCAACACATACGATTGGAAGTGGTATGTGCCATACAGATAGCCGACAATGACAGGGCCGGTAAGCGCAAAGACGGCAGAGATGGTGTACATCATACCAGTCCAATGGCCAAGCTTTGCTTGTTTCAGAGGGTCACTACGACCGAGGATATTGGCCATGGAGGCAGGAGGAAGACCAATGATCGCGCCAGAGACAGCTCCGAAAATTACACAGAAGGCGATTGCAGTGCTCGCGCTGTTTGTCAGAGACCAGAGGACGAGCACGAGGAGTGATCCCAGGAGAGTGGAGGCGGCGTGCACGTTGAGTGTACCGAACCTTTCTGCCATTGTGGCAGATGCAAGACGCCCGATGGTACTGCAACCGTTGATGATACAGAGGAACCAGTATGTCTCGAGTGTGTCGAATCTGCCTTGTCTCAATTCACCTTGGGGAGTAACCTTTTTGGCAAGATTCTTACTGGCAGCCCACTAGTGAAAATTATTAGCAAGATTTAGGCGGTAGCATCGGATCAGTCCACTTACATCCTCAAAGTTGAAGAAAATGGCATAGAAACCGAAGAACAAGAAGCAAATACCGGCAGTGAACCAGTTGAATGCAGGGTTCCTGAATGCATCCATGTCAACCCAGACTTGGAGCTTGGCCCATTTCTCTGGCTTGCGGAAGATGTGCTCTGGGTTAGGTACTGCAAGTAACCAAGCAAGCAGGGCAGTAAGCCCGACTAGACCTGTGAACCAGCGCACAGCAACTGCGAAGCCGCACTTAACAAGCAGGAACCTGATGAGCACGGGATAAATGACACCAGCTGTAGTCATGATCAGTTCGTGTACATTGTCGAATGCATATAACGATATCATACCAATGCTAGCTCCACAAGCAACGATACCAATTGCAACAGCTTTCCTCTTAACGAACCAGGTAGCAGCAACTGTTGTCATGTTTAGTCATATTGTGTGGAATAGCTCGACAGCAATTGTTAACATACCTTGAGAACTAGATACGAAGAAGCAGGCCATGCCCAACCCAACGGTCAAGCCTTGAGCAGCCCAAATCTGACCATATGCTCCCACCTTTACGCCACTCAGGCCAAACATGCCACCGGTAACCAGGATAGCACCGGTGAAGATGAGCTTACGTGCGTGTCCTGCATCCAGTAATCTTCCAGCCACAAAAGCGAACAACAAGACGATAAATGATTGTGTAGATCCAACCAAGTTGAGCAAGATCTGACTTTGACCTTCGAGATGGTCGATAGAGTAGTACGAGGCGAAGGTACCATACGCATTGACCAGACCCCAAGAGTCGAACATCAGAAGGAAGCAACCGAAAAGGCATGCCCAAGGGCGCCATCCTTTAGGCCAGTTTGGTATAGTCTCATCAACGGAAGCTCTGTAATCTTCAGCGTCGCAAGTCTCGACTGGTGTGCGTATGCCTTCTGGAATATGAGGTAGACCATAGAATCTCAGCGCTGAAGCTCCAGGGGCCATGTCTCGGAAGCTGGTTGCAGAAGAGTCAATCGCGGTCGAGGGCATAGTTGATAGTGGTGGCAGAGATGAACGAGCAGGGGAGAATGGTGATGGTGATCGAGAACGAGAGCGAGCTCGTGGTGAATGAGACATTTTGAATTAGGTTTTGATAGCAAGTAGGAAGTGTTCCGTAGTCCTGGTTCAGTAAAGAAGTCGAATGGAATGAATTGTGAGTCGTGTAACGAGAGATATAAGTAGTCAATGGATGACCAGCTGTTAGCAATAAACTTTTCGTGATGTTGTAAGTGCGGAATTGAGAATGATGAGAGGGTGTGAAGACGATGTAGAGATGTTGAAGGTAATATATGTTAGACGGGCTCGAGTCACACAAAGGGATTGAACGCCTGGAGAGTGATCCACCTTCTCTTGCTCTCACAGTCCTTCAATGGCACACGTGTAGATCTTCTATCGTTGCGTTGCTCAGAATGACTGCGGCGAGAGATAACGAACCAAGCTAATGCACAAAGTCTAGTCTGCATAGCTGGGCAGCAGTGCACATAATCACATTCAACATGAATTCTACATTAGAATTCCGCGTCACGCAATATCTTGCTCACAACACACTTTCAACTGTACGGGGCTATCATGACCTCGTCCATTCAGATTCCTTTCCTGAAAAGAGAGAGGCTCATCGTTCCCAGAATTGCAACTTAAGCATGCGCACAACTCCACCACACCAACCTCCGAGATATGATGGATGGAGATCATCAGATAAGCCGGGAATCACAAGTCAATGCCCAGAGAAACAACGCACATCATGCAAGCTTGAGTTTCAGGTGCAAGCCTGCTCGTAATGGCCAAGGAGATGTTGTTGGGAAGCAGGAGCAGAGAAGTGTAGACGACGTCGACCCTGGACAAGTTGCGAAGCGGCGATCCTTGGCCAACAAATCAGCAAATAGACTTCTTGACAAGACCATGACGCTATCAAGACCGATCGGGCCATCATGAAGTCTGCCCATGGGCTGTGAGGAGAAAAGAGTCTGGGGTGAAGGACCGATATGGAGGTGGACGGCTTCTTCCAGGTTACATCTTGCCAACATGATCCGAGGTATTGGCGCGAGCATGTCGTGCAGCGTGGATCATTCTTGGGAGTGACAGCTAGGGCGGTGTAGACGGGTGTCATGCTCATGCTGAATTGTCTCGGCGTCAAGCATGGCGGAGGTTGTTGTTGAGGATTGAGGCTATGCTGGCCAGACCGACGCCTCTGTGTCAGGCCAAGCTAAACCAAGCTAAAGTCAAGACAACATCGTCGTGTCAAGCTATCGGCTCTTTCGATAGGGACTTTTTAACTCGAGTCATATTGAATGGGAATAACGAAGGTGTTTGTGTCGAAGCTGACACGATGAGCTGTTCATGAAAGAGGAGAATCTTGGCGTCTTGGCAGTGACAGCGACAACAATCAATCAAGAGTGCGTGGCAGTGCTTTGCTCATCAGGAAAGAGCTTGGTCAAAGGCGTTGTTGCACTCACATTTCGAATGCTTTATGCTACTGGCTACTGCTCCACGTTTCCTTCAGAAGCTGGTCTTTCGGCGAGCTCTTGCAGAAACAAAGATTCGGTGTTTCAGGTTGATCTGAAAGAATACGTAAGGATGACAAAGTACTTGCGTACCTCATTCACTTCAAGCCTGAAATGAACCCTGCCAGCTCTAATCTGCAAATAAGAAGAGGCTAGAGACCCTGCTCTACTCTTCTGTGATCCGGCTGAATTGCTCGGCCAACTAGTCTTCAGGATCTCATCACCTTACATCACCTTACTTTACACCATCTTACTGTTGCTCTTGCTCCATCTACCAGCTCCCAAAAACCACGCTTTCAGCACCAGAAGATAGTAAAGAAGATCATCAGCTGAATATTGTCTTGGAGACTACCGCCGCTTTATCCGGGGCTAACCATTGACTTGGCATTATGTTAAAAGCTTTTCTCCTCGAACGAATACGATGGCAGGGATGCATATTAACGTAACCACACGCTCGTGGTCATTCGTAGAGTTGTGTAAATGCGACTTTCAAATCAAGTGATTGTTAGCATACATACCGCTGCCAGACTGGAATGGGTAAAAGAGCTACTGCCATGGGTCTACCTAGTAAGCAAGCAATGATCTATCATTACTGGGTGCAATGGCTCACATTATATTCTAGTCGAGCTACTGGAATCATGACCTCAAATCGAGTCAATATCTGTCGTATACCCTAGAAGCAAGTAAGAAGGAGACTTTCGGAATCCTCAATGGGCTTCGAGGTATTGCAGCGATAGCAGTCGTTGCAACTCATCTTTCATACTACCTCGGCGTCTGCCACCTTGCAACTGCTGCTCCGGCAGTAGATTTCTTTTTCATGCTCAGCGGTCTCGTTGTTTCTTATCGTTATGAAGGTAGACTTCAGGATGGTAGTCTCGAGTGGAAGCGTTTTATGCTGAGACGCGCTATCCGCCTCTATCCTCTCTACTTCTTCGGCCTTATCTGGGAGTCCTCGCAATATGGCTGCTACAACGCCCTTCCACAGCACAAGCTACGTACAAATTCTTCGCTACGTTCACCGTCAATCCTTTCATGCTACCTATGCCTTTCATTTGGCCAGATCCAGCTCCAGGCCTGAAGTATGCAAATATGATAAACATCCACGACTTCTTCCCATTGAACTTCCCTACCTGGTCATTGTTCTTCGAAATAGTGATCAATCTCGGATATGTGCTGATAGCGCCGTATTTGACGGATAGAGTCCTGACACTCTTGATGGGAGCCAGTTTTATCGGCTTGACCTGCATCGGGTATACATTTGGGACATTGGATCAAGGCACGCAGCGTCATCAGTTCTTTGGGGCTTCAGCACGGGTAACGTTTGGCTTCTGTATTGGTACTGTTCAATCTCGTTCATGGCTAGCTCGTAAGAGTAAGATCTCATTCCACCCCATGTTCTTGTTCATACTGCTATGGCTGCCATTAGTGCTGAAGCCTGACGGATCAACGCTAGCGTGGCTCTACGACCTAGCCATAGTCGGCATCTACATGCCAATATTGCTGTGGCTAGGCGCTAGCAGTTCTCCCTCCGAGACCTGGCTGTCGGCATCGAGAGTACTGGGAATATTGTCATATCCGATATGTGTGATCCATGTGCCTATCTGGAACTCTCTACGCGCATCGTACGGTTGGCAAGGGAACGAGATATTGCACAAATATGAGCCGTGGAGTGGTTTCGTGCTTGTGATTGTGCTTTGCATTATTGCTTGGTCTATGGACAAGTTTGTGGACCGTCCAACTCGTCGATTGCTAAGTAACATTCTTCTATGGCAGATGACTTGATTCACCAGTGACACGTTCCGAATCGGATGTATATCACTCAAGCAGCTTATCTCGGAGGTACCACGAAGGCCTACAACTGATAGTACCTAGGTAGTTCACGTCGGCCGAAGAGATAGTGTTTCAACGGATAGCCCCGCTTTCGAGCTTGGCGTTTCATGCTCGTCTCGCTTCTTATCATCTGACTTACACCAACATTCTTCACCAAAACTAACCTGTCCCTACTCTCAACATGCCTCATGCTACAGAAAGTGACACTGAGAATGGCTTTGACTTCCCCAACTTGCCTCCTTTTCCCAAAGACGTCCCAACTGCACCTCTTTTGGGCATTGAACTTGTGAAACTCTTATCAGGTGACGAGGAAGAAATCAATCGTCTTTGGAACGCATGTCGTGACCTTGGCTTCTTCTACCTTCACTTAGCTGGAGCCGAAAACAATGAAGTCAATGTCAATGGCAACCAACTTCTCCTCGACGCAGAGGAGTTGTTCAAAGTAGCCAAGCAATTCTACGACCTTCCTGTGTCCGAAAAGATCAAATACGATTTCAAGGCAAAGGGCAGCTACTTCGGGTACAAAGGCTATGGAGACGGAATGATTGACAATAAGGGCACGTCCGACCGTAACGAGTTTTATAATGTAAGCTGATCGTCACATCTATATTACCGTACCACGAGTTACTGACTGAGAAAACTATAAGATTCCCAAAGACGACATCCTGGGACACATAGAACCCCTTCCGGCTCCATCGCTACTGCAGGAGCATCGACCACTACTAAAATCATACATTGAACAATCTCATGCCGTCGTCACACTCATTCTCAACCTGCTCAACCAGGGTCTCCAACTACCACAGGGAGCTCTACCTTCACGACACCGATTACAAGCCATATCAGGCGATCAAGTCCGCTTCGTGCACGCCCCTCCACAACCAGCAGATGATAGACGCACAGCACTCGGCGAGCATACTGATTTCGGAAGCGTGACTATCTTGCATAATCGACTTGGAGGCTTGCAGGTGCGGCCGCCTGGTGGTGAGTGGTGTTATGTGAAACCACTCAAGGGGCATGCGGTGGTGAATCTGGTATGTTGAAAGTTTCATTCCGTGAGATTAGTGGAGTGCATGCTGATGATTGAGCTTAGGGAGATGCTATGGTACGCTTCACATCGGGTATCTTGAGGAGCAACGTGCATCGCGTGGTCAATCCGCCAGGCTTGCAGGCAGACTCAACGCGGATGAGCTTGGGTATGTCGTCCTTATATCTTGGCTTGACTAGACTCGATCGCTGACTATATGAATAGTATATTTTGCCCGACCCGAAGACGATGTCATACTTAAACCTCTTGATGGAAGTTCCATGATTGATGCGCAGAAAGCTGAAAGTGGTACTGATGACGGGGAGGCCATGAATGCGAAAGATTGGATCCTGAGAAGAGCGTTACAAAGACGCAAGGGAGGCGATTTTAGCAAGAGTATAGGCACTGAAAGCTCGGTCAAGGCGTGATTACATTCGCCGCTTGGGTTGTGCGGAAATATGCAGCGTTGTATTCAGTATATGCCACTGTCCTTACTGCCTTCTATCAATCCTCATGCTTCCGATCGTGTGACGCAACCATACTATCCGAAGCATATACCAACATCTCTTCATTTGCCGTCCTTATCCATCTGTTCCTGATACCACTCCTCCAAACTCGTCGGCTTCCTCCCCAACAACCACTCGCAAACCCGCGGACTGCCCTTGAGTCCATGATTATCATAATACAGCAACAATCTCTGAATCCCATCCAACATCCTCTGCTCCTTCTTCTCTCCCATCATTCTCCCCGCAAACCCCTGCACAGCCTCCTCATAACTCTGCTTCACAATCTTCGTCTCCTTGCCGCTCATCCTATCAAAAATCCTCACCCTTTCTGTGTACGACACCGGGCTTGTCGAACACAGCGGGTATTGCGCAAGATAATGCCTCTCCCCTTCCTGAATCACCTTAGCCGCCACCTCGCTCAAATCACGCAGCGCAAGAAAGCTGAATTCAATATCAGGGTCATACGGCGCTGGAAAAATGCCCTTATCCCGCATGAGAGCGTAGGGCAGGTTATCCATGAAATGCGTCGGCTGCAGGATTGTGTAGTTAAGTCCGGACTCAATCAAATACTCCTCGACATAACGCTTGCAGTCATGGTTCATCAGTTTGCGTAACTGGGTATTAAGCACGCTCGAATAGATGAAATGTCGGAACCGGTTACCAGGCCGCTTGCTCTCAAACACAGCGGCATCGATGGCGTTGTAGCCTATCTCGGCTTCGTGAGGATGAAAGGGAGGCCCGACGTGGTAGAAGACTGTGGCGTTGTGGACTAGAGCGCGGGCGGAGCTGGGCTCGATGAGGTCGGCGCGGATGACTTCGGCGGAGGGGTATTGAGAGGATAGTTTGGCGTGAGACTTCTCGGAGTTGACGATCAGCCGGAGGGAGGTGTTGGGATGGGAGATGAGGCGAGGAATTAGGAAGCTGTTTTGTCTGCCGCTGGCGCATGTTATGACGATTAGGTCGTCTGTTGACATGTTTTATAGGGACAGTACAGCACAAACGATGGAAGGGCTATCTTCAGGTCCTTCAACAGTGACAGGGGACTCACGTTTAATATGAGCTAGCCTTATATTGCTGATGATGACGAAGGTTCGGTAGGATTGAGGGCCGAAGCTGACGTGAGGATCATCTTGAAATGTGGGGGTTTCAGGTTTGTCTCTGTTTCCACGCAGAGTTGTTGTTGAAATTCTGCTATTGCTAGGTATACGTTAAATGACTCTACCTGCTCCCAATATGCTGCCTGATATTCTTCAGTGTCAGCCAGTGCAAGAGACATATAATCTTTTACTAGCTGCCCGAAACAACACAGTCCCTGGATCATCTCTATATCTCCAGCACTCCGCATAAGATCTTTTCGCAAAGCGAGTACTTGCTTCTCACCAGCCTCATTCACTTCCTAGGTAGGATTGTGGTGCAGTAGATTTGTGTAACAGTATCCGTCGACCATATCTATACACAAGCACTTCATCAAGTGCACGGGCTTTCCACTTCAGACCCAGGATGTCCAACTAGCTCTTCGAGATGCTCTACTGTGGATGTACTATTCAAGTCTCTATAGTGGGACCCAATACAGGACGCATTTGACATGATACCTACTTTATTGACCACTATCGACTGCGAGGGTTGTTGGCGTTGGTTTCGGCTATGGCTTCTGCTGCTGGATTAGGAGAATGATCGGTCTCCGCATCCAAAGCTGTCACACTTAACAGTTGACCTTCACTAGCGACAAGCTCACTGCGCCTTTCAATTGCACTGGGGATTTGAGCGGAAGTGAGTCTCGATGCGGTCGATGATCGCACTTGGTAAGTCACCGTCGATCTCAAAGTGCTCGATGTGGCGCAGAATAGTGCAAAGGGCGTCGGAAAGGTTGTATTGGTTGGCAAAGAGTCTCCTGAAATTGTTGCGAGTCACCCCATCGTGGATATTGTCGATGACGCGCTGAAGCATAAAATAGGACGCTCCTGCGTGAGTGAGTAATGCATCGATGTCGGGGCAATACACCCGAACCTCACCGAAGTAAGCAGAGGAGTAATAAACTGAAAGATGTCTAAGGTGATGACAGTATATGCCGATAGTTTTGACGACATTGACCATTTCGCGCTTCAAGCTTCGCACCTCGGTATCACAATTGTCTTGCGTGAAACTGGTCGTGTCATGAACCACAACTCGGAGGTGGCGAAGTTGCGCAAGCTCGGCAGGTTTCACGTACACCTCGAAGATCTGGCCAAGTCTGACATTTCTTGAGGTTCCATCAATAAGTGTGAGGAAGTGGTTGTCGGACCAGAATATGGACATGGCTTCAGCGTGAACCTGTTTGCTACTTCTGATGAATCCAGATGCCGCTTTTAGAGGGTTAAACGTTGACTTGCCTCTCAGAAGCTGCTCGACTTGAGAACGAAGAACGTGACGACTGTAGACTGAAGAGCAAAACTGCACTCGAGGTATGAGCTTCAAAGCCTCGAAGCGAGTTTTGTCGATTGGTTCGATATAAGCGACAAGAAGCTCGCGGTAAATCTGAGAGATTGTGAGAACAGTTTCTTGACTTACACTCCAAAAGACGCAAAAGCAGCTTACCTGATCACGAATCTCCCTAGGGAAGTCCATGAAAGCTTCTGCCCGATTCAGCAATGTCGGCTCTCTCAGGCTTCTGGCGACCAGTGCGACAGAAGTCATTGTGTTGCTCCCAGTCATCTTTCTTACAGCGTTTGCTGCAGTAGTAGACTTGCTCACATCCCTTGCATTCTTGAGTAGCATCGTTTGAACAGCGTTCAAGCGCGCATTGTCCGATTTGAACGTCTGACTTGGCCTGAAGAGACATGTCGAGCAAGATTGATCTCGAAGCTGTTACGTAAAGTCCCAAAGCTGTCGCGTAAATTCACAAAGCTGTTGCTGATCGTGAAATGAGTGGTCAGAGCGAAATCAAACACGAGGTGCATTGTTTGTACAAACGATGCAATGAATGCGACGACTGAGTAAACAGTAAAACCTTGGTAAATGTTCGATTGAAGTCCACAAACTCAAGGTATGAAGAAAAGAAACGTGAAACAGGAAGGGATAGAGGAAGGGATGGAGAGTGAAAAGCAAACGAAGGAAAGAGCGAGTGCGGGGCGTGTGACATGAGCTAGCTAATAGAGCTAATGCAGGTTGCCGACAGAATGGAAAGTGCAATGTTGCAATGTTGAGGAAATCCTGACTCTGCTGAGTTTGACATTGAGAATCACCATGCCAGCATCATTCCACGTCCAAACTTGAGATTGAGGCGGAGGCTGGCATTACGCACGCTACCTAAGACGCATATACTGCTTGCTGGTCATCGCACAAAAACTGCTGGTCATACTCACGATGACCGGTCAGAAGACAGTAATTGTGCAAGGGGACTGACTGATCTCTACAGCAGTAGGATCTGACGTGGTAAAGCAATTGGTTTCATCTGAACCAAGAGTTGGAGAAGCTGAACCCAAAAAAGGGCAAAGCGATATCGGACTCAGAGAAGGCCAGATCGCATTATATCAGAAGAAATCAATAGCCTCACGAGAAATAGAAAGCCAATCGAAGGCGAGCTTGACATGATCAGTAGAGAAATAGAAAGCCAATCGAAGGCGAGCTTGACATGATCAGTTGGATTATAACACACAATGCACAACAAGGACAACAAGGGATGGGACAGAGCAAGGTGGCATGTGAAGCTTATTTCATTATTTTCTGAAACGCTGGAGCTGTCTCAAATCTCATAAGATGAGCAGCAATCTTCAGCAGGGGTATTCGCATATCTTCGTGTAGAACGCTTTCCATCCACCTCTGACCCAAGTATAGCAGAAGCCAATCCTCCCATTCTCAAGCCATGGTCGATGTCATGCTGAAGTTGTCATGTGAAGCACCGGAAGCGAGACGCTTAGACGGAGTTCTTGTTGGCTAGAATAGAACGTTAGTACAGAATAGATGGGATCAGGATCAGATGAACATACCAGAGGCAGAGCCCTCGTGCTTGGACTGCTCCATCTTGTCGGAGACAGCGCCCATGGCACCAGATGCACGGTCGGTGAGAGAGCTGTTGCCGGGAACGTTACCCTTGGCCTGCTCCTTGTTGCCCTCCTTGGAAGCCTCAGCAGACTGTGATTGATGGTTAGTGAGAGAGTTCACGATGGAGATGGGAGGAGATGAGAACAAACCTTTCCCTGGATGGTCTCAGAGACGTAGTTGGCGGCGTTGGCAACAGAGTTGGAGATCTGGCCGACAATTCCCTCGTTGGGTGCGTTTGCGTTAGGGGCAGACATTTTGGTTGAGTTGGTGATTTGAGTTGAAGAGTTGGGAAAGTTGTTTTGTAGAGTGTGATTGAGATGTGTGATGGTCAGAAGAAGAGGAAGCAAGAGAAAGGATGTGCGGGACAAGGCAAGCTATTTGAAGAGGGGTTCCCAGGGTCTAAGCTCGACAGCTAGGGCAACTGCACCCCGCCCCCTCTCTGGCAGCTACGTCACATTGCATGTGACCAGACCCACTTTCAATTTGGCGTCGGAAGCTGTCACCGGTTGGGAGTTATTCCAACTCATGGGACGGTTTCACTGGCTGTCGTTCTTACCACGCTTTCAAACCCTGCAAATCCCTGTTGTCACAGGCTCCCGCGCCGAGCACTCGACCAAAGACACAAGCTCTTCGCGCTTCGAGGCTCTTCGGTGATTGTCTTTGAGGAGAGCTGCAGGGGAAAGCCCTCAATCTAGCTAATTAATTGTCAATCTCCCTTCTCTTGCCCCACCTCGACGTCAAGCGTCAACACACAGCCTCACATAAGCGTTTTTAGCGTGACTAGGGTGACGTACCACTGTCACGAGACGGTCAAGCCACAGGGCGTCTGGAGTTCCCAGAGATCGACGATGGTAGCATAGAGAAACTGGACGAAGGAAGCTTTTCGTTGTTGACACGTATCAATATTTCATGGCGTTCCAGCCTGTTGACGATGACGCTGGTTGTTGCTGTAGCCTTGGAGCAGGCAGTCTCCTAACTCCCATACGTACATACAATAATCAAGCAACAACAGAACGCCCAGATCTCACCAGTACAATATTATCGTATGAAGATAATCTGTCTGAGACGTTAAGGTACAATTGGTTGCTGAAGTTTTGCGTCGTCCCTCAAGTCTGAATCTGCATAGAAGAGTGCACTCTACGCTTTCAAGCTAAGACGTGTAGTGCGGCAAGACTATGAGCAATCAACACAGCGATAAGTTTGTCCAAGGACAACCTTGCTGCTGAACCCTGATACGGTGAACCCTGATACGGTGCCATCGTTGTCGATAAAGCAGACAATGTACTCGTGCTAATTGAACCGGTAGTAGTCTACAAAGTAGTCAATATGAAGTTTTGCACACCGAAAGACATTTGAACTCACGGGCACAGAGCCAGAGATTGTATGCGTAGTTGCAAGTGTCGTGATAAAGGTGGCCGACGTTGTTGGTGGTACCTGGATCTCGGTCGAGGTAGAAGAGGCGAGCATAGGCGACTTTGGGCTCGCGTCTGTTCTCAAAAACGACACAATGGTTGAGCTCGACGAAGACGTGGGAGTCTCATTAGACGTGCTTGTGGTCATTGGCACGAGGTTCACAGTGCTTGGCGAAGGTGGAGTTAGCATTGAAAGTTGCGATGTCACAGTCGGATTCAGCACGAAAGAAGCGGATGTCGACTCTGTCGAAACCGCCTCAGTTAGAGAAGGTATTGATGTTGACACTACCGAGGGTGGTTGCGTTTCTTGTTGATCTTGGCTTGTTATCACAGTCGCGATTAGCACGGAAGAAGGAAATGTCGACTCTATCGCGACCGCCGCAGTCGAAGAGAATATTGATGTTAGCTCTGCGGGGAGTGCCTGCGTTGGTTGTTGATCTAGGCTTATCGTACTAACAATGGCACTGATCGGCGATGCCTTCGTGGGCGACATCGGCTCGTCCAGAGGAATACTCTCAGTGGTACTGGGTGATGAAGGCGGTCCTGCTGGGGCCGTCTCCTGTATTTTCGTGCTGATGGGAGGTTCTGACGAATTTGTTTCTACGGCTGGGGCCTTCGACAAGGCGGTAGTAACTGAATAACAGATGGTAACGGCAGGATTGAGGATTGAATCGGTGTCGTGGAAGGGATATCCGAGGGTACCATGATTGGTATAGTGGTGAGTGAGTCTGTGTTCGCAATTGACGAGAGCGGAACAGGTCCAGCAGAGGGTATGTCCATGAATGGCATACTGAACGTCGGAACTTGTGTGCTGGAAATATAGAAGCTGAGTTCTGCGCCCGGTGTTGTGAAGGTTGAAGACTCGAAACTTCCGATAGTCTCTACACTGATCGCACTGCCAGATGCAGTGGGTATGGGGATCGATGTCCGACCCATGAGAAGTCCAGCACTCGGTAACGGAGTATTGGGCAGAGGTTGAGAGGTGACAGGGCCAATAACAGACATATCTCCATCAGTCTTTGCTGACATGATTGGTAAAGTCAATACTGGTTCCGTGACGGGGACGGCCGAACCGATAGCATTGCCAGTAAGACTTCCCACACTGGTCGTCTGAGACGCAAAGTATGGTATGGTCATCAGTGATGCTGCCCCATCGAACACTGTTCGTGTGAAGGTGACGGTCGTGGATAGGCATTGACCAGCGGGATAGGTCGGACTGGGTAGACTGGGAATAGTGGTTGTTGTCGGCTGTGTACTGCATTCTGGCTCATAGTCGACGACAAAAAATGTACTCGTGGTAACATCTAGTGGCTTTGTCCCGTTGTAGGCTTGTGTGGTTGTTGCCGTGGTCAATTGCGATTGGATTCTGTAGCTACAAGGAGGGCGCGGAATCGTGATAGTCCAAGTCTTGGCAAAGGTTACTGTACAAGTTGCTGGAACGACTTTCGTAGTGAAATTGGCAAACGAGTTCGGCCCAGTGGAGAATTGTGCTCGAGCACTGTGAACAAGAAGAGGAAGAATACAAGCAGAACTCGGGGGTGACATTATCAGCAACATTTTGGATGGGAGTGGGTTTAAGAGGGTTTGCGAGTGCGCATTGTCAAGCTATATATTAGAGTAGAGATTGTTATCGACCACCAGGATCTCACTTCGCTGGTAAAAGTGGGTAGCGGCCGTCAATGGCGAGCAGAATCCAGACAGTCTATGAGTGAGACGACGAGGCTGCGGAAAGTGACAGGATGACACGAAAGCGTCTAGCTCAAAGAGGAAACCTCCAAGGCTCTGTACACCAATAAGCTGTACTGACAGTACATTTGCTTCTTATATCTCTCTGAATTATAGTGAGCCTGTCACACGACCGCCGCTCTGTTTTCTGTCCGCGAACCTGTTCCTACTAGTCACCTAAGGACAGCAAGGCTGTGTCCATGCTGGGGTTTTCTACTGGTTAATCGTGGCCCCCTCCTCCGGTCTAAGTATGCCGTTTAATGACAGCCTGACGGGCTTGTCAAGTATCATTCCACGGCTCATGTGAGCGATTGGTAGAGCAATATCGTGTCTTATCCTCAATCGCTTCACAGCATATTCCGCAAACCATGCCAGAACTCAGAAGCTCGCAGACACACCACAATGTCCGAACAAATCTACTCTGGTCGATGGACTGACTGGTCATACGGTTCGGTGCTAGGGGACCATGTAACGCTTTCGTCTCGAAATGCTACTTACCTCATCTCATTCATTGCCACGTTCGACATCTGGGCGGGAAGTGCAGCCTGGAGACTGCTTGCCTTCGTTGCTCACCAGTGTTCTACAATTCGAGAGCCTCGCAATGGTGCCATACACCAGCTTCAGGTCGCTCTACGTATTCATCGACACCATTGGCGTTTGTTGAACGATCGCTTTTCATAGCGTGGGCATGGCGGAAATTATCACCCAGGGCAGCCGCAAGGGCGCTTGTGCTTTCTATGTTCCCAATCCTTCTGGCTATTCTTTTCGTTGCAGCATGTATCGGCTCTTCACATATAGCGTCGACTACAGGAGATGTCTTGCTCGTGGGCGGAGACTGTGGTCTCTTGGAGTCTAACATTACCCCTGCCGCTGAAAACCTCCTTGTACAACTGAGCCAGGAGTACCAGGATGGCATACAGGTTTCGCCTAAGCAACGCATATGCCCAAGAGCGCTACCATAACCCGCTCGATCCGCAGAACATTCAGGTGATCAATTCTGATGCGTCATGCTCGAATTGTGGCGGATATACTAAGTCCTCGATTGCCTTCACGAATATCACCATATCAGCTTGTCCTTTTGGTGACGCCTGTGCCACTTCTGACATTCTGAAGCTTGATACCGACTATCTGGATTCGCACCACGATTCTGGGCTCAATCAAACGCCCGCGAACCGTGTCATGTATCGAAAAGTTACGACTTGTTCTCCTCTTCTCTCGACTGGCTTCTCAGACAACGCTTTTAAGCCTGTGAAAGGCTTTGAGCACTTGGGCGACATTTCTGTATACTCGTACGGCAATAACACTTACCAACCAACGCGATTTGGTTCCACACAAGGGTTGCCCTCCGCAGATTCCACAATCGTATACAGCGAGTATACGTACAATGCCTCCGAAAGAGCCTACTATCCCATGGAAGTCTTCCTGTCGTTGTGACCAAGATCTCCTCTGCTAACATGTCATTAGGATAGCAAGTACCATGCAAGTTGGTGGAAGTGGATCACTATACACACCAGTACCAAGCATCAGCTCAGATCCTACCAGGCCCATGTCTTTAGTATTTCTCGCCAATCGAGAATTCTACCAGGAAGCTGTCAACGACACCTGGTTCAAAGCAACGTCTCCACTAAACATTGTTGCAAACGGGAACATCGAGAACACATTTTACCAAGCGGATGATCTTGGATCAGTGCTTGCATGTGTTGAGCAGGTTCAGATATGGTGCTAGATGTCCAATATCTCCTGATTGGCAATTACTAACCAGTCATCAGTAACCCGAATATAGAAGGCGCCAGAGCGTACACAGATCTTGATACTTGGCACCTATGGGGCGACTACGTTGGCTACCTTGGAGGCAAACTCCTCAAGCACTCTTGGAAATTGGCCTTAACAGTATGCAGATGACTACTGCTATGATGCTTCAGGACGCTTCCCTCTCCGGTACAGTTTGGAATGTGATTGATGAACTTGGTGACCGTTCCTTAGATGCCTCGAACTACATTAGCAGACAAGAGCCCTACTGGTCTCCAGGTCTTGATAATAACCACTGGCAGTTCGAAGCAGCGAATTGGTCCTCGATCAGCTTAGCACACATACAACGCCTCTTCATCTCAAACTACCGTACACCAACCACAAAGATACTGCTTGATTACTTTGAGCCGTGGCCGGCTAACGCCACAAAAGAGCAGCACAGCTTTTGTAACAGCCAAAAAGTGAGGAGTTCTGAATATACCACGTTTAGCGTCCTTGGGCTAGGATTGAACTTTGGTATTGGTGGCTTCATCCTCATTTGTGGCGATCTCCTGCCGGTCATTGTGCCGTGTTGCAAGGAAAGAAGGCTAAGACATCCGTCGCACGTGAGCAATGGCTTAACAATAGTATGCTGCAGTTGATGCGCGTCTCTTATCAGGCATTGCAACTTGGGACTTGGACAGGAGCGGAGAATACTGTGCCTACTACAATCACAGACGAGGAGTTTCTTGCTCCTTCGCTGGCTGCAACGCTAAGAGAGGTCCGTAAAGCATCTAGCAATGTGGGGAGAGACTCGATGTCGAAGACAGCGGACTCCTATGAGATGCCTCTGTTACCCTCGCAATCAGATTAAAGCAGAGGTGTGTGGGAGGGCAAGTGGTCGGTAGCAACAAGTCGTGACGAAGAGAGCATAGGTGTGTCCAGATCTAGCGTACGTACGGGAGGGAATGGTCACTTGACACTGTCGACGGCTAGGACCACGGCGTTACAGTCTGAAACACTGCCACAAAATATAGGGAGCGTCTAGACAGAAGCCGACATACAAGCGGGAGTAACAATCAGTGCATCCGGGTCTAGCTGAGTGCTCTGGCAGTTTCCGATGCGTATAAAACTGGCCATCGTTCCCCCGTAACGAAAACCTGCTGTTAATTTGTTGTTGTTGATGTTGTTGTAAAGTGGACGATCACGGAGATTCTTCCATTAGATGCGGCCCCAGATCCGTGATTGGTCAGTTTTCTCTTCGTGAACCATCTTCGATGTTTGGTGATTAACACATTATCATCGAGCGATGCAAGATGGCACGATTTATCTTATATAACGAGGTCGCCGCGTCTGGATTCTGTCATTCATAACGAAATACCTAGTCGACTTGCTCACTTTCTTCGCCCATCTGGTTACACGCTATTCTCGGACCCACCGACCGGAAATCATCCCTAAAAATGCTCGCCAATGCATTCGTCTCATCTGGAGTCGCATTATGTCCTTGGAGAAGTCGCTTAATGGGGGCCAAGAACATAATGCAAGGATCTGAATGCGCTGGTTGAGGAGGACAAGAGTTTGAACGAAAGAAAGACCATTTCTGCTGAGCACCTCTAGAGCTGCTTGTCAATTGCATCGCTCCTGCTAGAGGCGGAAACCTGACAGCTGTTTCGTTCACTAGGAACGCTAACGGATTGCGATACCGAGCAGGCCTATAAGATCGTTCGACACTGCCCTTCGACGTCGATATGATCGAGTCACCGGTAGACTGAAAATCTGGCTATACACGAGCAAAGTGTGTCGAGTCTTTCTGCACAACGTTGATACTATGAAAGTGGAAAGCCATTCGAGCACCAGTTGTGGTCAGCAGAGGCAACAAAGAACTCCGATCCAAAGTCTCTTAGAAGGTATTAAGACCTCAGCTCGATTCATCGGAGAAGCACACCTCAAACGAACGGCCACTGCTCAGCCTCACCACCTTCTGTCGGGAAAAAAACCACATACCTTGAGTAAGAATGACCTCAGCGTTCTATGAGGTAGGGCTCATACACCACAATTGGCATTGGGGAGGCAAGAGCGTAGCAAAAGATTCCTTGTACAGACTAGTGCACAGCGACTGGTAGTGCCACTTCACACCGAAGACATGCGCCATGACGATATCACGAAGGACAGGTTCATGCGATGCAGCAATGCGCCACATAGCCAGACTTGGGCTGCACCCCCAGCGCAGCGCGATGACAAATTTTCCACAATATTGTGTCAGACTGAGATGGTGGGCCTGCTGGACATGGAAAACAAACGAAGCATGAAACATTCTTGAAAGCTGCGCCTTAAGAATGGATATTAGATGGCGTCTGTCAACTCGCTTGTCGTCACCTCTGCCACGGTCAAAGGCTCAATCACAGTAGTAATTCGCGTTTGTTCCGTCCAGGCCTCGTCGATTCGAAAAGCAAAATTAAGTCTCAACGTTACGTCGTAGTTGAGACGCGACGGGCTTATGCCCGAGAGGCAAATCTGGCTCTGTTAAACGGCTTCGATTCACGGAACGTTGTCTCCGACGAATTGGAAGACTGTACCCTAAAAAACGGTCTATCTAAGACCTAGATCGCCAAACCATTTTGCCGTACTTTTTCTAACTTCTGCATGCCCACACTACCATTCTGGCAAGCGCCGTCGCTGTCAAGGCTTTGACTTTCAGCCCGCTCTCCTCTCGTCCCGATCCTTTCCGCGGAAGCAACTACGCTCGTCACGATCTTTCAAGCCACCTGCTCTGTTGCGACGGCTTTCACTCCTTTCACTTGATTAAAGGCTTTGACCACTCTCAGGCGTGCGAAGTCACTAATTACCGCACCGTGGCCCATCACCTTCGTGTCAATGCCATACTGACTTGCGCACGCATCCTGTCGTTGACCTGTCGAATTGCACATCCTCAGCAAGGCCACCAAACTTATGCATCGAAGGTCGACCAATCCATTGGCTCCTCTACTGTCTCTGCTCAAGGCCATAACCATACATCGACATGTCGAATCGCAATGATCGTTTATTTAGGAACATTGCTCCCAAACCAATTCAACCTCGAGACGGTCCCCTCGCACTATCTTCTACGTCTTCGGCACCTGGACCACAATTAGCGGCCTCTCCTGGAACACCATTTGAGCGAATTCTACGACCGCAGACTGATTCGACTTCTTCGTCTTCATCACGACACCCCGATACCAATGAACTATCACCCTCTATATCAAGAACATCAGCAGGAGGAGGACCCAGTGGAGGGAATCATACACTAGTAGCTTGCACTGCGTGCAGAAAACGAAAAACAAAGGTTAGAACTGGAAGATTCTGTCAGGATACACAAGACCATATCCTGACTGTAGAAATAGTGTGATGGGAAACGCCCCGTCTGTACAAGTTGCGTCAACAAGACCACAGCATGCGAATACGTTGCGGAAGAAAAGGAAAGCCATGTCTCGGCATTGAAGAGAAAGAATAATGCATTGCTCGACGAGAGTGAGGTCAGTTTATACCCACTGTGTGTACTCAGAGAAGGCATTCGGACTGACATTGACCAATCAGCAACTTCGATATCTCGTCAACTATCTTATCAAGTTAGTGGTGGCTTCGCGTTCCTCATTACTAACTATGGCTAACTGAATCACAGATGCCCGGAAGAAGATGCCATTGACGTGGTACGCCATCTACGACGCTATCAAGATGTGCCGAAGACAATTGAACTGCTGAAAGACAGTTCTCTGCTCCTACCTCTTTCACGGACATCGCCAGCCCGAGAGCCTCCGTACTCGATGGACAGCTCGAGCTCACGAAGTCCTTACCATATAGAAGACGCCGCTTCTCTAACTTCGGGCCCTAATTCCCTGCCTCCAATGCATAATGGTTCACCACCACCTGCGAGAAGTGGCCCGAGGTTTCCGAACGACATACTGAATAATGACGATGACACATAACAACAGTACCAAAGGCTTATCGAGAATGTCTTGTACGAGATCATTGCAGTCTTTCAATAGACGGACCCAACGTCAACACTCCAGCCTCAGATCACTGAATATGGTGTGTTACACAAAGCCTTGTCGGCGGAATATTGCCGAAGTTGCAATCTGCAAAACTGCATACACCAAGAAAATAATATTATTGTCTGGATTTTACCACAGAACAGTATCAACATGAATGACGAATTTGTATATAAAGAGACGACGTCCGGTTCAGCACCAGAATAATGAAACAGAGATGTAACGATATGCATTCCGCGAAATGGAAATCTGGCGTTATAGGATACACCACATAATGGGCGCATAGGTGGAAGGTAGTGATCAAGATCGGTAGCTAGCAAGAGAAAAGTTGAGCTAGGGGTTGAAGAGTGACGATGTATCAAAGCCGTCCGAACTTGCAAAAACGAAAGCAACTACAGGTTGATTCAGTAGTGGCAGTAATACTGTTACAATGCTACTACCTGTACGAATGTACATAACATCCCTGCTTCATTTCGCTGCTTCGCTGAGCCTTGTTACTAGATCGGCCCGTGACAGATCCATTGAAACACTGCAACGGTGTGCTTGGCAAATTCGTCATTCTCTCGTCACATATGTGTTTCATTGGAGTTTCAACCCGTTCCTGTCGTTTCACACTTCGACAGCCTCACCTTCTACTCTTTCCTGTCCCTACCACACAATCGAGCATGAAACACTTCGCTCCCCCGTGAGCACCTTTTAGCAATGAGCCGCAGACCCAAGGCCCTCATCACTGAACTCTTCGTCCGAGGACGCAAGCTCCCTGATTCGAGCAACAGGTACCACATATGACCTGCAAAGCCGAGCGTAAAGAGGTGAGTACTATAGATTAAACACGACATATCTATTTCTAGTACGTTGCTAACAATGTATTGTGTCCTGTATATAGTGTCCCAGGGGTCGAATCGACGGCTTGTCCCATCATCTGATCAAGAAGTGTGCTGCCATCTCCTGAGCGCAACGAGAACGACTATTAAAGTCAGTGAATGCCGGAACAAGAAAGTATGAAAGGTGAAGAAGCGGGCCTGATGTTCAATCATCTGGAGCGACTCGGCATGATAGCATGGCGCCGGTAGGAGCAGTAGCACAAGCAAGAATGCAAGAGAGAGAGCAACGACGAGAGGTGAACGCGCAGAATGTCGCCCTACCAACTCTGGGACCGTGGTGTTACAAGATACATCACAACAAACAATTGGGTCCTCCTATCCAGCTGTAGCCTACGCAGCTCTTCCCTATCCGCAAGCTAAGTGAGACTCGTAAGTGCCATCAGGATCACCGCAAAAAGTGTTCCATCCTAACAACCATCAGCCGAATGCCTCAGACAGCAAAGCGCCTGTCAAAGCTCTTCGAATGTGTTCTCTAAAGGATACTTCTGGTACTGGAATTGCGGACGAGCTATTGTCTGATGAGAAACCAATATCATGGATCTTAACATCGGGTAGCAGTATTGCCGAAGCAGATGTTGAAAGAAAACGTGTGTGCATGTCGTTGAGGCGAGGACACAAATGAAAGGATACTGTAAGAGAAGTCTCAGACCTCTCGTCTAGTCCTTATCTAGGCCTGTGTCACTTTGGACTGCTGCAGTCTTCACATCTTGCTATAGCTTCACCACGATGCGAGATCAGCTACAGGAGGACTTCTTATGAGGAAGAGCGCGTGTCTTGGCAAAATCTTCACAATAAGCATCAAGCATACAGATTGTCGCTGTAGCCACGGTGCTTGTGTAAGTCAAGCTCCTGCCGATGCGTTCATGAAGGACTCAAACCAGCGAACTGAGTATCATCATTCTATACTTCATCAGAATGCGGCTGTAGTAGCAATTCGCAATACTACGCCAAAATGGCAGAGTCACCATCAGAGCATGAGTATTTGTACGCTCACAAAGAAGAGGAATATTAGGATACGCCGTCAATCCAAATCTATTACCGCCTTTGTATAACCTCTATAGCAATCAAGTTCACATCCAAAACTCAAAAAAGGCAGACCCTCCTCAACGCCATGGCTGTCTTCAGCTCATCCCCTCCAACCCATCTCCATCTCCAAGAATCCGCGTAAAGCTCAGCACTCAAGATCCACCATTGTAATTAGGCCCAGAGCAAACATAAAGGTTAACATCACTCCCAACCGGACAAGTATGATACGTCGGCGCCGCATTAGCACAGCTCATATCCCCCGCATCACAAAAGTCCCAAACACAATTCACTCCATCCACATTACTCGGGATGATACCAAAGCCGGTGTCCACGAAGTCCGAATCCATTTCCGAGCCAAGGTTGTAGAACAAGAACTGGTAGTCGCCAGTGGTACTGAGCGTGTAGTCAAGCTCAGCGGGTGATGTAGTGGTGTCGGAGGAGTTCCACACCATCAAGCGCACGCCGGGAACGGTGCTGATGGGCTCGGTGTAGTAGCCACCTGCGGCGATGGAGCTGATGGGTCCGGCGCCGTTTTGGTCGACGTGTTGGAAGTAGACGGTGCTTGTGCAGTCATTGGTGATGTACGCGTTGCCTTGAGCGAGAGCGGTGGCAGCGAGGCTGAGGAGGGTGAGAGTCAGGGATTTGGTAGACAACATGGCTTTTAGTTGTGGTTGTTGGTGGGAGTGAAGTGGTTGAGTCGGGTTGAGTTGTTTGGTGTATTGGTGATTGGTGTGTTGAGTTGAGTTGAGTGCTTGTTGATGATGATAATGGAACAGAACAGTCGTGAAGGTGAAGTTATATAGATATGCCTCTTACCTAGATCTGCGAAGGCCGCAATGATGCTTGATTGAGGCTGGGGGTCTACTGTATCCGAAAATACATATGGTGCAGCAGACTTCACACGACACATCATGCTTGCCCCTCATTCAGAGATCAAAAAAATAGAACTATTCCATGCTAACAATAACTCACAACGCAGCAAATCGGACTAGCTTTGTCAACTCGAAGCACAGTACAACTCTACGATGCTGATTCGTGAGGTCAAATGGTACTTGACCCAAATAGTAGCCAGCCTCGCCTGAGGACAAGGCTGTTAAGCCTTGAAGGTATTTACGGCAGAACGTGCGAAGAATAAGCTTAAGGGTAAAGCTTGACTGCATTTAACTTGCATTTGGCTCTGTCCGTAGTGGCATCTTTAGCGTAGCTAAATTTTGCGTCTTGAAAGATCGATCTTTTAGTGCTATATATAACTTACATGTAGCTGTACGGACGAGTTCGGGCTTCGGTAGATCGGCGATCGGAGGTGACTAAGCAGCAGGCCCACGACCGAGCGGAAAGGCAAGCTTTAGTTCCTCGACTGCATGCTATGTATGTGACAACAGGTTGGAAACGCCGGCGAAGAGCAGTGGTCGGAGGCTAAGCATCGGAGAAGAGGAAGAACATAAAATGTGAGAAGGATAAGGGAAATATGCAAGCATTTTATCAATTGGTAGAAGGCCTTGGCCATGATTGAATCTGCGTGACAAGATTGACAGAGGCGAGTAGACGAAGCGAAGAAGCGCCAGTAGTATTCAGGTTGGAAGAGAGGGGTCTGCTTGAGGCGGGTTGTGACGTGACGATCATGAACTTGCTTGAGGAAGAGGAATGAGGCCGTCCCTACGAGCTCTAGGGACAGAAGTATCCTAAGTCGTGTCCGGAATTGCTACTGGTCGCTTACGACGGCTCTTATTCTACATTATGCTTTTCACAATCAAGCTAGCAGATGCAGAGCCTCCTACAGCCTTAGAACCTACTCCACAAGCGCTCTTCCACCTTTTGAACATTAGTCTACGTCTGTGCAAAGCTAGAATGTACTCAAGAAAACAGATCTACAACCTTGCTTGTTCATCTTTCTATACCAAGTAAAGCTGGTTGTGTTGCGATCGGACTACGGCATATGCTTACGGTTTAGCATCTTCGCTTGACGATCATGTTTGTCACTGTTAATATGATAAGCATCCCCATATTGAGCATACTAGATACTGGAGGACATGAGAATGCGAAAGCCCAGGTGTTAGTAGCAGAGGCAGACAACGCAGCCATGATAGAGATTTCCCACAATGGAAAGCAAAGGAGAGAAGAAACAATCGCTTTTCTACCTTAATCGTTATGTCGTAGAGATCATCAGTAAACAATGGCCGTCTTCGTTCATGGCTACTACTTTGGTAGTGATATGGTCGTCTCCCTCGCGATGTTTTGTTGATTCCACATCGCCACCACGTCCTCCTCGCTACCCATAGGCGCGACACCTTAGCTGTCCTGGTCCTCTTTTGCTTCTTTCTTCCTCCTCTTCCTAGTTTCCTCCTCTTCCTCTCCGTCAAATCGTTCATGCTAGTTTGCATCTTAAAGGTATCGTATTGAGATTGCGTTCACCTCCGCGGACATCATCTTTGTGATTATAGCTTCACCTGTCCGATCCTCCTGACCTTTTGCCTTTCAGTAGATATCAAGGATATATAACAAAAACTTTTTCCCTTCGACCCTGTTTCCTTTAGATCCTTTTCCCCTTTCGACCCTGAGATGGAAATGACTCCATACCCATACTTTGTTTTCGAACCGCGCATTCCACATCGTGGCAAGCTGCATCCAATATTGCGAATTTCAATTGCTGTATATCACCAGTAACTTTGACCTTGTGTTTTGTTTATCGTTTAGAGTCGTTGACATTGTGTGATAGATCTGTCCTCTGGCTTCGATTGTCATGTTTTGATGTGCGACTCCTCCCGCCATACTCTTACTATTGCACCCAGGGTCTAGCAGAATCTACGGAGGGTTAGACCTTCATTATCTTGTTCCGCGCACTATAAAGCTCGTCCAATGGAACTCTTTTAGCTCCACTGCCTGCGGAAGGCGGAGGCGTGTTCTCACTGCATGACTCTCGTCTCGGCTGCTGTTGCTGTTGATGTTGTTGTTGTTGTTGCCGAGCAGCCCAGACGTCAGGGTATGTTTCAATCCCTTCTGTCCTCGCGCGAAGGGCTCCACTGTGCTCAATCACATTAAGAAGAGGACTATCGACTTTCTCCTGAACTACGGGCACGTTACCGTTCTCAGTCCCAGCTCTACTCATCAACAGTCTCTGCTGTTCGGGTATAGCGAGCCAAGATTCCTGCATCTCCCTTTTGTACTTTCTCTGCTCTTCACTACCATCTTGCAAGAGTTCAGGACAATGACCTTGTGTCTGGAAATGCCGTCGTATCTGATCCCAGCGCTTCATATGTGCCTTGCATCCCTGATGCAAGCACTTGAATGAGCCCATCCAATGTGTCTTCTTGTGTTTCGACAAATTTGAGGAATCAGCAAAGCGTTGGCCACAATGTGGACATTCGTGGGGTTTAAGATTCGAGTGCACGGCTGTCATGTGCGTTTTATGCTCTGTAGAAGTTTTGAAGGTCTTCTGACACTCTGCGCATTTGTATGGTGCTTCGCCTGTATGTA
>Ga0160428_1000202_pt1 | contig 75029 bp, 66 predicted proteins | sample SolpanmetagenomM_FD_108198 | JGI IMG/M metagenome (GOLD analysis project Ga0160428, IMG submission 108198) | Solar panel surface microbial communities from Lawrence Berkeley National Laboratory, California, USA - M | ecosystem: Engineered > Built environment > Solar panel > Unclassified ... | reverse complement strand
TTCATCAGGTAACTCAGGAAGCCGTGCAGCTGCGCCCCCGAATGATTGGGACCCGTCAGGCAGCCGCCCCGGAAAACGCCCGTGTTCATGCCGAAATACCGCCCGTACTCCTGCACCATGATGTCAGCCGCTACCTTGCTGGCCCCGAACACCGAGTGCTTGGTATGGTCCAGGCTCATATACTCATCGATCCCGTTTTTGTAGTAGGGGTGATTGGTGTCGATTTCCCAGCGCGTGTCCGTTTCGATCAGGGGCAAGAAGTTGGGATTGTCGCCGTAGACTTTGTTGGTCGAGGTAAAGATGAACACGGCCTGGGGCGCGTGCAGGCGGGTCATCTCCAGCATGTTGAGCGTACCGACGGCGTTGACCCCGAAGTCGGTGAAGGGCTCGCGGGCGGCCCAGTCGTGCGATGGCTGGGCGGCCGTATGCAGCACGAGCTTGATGTCGGAGCCGTATTTCTGGAAGATCGGTTCGAGCTGGCCTACCTCGCGGATGTCGGCGGTGTGGTGCTCGTAGGTGGCGAAGTTACTGGCCAGCCGGTCCTGATTCCACTGGGTGGAGGCTTCAGATCCGAAGAAGTACTGGCGCATGTTGTTGTCGATGCCGATGATAAGGTCGAATTTATCGGCGAAGAAGGCGACGGCTTCACTGCCGATGAGTCCACCTGAGCCGGTAACTAGTGCAATGTTCATAGCGTATACGCAATTTAGAGCAAGCTTGTTACTTGAAAAGTCCTATTAAAGAACTGATTTCAAGCCAACAAAGTAACGCAGAAAAAATAATACCGTAAAATGGTCTTAAACCGCGAAAGCGGTACATCGACTTTTCTCATAGTCGATGTACCGCTTTCTTTATGCTACCGTGTCGTGGTTTTTCACCCAGGCACTGTACCCTTACACGCCCTGATCGCTGGTACCGGCACCAAACAGCTTTTCGCGAATTTTCTGCGTCCGGCCATCCAGCGCTGGATTTGGCGTGTATTTGTAACGCGACTGAACAGCCGCCGAATCTTTGCCAAGTCCGTACACTTCGGGGTCCCCTGCTTTAAACGTCTTGCTGACGTCACCAGCCCGGTAATCGGCCTGCCGAACGGTGTTATATTTCTGATAATCACAGGAAGCCAGCGACAATACCGCTCCGACCAGTAATCCAGCACTGAATATACGTTTCATAGTTACCTAATTGCGACTTGATTCGGCAAAATTACGGAATAGACAAAAGCCAACGGCGTACGTCTGCTTTTTTTTATGATCGAGTTTGTAACGACCTGCCGTTTTCAGGAAGCAGATCACAACGTTTCGATTTCTGCCCAGACAAAATCCATCAATTCGCGGATGTAATCAGTCGAAAAGTCGAACGGGATGTTTGCAGCTGCGTAGATGTCGCGGATGGGGGCTTTGTAACCCAGACTCAGTGCCCGCTTGTAGCCGGCCAACCCAGCTTTCGCATCGCGCCGGTAGTTGCGCCAGACTCCGATAGCCCCCAACTGAGCAATGCCGTACTCGATATAATAGAACGGCACTTCGTAAATATGTAGTTGCCGCTGCCACCAGTATTCCTTGTAGTAGGCAAACCCGCTCCAGTCGGTTACGGCATCAGCAAACTCATCGTAAATACGAACCCAGTTTTCGCGCCGTTCGTCGATAGTGTGGGTTGGGTGTTCGTAAAGCCAGTGTTGAAACTTGTCGATCGTGGCTACCCAGGGCAGCGTTTCAATGATCGATTCGAGGTGCTGCCGTTTGGCCCGGCGCAGATCGTCGGGATTATCGAAGAATACGTCCCAATGATCCATCGATAGCAGTTCCATGCTCATCGACGCCAGCTCGGCCACTTCCATCGGTGGATTACGGAAGGCCTTGAGCGGCAGTTCACGGGTCAGGAACGAATGCACCGCGTGTCCGCCTTCGTGGACCATCGTAACCAGATCGCGCAGGGTTGAGGTGGCATTCATGAAAATAAACGGCACACCGATTTCTTCGAGCGGATAGTTATAACCGCCCGGTGCTTTACCCTTCCGCGATTCCAGATCGAGATGGCCCAGTTCGCGCATGATCCGCAGGTCGTCACCCAGTTCACGATCAAGCCGGTCGAAGCAGGCAATCGTTTTGTCTATCAGTTCGTCACCCGTGGCGAAGGGTTTCAGCGGGGGCTTGCCATCGGTATCGACCTTACTGTCCCAGGGCCGGAGCACCGTTACTGCCGGGTCTTTTGCCGCCAGCTTTTGTTGCCGGTCGTGGGCCAGCTGTGTCAGCAGGGGTACCACAGCCTGCGCAACAGACTGGTGAAACGCAACGCAATCCTGGGGTGTGTAATCGAACCGGCCAAGTGCGACAAACATGTAGTCGCGAAAGTTGGCAAACCCGGCGTTGATAGCTACCCGATGCCGAAGGTCACGCAACCGGTCAAACAGTTCATCCAGCACGGCATGGTCTTCATAACGCCGTTGCGCAATTTTCCGCCAGGCTTCCTCCCGCATGGCCCGGTCAGTCGATTCCAGCCGTTCGTTTGCCTTCGGCAGTGTCATTTCCTGCCCATCGATATTGACAGTCATCGCGCCGGCAATGGCCCCGTACTTCCGTTCTTCAGTCTGAATGTCGGTTTGCAGCGGTACGTTTTCGTCCCGAAAAATGGCGATGGCCTGTTGCATACCACGCACCATAACAGCGTAGCCGGCATCAGTCAGCTGACTCAAGTACGGACTATCGACCGCTTTCTGATCCAGATCGTTGCCGTAAACAGCGACGTGCGGCTGAATGTCGGCGATAAAAAAGTTGAGCCGGTCGACCAGCTCAGTATTGGCCGTGTCGCAGGTCATACGGATGTATCGCCAGGCAAAGTCTTCCGATACATACGACTCCAGTTCGCTACGATCCAGTAGCCACTGTTTCAGATCATCCGCGTCGTGGATGGGCCGGTCACGCAGTTCGTCGAAAAACGGTTTTATATCGGCCCATTCGTTCAGATTCAGGGATTCTTCGATGAATCGTCGTGGTAGGCGCGTGGGTATGGTCAGTGCTTGCATATACAGGTTTAAACGCTGTCAAACTACACAGTAAAAAAGCCGCTGACAAACTTTTTTGTTCATTACTTGCATCTACGAAAAGCATCGTATATGTTTACTACGAAATTATTCGTAGACAGATAATGAAACCCACAGACGCCGAACTAGAAATCCTGCATGTGCTCTGGTCCAGCGGCCCCAGTACGGTCAGGCAGGTTCACGACCACTTGAGCCAAAGCCGCGAAATCGGCTACACAACAGCCCTCAAACTGATGCAGATCATGTACGAAAAGGGGTTCGTTTCCCGCGATGATTCGGCCAAAACGCACACGTACACGGCGGCCGTCGGGGAGGCCGATACGCAACGGGGGCTGGTGAGCCGGTTTGTCGAAACCGCCTTCCGGGGGTCGGCGTCGAAACTGGTTATGCAGGTGCTGGGGCAGCACAAAGCTTCGCGGGAAGAACTGGACGAGATCAAACGACTTTTAAACCAACTTGACCATGACAACGATTGAGTTTCTGAACAGCCCGGTGGCCCGCGCGTTGGGCTGGACACTCCTGCACGCCGTTTGGCAGGGTTTCGCTCTTGTTTTACCCACGGCAGTCCTGCTTTACCTGCTCCGACGCGGTTCGAGCGATGTTCGCTATCGGCTGGGGGTAGTCGTGCTCCTGGTCCAGCTGCTGACATCCATCGCCACGTTTGCGTGGTATTACCAGCCGACTACGGCCACGACTCAGTCTGTTGCTACTGCGTTAACCACTCTGACAATTCGTTTGTCAGGTAGTGCGCCTTCACTGTCCTGGTCTCAGCAGGTGCTTCTGTTTCTGGACACCCACCTCAGCCAGTTTGTGTGCCTTTATCTGGTTGGCCTGACGCTGTTCGGATTCCGCCTGGCAGGCGGCTGGTTCCAACTGCATCAGCTTCGCCGTTCGGCCATTGCCGCCCCCCTGACAACAGAACGGGCATTAGTGGAACGACTGTGCACAGCGCTGGGTATTCGGGTACGGGTGCTGGTTCACGAATCGGCGCACGTAGCAGGGCCGCTTATTATCGGTGTGCTGACGCCTATGCTATTGCTACCAGTTGGGCTGGCAACGGGCCTGAGCAATCGCGAGCTGGAAGCGGTATTTGCGCATGAACTGGCGCACGTCAAACGATACGACTACGCAATCAATCTGCTTCAGTCGGTTGTGGAGGTGCTGTATTTCTTCCATCCGGCGCTATGGTGGCTATCGGCGCGGGTACGGGAAGAGCGCGAACACTGCTGCGACGACCTGGCCGTGCAACTCTGTGGCGACAATGGCCGCGCGCTGGCGAAGGCCCTGGCCCGGATCGAGGAAAGACGTCTGGAACAGACCCCTACTCCGACACTAGCCATGGCGTTTGCCGGTCGGCGGCAACTGCTGTTGCACCGGGTGCAACGCGTGCTTGGCTTATCGACCCGGTCGCTGGTATCGAACCGGAGTCTGGCGGGTCTTACCCTGGCAACCCTACTGCTCATCAGCGCATCGGTGTACGCCGTGCAGCAACCAGAAAAACCGCAGCAGCCCAAACCCAGAACAACGGCATCGCGTCGCACGGCCCCCGACCGGACAACCGAATTGCATTTCGACAGCAATCGGAAGCTGACCTACGTGGTCTGGAAGGGGCAAAAACTGTCGGCTTCACGGGTAGACGCCCTACAAAAAAAGTGGGAGCAGGTCATGAGTGGCCGGGTCAACCTTGACGACGTGGCGCAGCCTGATCACGACATTCTGTTGAACGCAATCGAGTCGCAGTATGGCAAGATCAGCTCGGCAGAGCAGGAAAAATACGAGTCTATAGCCGAAGCTGCTTTGCAAACTATACCGCTCAGCCCCGACGGTACGGTGGAAGGCCTCGCGAAGGTGAACTACGACAGTATCATTCAAAAGGCTTTCTCGTCGTTGCGTACTGCTAAGGCGAGTGTCGATTCGCTGATCGAACCCGACGGTATGACCTTCCGGCGTAACTATGACAGTATTGTTGAACGCCAGGCAATGAATCGAGAGCAAGCTGAACTACTCAAATTACAGGCGCAAAAACTGCGATTTTCGGTGGAAGCGGCAGAACGATCAATCGAACGACTGGAACGGCAAAAATCTGTCGTTGAGCAACGGCGTTTTTCGCAAACCATGCGGCAACAACTATTGATCGGGCAAAGTGGTGTTACCCAAACTGATTCAGCGCAGGCGGCTATCAATAAGCAGATCGAAGCTGGTGAAGCAACGATTCAAAAAACAGAGTCGGACATAGAAGCCGCTAATCGTCAGATTATAAACGCACAGAGCGAACTGGAAAAAGCCCAGAAGCCGCTGCGCGATATTGAGTCGCAAATCCGCAGGTTGCATTCGGCAGATGGGTGGGGCACCTCAATCAGTAAAGCAGGATGGGGTAGTGCGACAACGAAAACAGAGTGGGACACCCCAGCCACCAAAACGGTTGGTACGGGCCATAAGCAGGCGACATCTATCCATCGGATTATCGAGGGCGACGTAGTCATACCTGCTCCACCAGCCCCGCCAGCAATGGCCGTTCCGGCTAAGCCAGCCCGCCCGACAACACCACCCAGGGCGGTAAAAGGTAGAGCGACTATACCAGCCCAACCAGCCAGGCCGAAGGAGTAGAAACGCAAGAAATTACGTCAAAACAGAACGGCCCCGGTTGAGTCCGGGGCCGTTCTGTTAGTCGATCTCGATTACCACGTCTCGACCGACGGGGTGCGCCACGCAGGTCAGTACAAAGCCTGCTTTCAGCTCAGCGTCCGACAGGCCATCTTCTTCGTCGAGTTTGACCGTTCCCGACGTACACTTACCTAGACAGGCCGTACACATACCCGCCTGACACGAATAGGGCAAGTCGATGTCGAGGTCGAGCGCGGCTTCGAGGATGGTCTGGTGCGGGGCCACGGCAAACTTGTATTCGCTGCCTTCGTACAGAACCGTCACTTCAGGCGAACCTTCGTCGCCGGCCGAAACCGGATCTTCGATCACATCACCCGCCGGGACAGGGGCTGTCGCAAAGCTTTCCTTGTATACCCGGTCGGCAGGGATACCCAACAGACTCATGGCCGAGCGGGCTTCCGCCATCATGCCATCGGGACCGCACACATAGACACTCGCACTACGAACCTCGTCGGCCGACAGATCGCCTAGTAGTGTTGTGAGTGCGTGCTGGTTTAACCGCCCTTCCAGCCCTGTCCAGCCCGGATCAGGCTGACTCAACACGTGCGTCACCTGAAACCGCGACGGGCCGTAGGCCTGCTGCATCGCGTCGAGGTGGGCTTTGTAGATGATCGAGTTCTGACTACGGTTGCCGTATACGAGCCACACCCGACTGTTCGGCTCGGTATGCAGCATCGATTTCGCCATCGAGAAAAGCGGAGTTATACCACTGCCGGCACCGATGAGTAGCAGCGTCCGCCGGTTTTGCCCGTCGAGTTTTGGCACAAACGTACCCATGGGCTCCAGCGTTTCGATGATATCGCCGGGTTTGATGCGGTCGCAGAGGTAATTTGACGCTAGCCCGCCCGGTACGCGTTTCACCGACACAGCCAGCGACACGTCGACCTGGGGCGACGACGACATCGAATACGACCGGCGCACTTTCTCGCCGTTGATATTGAGCAGAAACGTTAGAAACTGGCCCGGCTGGTAGCGAATTTCTTCACTGATGGGGTGCCAGAAGGTTATCGTTACGGCGTCCGGCGTTTCCCGAATCACCTGGTTTACTTTCAAAAAATACCGATTTGCCATTCGTGTTTTATTGATCTGTCAGTTTGTGGTTCGTAGTTTGTTGTTTGTGGTTCCATCCGGTCGCAGACACAATCGCTGACAGGAACGACAAACGCCAAATCACGACCTGCGAACCTGTCTACAAAAGTACGTCAGTTCGTGGTTTGATGGTACTGCACGAGCTGGTCGATGGGAGCTTTCAGTACGCAACCCATCGTTACGTTCGCCTGTTCAACAGCCGATTGCAGTAACTCCTGAAAATAGTAGGCAATCGAGCCGACGAAGTGAACCGGCCACTGTGCCGACTCAGGAAACGGTTGAATGTACGTTTGCAGAAACAGCCGAAAGGCGTCTATCACAAGCATTTGGACAGCCGGATGGCCCTGATGTTCGCTCAGGAAGGGCGTAAACGATGCGAAATAGCGGTTGGGGTTCGGCTTCTTGTACGCATTATCCAGGAGCGTTGGCCGGTCGAGCTGGTAGCGATTTTGAAACCTATCGATCAGGTCGGCAGGCAGCGTTTTTTGAAAAACGGCCCGTACCAGCGTCTTGCCCAGGTAGCCCCCGCTCCCTTCGTCGCCCAGCCAGAACCCCAGCGACTGAATCCCCCGCGTAATCTGCGTCCCATCGTAGCAACAGGCGTTTGCACCCGTGCCCAGAATGCAGACGATGCCTGCCGAGCGGCCCGCTGCGGCCCGCGCAGCACCCAGCATATCGCTGGCGACGTACACCGAATCAGCACCAGGCAGTACCGTCCGCAAGGCCGATTCAACCAGCCCATTGACCGATGGACCACTACACCCGGCTCCGTAGAAAAAGATTGTTCCAATAGCGTCAACGGGCAGGTTCGGTATCAGTTGACTGACCAGCGTAGTGCGAATCTGCTCTGTCGTCTGGTAGTACGGATTGATACCATCGGTCTGGCAGGCGACTACTGTACTGTCAGATGCGATACAACGCCAATCCGTTTTCGTCGAGCCACTATCGGCAATCAGGAGCATGGGGTTAGTTTATGGTTTGTGGTTTGCTACGGTAATCATAGACTGTCTAGCTACTCCGGCACTAACCGCCCGGCGGCCCGGCACAAACAACGAACTTCGAACCATATACTATCCCAGCCGCCCGACAACGCGGAATCGGGCAAAGACCGAGTCTGTGTGGGGGGCGTCGGTGAGTTCATCGGTCAGGTCCTGACCGGCCCAATGTTCGTAATGCTGCCCGTTGCGCCAGAGCCGCGACGTCGATACATCGTAGATCAGTCCGGCGTAGGCACACCAGATTTCATCGCGGTCAGAGCCGTTCCGCAGGGCGAGTTGCGACCGGGTGAAAACGGGCAGTATTTCGGGGCTGGAAAGAGGTACCTGCGCCACTTGTTTGATATTAGTCCGTCGGCGGTATGTGATTTGCGGGTAACAACAAAATTAGCGTAACTTTAGCCACTTCTGTTTTATGCAACGCTTATTCATGAGAAAGAACGCATTCCTCTCCTTTGTGTCAATAGTGGTGATCACCGGTGTGCTGCTGGGTTGCGGGGGTGATAAAACGCCACCCCTTTCGGAGCGTATCGCCAAAGCCTGGACGGCCCGCGTCGTAACGGAGAACAACACAACGGTCTACACCCGTGGCGGCACCAGCAATGTCCGGCCCACGTACAGTAACTTTAAACTCGACCTGTCGTCGGCCCCGACTGCGCGTTACACAGCTTTCGACGGCAACACGTTCGTTGGGCAGTACTCGGTGCAGGATAATCCGCAGACACTGACGCTGACTAATCTGCAACCGTCTCCAACGGGTACCAACAGCACAATCTCGTTTACGATCACCAGCATCTCCGACACAGAACTGATACTGACCCGTAACTCCGCCGATCAGAAAACGGGCAACTCAACCAACGTGTACACGCTGTCGAATCCGTAATCCGTCGCAAACCATTTCCAGTGCAGAGCCGTTCCCAACCCACAGGAACGGCTTTTTTGTGCCCGCCGGACTAACTGAGGCATTGTCTAGCCATGAGACTGGTGAGCAATCACAACCTACGCATGACAAATTACTTCCATGACTGACTTAACTACGCTGGGCGAAATTGGCCTGATCGACCGCATCCGGCAGGCAACTCCCGCCCCTACCCACCCGGAAACCATTCTCGGCATCGGCGACGATGCCGCCGTGTTTGACTGGGACGCCGAACACTACGGCCTGCTGGCTACCGATGTACTAGTCGAGGGAATTCACTTCGACCTGACGTACGTACCGCTCAAACACCTCGGCTATAAAGCCATCACATTTGCCGTGTCCGACATTGCCGCCATGAACGGCTTGCCCGTGCAGGTAACGGTCGGACTGAGCCTGAGCAGCCGATTTCCGGTCGAAGCCATCGATGAACTCTACGAAGGCATCCGGGCGGCCTGCGAAGCCTACAACGTTGATCTGGTGGGGGGCGACACGTCCTCCTCGCGGTCGGGCCTTATTCTGTCGGTGTCGGTATTAGGCAAAGTGCCAAAAGAGCTGATTACATACCGAAGCACGGCCCAGCCCAACGACGTCGTCTGCGTAACGGGTGATCTGGGTGCGGCTTACCTCGGTTTGCAACTGCTCGAACGCGAGAAGCAGGTGTTTCTGGCCGACCCCAACATGCAGCCTAATCTGTCGGAAGAGCGGGCGTATCTGGTACAGCGGCAGCTTCGCCCCGACGCCCGCACCGACATTGTTCACGAACTCCGCGATCTGGGTGTTCGCCCCACGGCCATGATCGACATATCGGACGGGCTGGCGTCGGAACTACTGCACCTGTGCCGTCAGTCCAGAACGGGCGCGGTTCTCTTCGATGAGAACCTGCCTATCGACGATCAGACGCACCTGGCAGCCGACGAATTCAAGATCAGCCCGGTTACGGCCGCCCTGAACGGTGGCGAAGATTACGAACTGCTGTTTACCATTCGCCCGCAGGAATACGACAAATTATCGACTAACTCACGCATCACAGCCATTGGCTACCTCACCGCCGATCCATCGCAGATCGTACTGGCGACAAAGGCTGGTCAACAGACGCCAATCCGGGCGCAGGGCTGGCCATCGGAAAATCAGTAGGTTACCGTACCCGTAAAAACCGGGAGTAGGCCTCGTTACTGGGAACGAGCAGCATGGTATCGTTGCGAAAGCGCAGGGGCTGGCGGGAAAAAGTCGTGGCCCGGTTCGACGTAATGTAGAAGTTCATAAACAGGCTGTCGGGATAGCTCGTGTCGACGCGAAAGGCCTGCATTGGGAAATAATACGACATCTCGCTACCGCTGGCCGTCAGTGTACCATCGCTGTTAAAGGTGATTGTCTGCGCGGGTGTAGCCGGGTAGCGCCGGACGGTCAGGAAACTGGTATCGCGGGTCTGGGTGATGGTATCGATCTTAACCGAGTAGAGGGAGTCTTTCCGAAATTGCCGCTCGATCAGCCGCCATGTACCGGCAACCCGCGTATCGGCCGGACCAGTCGACACGGCAGGCAACGGATTGCAGCCTGTTAAACTGCTGAGCAGCAGTAACCCCACTGATAGTATAAATTGATTTCTCACGGCAGCGTGCATTATAACGGAGACTCCACAAAAATAAAGCCCCATACACACGAAACGGGTACGGCTATTAAATCCGTACCCGTTTCGTTTATTTTTCTGTGGTCAGGTCGACGACCTTATACGAATTCGCCCCCGCGCGCTTTGGCGTCGGCCACAAACGTTTTCACTTTCTGCTCGTCTTCCTTCCGGCAAATCATCAGCACGTTGTCGTATTCGGCTACGATAAATCCGTCGAGTCCGTTGATTGCCACCAGCCGCTCTTTCGGCGTTTTGATGATGCAATTTTTGGTATCGTAGAGCAGTACGTGCCCGTCGATAACGTTGAAGTCGTCGTTTTTATCCGATACTTCGTACAGCGACTTCCACGTTCCCAGATCCGACCAGCCAAAGTCACTTAGCACGACGTAGACGTTGTCGGCTTTCTCCATAACGCCGTTGTCGATCGAGACGCTACCGCACAGGGAGTACGCTTTATCGATGAAGCGGGCTTCACTTTCCTGGTAATAATCACCGGCACCTTCTTCGAAGATTTCGGCCGTTTCCGACAGGTACGTTTTGAACGCCTTCAAAATCGCCTGCACGTTCCAGACGAAAATACCCGCGTTCCAGACAAATTCACCACTGTCGACAAACTGCTTCGCCAGTTCGAGGTTTGGTTTCTCCGTGAACGTTTTGACCTTCTTAACTGGCTTATCGCCTTCCGGTACATACTGAATATAGCCATAACCCGTGTCGGGGCGGCTGGGCTGAATACCAAGCGTAACCAGGATATCCTGATCTTTCGTTGCGTCGAGGGCCGTCTGAATGGTGCGCTGAAACTCTTCTTCTTTCAGGATAATGTGGTCAGCAGGGGCCACAACTATGTTGGCTTCAGGGTCGCGCTGGGCGATTTTGTAGCAGGCATACGCGATACAGGGGGCCGTATTACGGGCAATCGGCTCGCACAGTACCTGCTCGCTCGTTAGCTGCGGCAGTTGTTGCAGACACAGGTCCCGGTAGAGCGAACTGGTTACGATAAAGATGTTTTCGGGTGGACAGATACCGGTAAAGCGGTCGGCCGTTTGCTGCAGCAGCGTACGACCCGTACCGAGCACATCGTGAAACTGTTTGGGGTAACTCGTCCGGCTGAACGGCCAGAATCGTGTTCCGACCCCGCCAGCCATAATAATAACATACGTATGATTCATACAGTAATCGAAGTGTAATTGGTGGAGGTAAAACCCAACTACCCAACAAGTTTACCTCAATCCACAGGAAAAGTTTTGCCAGTAGCCGGGAAATGATTGAATGGGTAACGGGTAACTGCGTACATAAACTGTACCGACAACGCGGCTACTGGTAGTCGCCACCCACAGCGCGCAACAGGGCTACAGCATATTGCGCTTCCTGACTCCGTAGCTGGGCGAGTTGCTGCTCAACCGTCAGAATGGTGCGTTGCGCATCAAGTACTTCCAGATACGTTGCCAGTCCACGTATGTACAATTCACGATTATAACGCTCCGTACGGCGGGCCAGTGCCAGCGTCTGCTGCTGCAGGTCGATCTGCTCGCGCAGCAGGGCCTGATTATCCAGGGCTGTTTCGGCGTCGCGCTGCGCCAGTTGCAGGGCCTGCTGATAAATCTGCTGATTGGTCTGTGTCTGCTGCCGGGCGAGGGCGACGTTCTGCCGGGCCCGGTGGCCTTCGTAGAGCGGTACCGATGCGTTGACGCCCACAATATACGTGGCGCTGCTGGGTGTAAACCAAGGCCCAATTCGGCCCGACAGTATCCCCGCCGACCCGATCAGCGTCACACGCGGCTGCGTGCTGGCCTGTTGCAGCAGCACCTGCGCCGTAGCGATCTGGTTCTGCCGGGCATATTGTAACAGATCAGGCCGATGCTGCAACTGATCGAGCTGCACGGTGGCATACGGGTATTGCGGTACCTGATCGGGCAAATTACCGATGGGAATATGAAACTGGTTAGGGTCCTGTCCGCACAGCTGAGCCAGCCCGTTGACCAGTTCAATCCGGGCGCGGGCCAGTCCTTTGAGCGTTACCTGCAGGGTCGCGTAATCGGTTTCGGACCGCTGTACGTCGATCTGACTGATAAGACCCGCCCGAAATCGTTCGCGCAGGATCGCCAGCGTCGAATCACGCGACTGAATATTACGAACGAAAACCCCCTGTTCGGCGTCGTTGCCCCGAATCAGCAAATACGTCCGGGCGATGTCAGAAGCCAGTGTCAGCCGGAACGACTGAAAATCGGCATCAGTCGCCTGCGCCTGCAAATCGGCGACGTTGATCGTATTGCGGATCCGCCTGAACAGATCCAGTTCATAACTCGCATCGATCGGCAGAAACTGGAACGTGTTGAGTTGGAACCGGGGCAGCAGATCGGCCTGATTCGCTACCGACAGCGGCCGACGTTCCGACAGGCTCTGCGTTGTTATGAGAGCCGAACTGCGCAGCGACGGCGACAGAAACGACTGCGCTACCCGCACTCGTATGCGGGCTTCTTCAACCCGGCTCAGAGCCGCCCGCAGGTTGGGGCTATTGTCGAGCCCAAGCTGAATCAATGATTCGAGCAGCGGATCGCTGAATCGTTTGAATCCGCTGACAGTCAGCGCAGGAGCGGGCGCATTGGCATCGGGCGACACAGCTGAGCTGATGGCCGGACCAGCGGGGGCAGAAGGCGTGGTCGGTTGCGGCTGAACCGTGCCGGGTGAGTTAGCCGGGACACTCCCCGGCTGCACGGTCACCGCTCCACCGGGCGCATTGAGCGGGGTAGTTTGCCCCAGCGACGCGAAGCTAATCAGCAGCAGACCGGCAACGACCCCATTTACGTTTATCATGGCAGCTTTTCTTAGTGCTCCTGACCAGTATCGGTCAGCTTCTCAATCTCAACCACAGCCTCCCGGTCGATGGGTCCGTAAATATGGGGAAACAGTTCATTGTTGGTCGCTACTTCGTAGCGCAGTTCCGATGTCAGCCGGTCTGTATCGATGTGCAGCAGCAACAAATCGGGAACGTTTTTGTAGTACCGGCCCAGTACACCCGCTACCTGACTACGTTCTGATGCGTGAATAAATCCGTCGGTGTGCAGACTTGCGGCTTCGTAAGCCGGCTGGTATTCAGCCTGTGCCCAGTCGGCAGCAGTAACGACGTGGTAAATGCGACTCATAGCGGGCGGGATCTGATTCTGTGCGGTATGAAGACGTAACACTCGTTTGCGCATCAGACAGTGCTACCGTTCTTACAAAATAAGCGAAAATAGACGGAGGTTTAATTGTCTTATTTCAAGGATGATTTGCGCTTATTGATCGGTTTACTCCGTTTTATACGTCGGCCCCGCCCGCTTGTGCCGAGCTGTACCGTCTACGATCGTATGCAGTAACCGGGGCAAACGCGTACCTTTGCACTTTCAACAACATACAGTTTTCGTTATGCCAAAGGCTCAGATGAACACCGACAAGGGGACTATGCTGATCGAATTTTTCGACAAGGATGCCCCAAAAGCGGTCGACAATTTTATTTCACTTGCGAAAAAAGGGTTTTACGACGGCGTCGTGTTTCACCGTGTCATTCCCAACTTTATGATTCAGGGGGGCGACCCAACCGGTACGGGTGCGGGTGGTCCGGGTTATACCATCGATTGTGAACTGACCGGCGAAAATCAGCGGCACGATCGGGGTGTACTCTCGATGGCGCACCGGGGCCGCAACACGGGTGGTTCGCAGTTTTTCATCTGCCACAACCGTCAGAACACCGCCCACCTGGACCGTAACCACACGGTTTTCGGTAAGGTTGTGGAAGGCGACGAGGTAATCGATCAAATCCGGCAGGGCGATAAAATCAATAGCATCACGATCGTCGAAGAGTAGTCGATCGGACCCATCAAACAAAGAAGGCCCCGTCTGCAACAGACGGGGCCTTCTTTGTTTGATGAGGCTCAACCTTAAACGTTAAACCACAAACCTTAAACCATTAAAAAAACTTCGCCCGATTATCTTCAACCTTAGCGGCTTCCTTAATTGCTTCATTGATGTAGAAGCCGGTACGGGCCGCGCTGTTTTGCTGCAGCTGCGTTTTGTACATCGTGTAATCGGCGATGGCCGGAGCCGACGTAATCTGGGTTGGCTCAACGATCAGTACACCTGCTTCACCCGCGAACGGCTTCGACCGCTGACCGGCTTTCAGCCCAAACGCTTTGCCCAGTGCCGTCGGATCAACGCCCGCGCTACGCAGAAAGCCCGTTGCCAGATTCACGTCGTCAACGGTTTCAACCAGCGCACCAGCACCGTATTTCTGCGCGATAGCTTCCAGCGAACCACTGGCATTACCCAGCTTGCTGATGATCTGCTCACCTTTCATCTGGTTGCGCACTTTAGCGGTCAGCTCGGTTTTGTAATCGCTAACTTTTACGTCGTCTTTCGCCGTTTTATTCGTCAGCACCGCAATGACGTACTGATCGCCAATTTCAAACGGTTCCGATACATCGCCAACGTCGGTTTTGGTGTCAAACGCCCAGCGCACCAGCTGGCGGGCATCCGTCAGCGCGTTAACCTGATTGGCACCTTCCGGCACCCGTTCTGCGGTGGCGACAACCAATCCTTTTTCTTCTTTGACTTTCGCGTTGAACTCATCCTGATTACCTACGCCCGATGCGAACTGATCGGCTTTGCGCAGGGCTTCATCCCGAGTTGTCTGGCTGGGGGCAATGCTTTTGCCAATACCAGCAATGCGGTAGAGCTGATTCGTTTTGGGCTGCGTGACCTTGATGATGTGGTAACCGAAATCCGTTTCGATCAACCGCGGAATCAGACCAGCCGACGTAGCACCGAATACAGCACTCTCGAACGGCTTAACCATCTGTCCGTTGTTTTTGAACGGACCTAGATCACCACCAAGCTGAGCGGAGCCATCAGCACTGTTCTGTTGCGCCAGTACTTCGAAGTTAGCACCACCCTGAATCTGCTCCAGTATCGCCTGTGCCCGGCGACGCGCATCGGCCTTGGCCGAATCGGTCTGGGTTGTTGGACGAATCAGGATGTGGCTGGCACGGGCTGTAAAACTCGTATCTGTCTTGGTACCGCCGTATTTGTAGATAAAGTACGTGTTACCCTCGCGGAACGGACCATAAATACCGCCGGGCGCAAAGGTCGGAATCGATGCCCGCAGCTGCTCCGGCATTTCACCGGCTGTCATGTAAAGCGGTACCCGAACGTCGCTGTTTTGCTGAGCAAACGTTGAGTCGTTGCCAGCCGCACCGAGTCCGCGGGCCAGCGTTTTGATCTCTGTGTACAGGTTCGCGCTGTCTTCCTTTGAGGGAGCAACCGAGAACGTTACGTACTGAATCGACCGGCTGTTCACGCCCGGAAATTCGTCCTTGTGCTTATCGAGATAGCTTTGCAGCTCCGAATCGCTCACCTTCACCGTTGTATCGTTGATGGCGTAATAGGGCACGAACAGCAGCTTGATATTGGCTTTCGTGTTCTGCGCCTGGTATTCTTTCTGTGCTTCGGCGACCGTCGTGTAGTTCGACAGCGTCATCAGCTTTTCATACTTATCACGCAGGCGGTTTTCGCTGATACTTTGCTCGAACGACGCCCAGGCCGCCTGCTGCTGAGCAGGCAGATTACGCATCCCTTTCAGGTAGCTGATAATCTGACTTTTGTCGAAAACACCCGTCTGCGGGTTGGTAAATGCCTGCCGAACGGCGGGGCTGATGTTGTTGCCCTGCACCATATCGAACAGCTCTTCGGGCGACACTTTCAGGCCCAGCTTGTCGAATTGCTCCTGGTAGGCAATGTCAAACAGCAGTTGGTTCCAGGCCTGCTCACGCAGTTGCGTCAGCTCCTGATCGCCGGGGGCACGGCCCGTTTGTTGCTCGTACTGCGCCCTCAACTGATCGACTTTGGCGTTAAAATCCTGCACGTCAATCGATTGCCCGGCAATTTCACCAACTTCCTGTTGATTACCACCGAATAGGCTTCGGCCGCCGAGCAGGTCCCCGCCGACGATAAACAGCAGCAAACTGACGGCAATTACCCCGACAGCTACGGCTGAATGTTCTCTAATCTTATTAATAACAGACATTGCTCTATTATACAGTCAATTTAGCCCGCAAAATAACACGTTTTTAGACTGTAATACAAGACGCAGTGCGGGACCAGGCTGGTCATATTTTTATGCTTAATACCTATTCGCTCAACCTGATGAGTTTACCAGGGCCGTTTCCGATTCGATACAGTTTGTGGAAAAAATGACCCAGTTATTGAATTAGTGGTAAACAACAAAGCCGACCACTGTTCAGTGACCGGCTTTAGTTGGCAGCGCTCGTCTACGCTATAGTATTAGTTGTTGTCGAGTTTGTCACCGGCCTTGTCAAACGCATCACCGATGTTTTTGCCCGCCCGCTTGAACCCCGTTTTTACGTCTTTCCAGGCAGCGGCCGTTGCGTTTTGGGCTTTGTCCATATCCTCACCCAATTCCTTACGCTCGTCTTCCAGCTTAGCCATCTGCTCCTTCGACTCAGCCTTCGCTTTATCGCTCTGCTTATCCATTTTAGCCTTCAGTTCGTCGATTTTCACGTCCAGCTTGTCGCGCTGTACTTTCATTTTAGCCACTGCTTCGTCGCGCTCACGTTTGAAATCGTCGCCTGCTTCGTCGGCCTTAGCGTCCATTTTATCGCCAGCCGCTTCCATGTCAGCTTTCGCTTCGGCGGTGGCCTCTTTGGTGTCAGACTTGATCGCATCGCCCGTGTTCTCCATCGCGTCTTCCGTGCGCGACTCGTTTTTGTTATCGGATTTGCAGGACTGCGTCAGTGCCAGCGCAGCAACGACCATAACGATACCGGCAACATTTTTCACTTGCTTGACTACGAGCTGGGGCTTTTTCATCTTGTCGTGTAGTTTGATTCGCCAGTGAGGGTACAAACCCTGTGCCACGCCCACCTAGGGGCGTAGCTTGATGGCACAGCCTACCGCTTTGGTAATTGGCGTGGCAACGGGTCGACCGGCCAGTAAACTCGTAACGGCGTCGGTCACGTATTGCCGTTGTACACCAGCCCGGTCCTGCGGATTATCGTCGATAGCGCCCATGTATTCCAGCACGAATTGGTCACGCTCCCGTTTGAGCACAAACGCCTGTGGCGTACGGCTGGCGCCAAACCGCCGAACTACCTGCTGTGATTCATCCATCGCGTAGCTGTACGAATAATTCTGCTCGGTTACCCGGCGTTTCATGTTGGCAAATGAGTCTTCTTCGTACACGGCCGGGTCATCACCCATAATGGCTAATACGGGGTACCCCAGCGGAGCAAATCGCTGATTCAGGGCCTGAACGCGCTCTTCGTACGTCCGCGAGAAGGGACAATGGTTACTGGTAAAAATAACGATGATGCCCTTCTGCGACGCGTAATCAGCCAGCGATACCGGTCGGCCGTCGGTAGCTTTCACGGTAAAGTTCGTGACGGCGTCGCCCAGTGAATAGCCCGTCTGGGCCTGAAGCTGTCCGGTCAGCAGCAGTAAAATCAACGGGAGGAAGTGGTGGATTCGACTAGTCATTGTATTCGGTTGGTCAACATCTGTTAGACAAACAACAGAACCAGAAGATTAGTCCGCCCGCATTAGTTGTCTATCGGATAATAACCGGCCGACTGATTCGCAGACCGGCGGCATCGGCGCGAAGCCAATAGGTACCGGGGAGCAGGGAAGCCGGGGGCGTCAGGCGAAGCGTGCCGTCGCTGTCGATCGCTGTATTGAGCGCGTATAGCTGCCCGGTTGATGTAAGTAACTGAAAGATACTGTCCGGCAAATTCCGCGTATACACCCGAATAGCCGACTTATCGGTGGGGTTGCCCAATACCTCGAGTATCGGTTCGCTGTCGGTAGCAGTAGCGGCTACAATTTTTGAATACGTGCTTCGACCATCCACATCGACCTGCCGGAGTCGATAGTAGTTCGTACCATCGAGCGGCCATTCGTCGGAGAATCCGTAGGTCTGCCGCTGGTCGGTCGTTCCGCCAGCAGGTAGTGTGGTGAGAGCTGTAAACTCGGTCAAATCCCGGCTCCGTTCGACAGTATACTGCCCGGCATTACGCTCCGAGGCAGTGGTCCAGGCCAGTTGAATACCCCGCCCCTGTGGTTTGGCCGTAACCGATATCAGTTCGACGGGCAACGGCCCCGACCAGCTAAGGTGCCCAATCGTGATACCCTGCGCGGTGGGGTTAGCGGGCGAATCCGGCCCACAGCCAAACGTGATGGTCACCTTGTCGACGTAACCGCCAAAGGCCACGCCCGACGCGGCACTACCCGGATCGTCGGCGGTACCGGTCAGTGTATTACCCGACACCGTCACGTAAGCCGACGGGTTCAGCGTGGGTGTCGAACCCCGTCGGCCAATCGACCCGCTAATCGTTACTTTATCCTGACTGTTGGCCCCTCGATCGATACCGAAAATGGAAAACGACAGCCCCTGTACGCCTTCCGCAAACGTAATGGTAACCACTTTTGTGTCGCCGGTCATGGCAAAGTTGACTGCCAGCTGTAGCCCCGTACTCACTCCTTTGGGGGTGCCCAGCGTAAACGTCTGGCTGCTGCCCGCACTGGCCACGTTGACGCTTACGTCGACCGCCGGGTTGCCAATCTGCGAATAACTGTTGCTGTGGGCACCATCGACCCAGGCCGGCGCAGTGGTTTTAAAGTGCAGATCCTGCGCGTTTCCTGATAGCGTAACGAGCAGGCCAAGGCCCAACAGCCAGCGGTAGTTAGCGAACATGGGTGGGATAGTTAATTCATCCGCAAGGTATGTCGCAAAACAGCCTGTTTACAACGATTCAATACACAAACGTGCCGGTTTCGGCCTGAATCGTGACTTGTTTGCCAGCAAACGGTTCCACACGACCAACAATCTGAGCATCAATACCAAACGACTGGGCTATGTCGATTACGGCCTGTGCCTGTTCGGGGGCCAGGTATACTTCGAGCCGGTGCCCCATGTTGAACACTTTGTACATCTCCTGCCAGCTTGTACCGCTCTCCTGCTGAATGAGTCGGAACAGGGGCGGCACCGGAAACAGGTTGTCTTTGATGACGTGCAGGTTGTCGATGAAGTGCAGCACCTTCGTCTGTGCGCCACCGGAGCAATGCACCATGCCGTGAATGTGCGGCCGCAGTTGATCGAGCAACACCTTCGCCACCGGCGCGTATGTGCGGGTGGGCGACAGAATCAGCTGCCCAACTGTCAGGCCCGTACCATCGACTAGCGTTGTCAGCGACTGCGACCCGCTGTAGACCAGACTCCGGTCGACGGCGGGGTCGAAGCTTTCGGGATAGCGGTCGGCCAGCGCGTGGGCGAGTACGTCATGCCGGGCCGAGGTCAGCCCGTTGCTGCCCATCCCGCCGTTGTACGTTGATTCGTAGGTAGCCTGCCCGAACGAGGCCAGACCCACTACCACGTCGCCCGCCTGAATCCGGTCGTTGCTGATGACCTGATCGCGACGCATCCGGGCAATCACCGTGCTGTCGACAATGATCGTACGAACCAGATCACCTACATCGGCCGTTTCGCCCCCCGTGCTGTAGATTTCCATTCCGTGGTCGCGGAGCATCTGCAACACCTCCTCCGTACCGTTAATCAGCTCGGCAATGACTTCGCCGGGAATCAGGTTTTTGTTGCGACCGATCGTCGACGACAGCAGCATGGGTCCCGTTGCCCCGACGCAGATGAGGTCGTCGGTATTCATCACGATAGCGTCCTGCGCAATACCCCGCCATACGCTCATATCGCCCGTTTCGCGCCAGTACAGGTACGCCAGCGACGACTTGGTACCGGCTCCGTCCGCGTGCATGATCGTGCAGAAGTCTGGGTCACCAGCCAGTGTGTCGGGTACGATTTTGCAGAATGCCTTGGGGAAAAGGCCCTTGTCGAGTCGGGCGATGGCGTTGTGAACGTCTTCTTTGCTGGCGGAAACACCGCGCTGCGCGTATCGATCAGTCATGTCGCAAAGGTAGCGAGAAAAGCCCGACAGGCTGTGACCAACCTGCCTTTACTGCCTTACACCGCATACGTCAGGCCGATTTCCTGCCGGACGGTGTCGAGCAGCGTCATTAAATTCTGGCTGTCGGTGAGCGACCAGACGGGGCTTTCGGTTAGTCCCTGCGCCAGGCAATCCATGACGTGCCGGGCTTCGTAATCGTAACCGTGAGTGCTGCGTTCGATGCGGATCGTTTCGGGTTCATGGCCGTCGCGGGTCAGCGTCAGGGCGTCGGTTTCGTGCCAGCGGGAATGAATGCGAATTTGCCCGGCAGTACCCTGTACGTACGCTTCGCAGGGTGTTTTGGCGCGCAACGTACTATCGAGCATGGCCAGTTCACCGGTTGGGTAAGTCAGCACCATGCCACACTGTTCGTCAACGCCCGTTTGTCCGAAAATGGCGCTTGCCTTGACCCGCTCCGGCATACCCAGCATCAGGTACGAGAAGAACAGCGGGTAGATACCAATATCAAGCAGGGAACCGCCACCGAGTTGTTTGTTATACAGCCGACCGTCGGGCTGGAAATCAGCGGCAAAGCCAAAGTCAGCCCGCACACCCGTCACGGTACCGATTGCCCCGTCATCGGCGAGCGCTTTGGCGCGTTGCAATACGGGCATAAACCGGCTCCAGAGGGCTTCCATCAGAAAAACCCGTTTTGACCGCGCCAGTTCGATCATCTCAGCCACCTGTGGACCGTTCATCGCAAATGGTTTCTCACCCAGTACCGCAATGCCCTTATTGAGCAGCAGCAGTGCGTTTTCGTGGTGCAGTACGTGCGGAGTAGCCACATACACCACGTCCAGATCAGGTAGCGCCAGCAGGTCATCGTAGCTGCCCAGCGCGTGTTCGGCTCCGTACTGTTGGGCAAACGCGTCCGCCCGACCCTGATCCGACGAAGCAATGGCATATAGTTGTGCATCGGGCAGCGTCAGCAGGTCCTGCACAAATTTATGGGCGATACGGCCCGGTCCCAGAATTCCCCAGCGAGTCATTGGTTCGGTTTGTGGTTTGTGGTTTGTAGTTTAACAGTCGCGCTAACAGGCAGACAGTCGTTTTTTTCGGCGGTAAACTGTATACCGTAAACTGCAAACTGTCTTCTTCCTACCGACGAATGTGGGCTTTTTTTCCTACGTTGCGGGTCGTACCAACGTGTTATTTGTGAAGAATACTGTTTCCTGCTTCCTTCTTCTTTGTTCGCTATTGGCCGCTGTCGACGTACGGGCGCAGGTCGTTGAGCAGCCTGATCCGCTGCGTCCTGCGGTGCCGGATTCAGTCCGCAAAGCGGTTGATTCCACGACTAAGGATACCATCGTCATCGTTGCTAAACCGCTGCACTTACTTCGCTACAAGTTTACGGCCGACGGTACCATCACAGCCGGCAACGTGAATCGGGAATTGCTCCAGCTCGCCAGTTCGTTCGATTACACGCTAAGTAACTACTTTAAACTGTCGGCCAACCCCTCATTCGTCTACGGCAAGCAGGCCGGGTTACTGGCCGAGCGTGAACTGTTTAGCGACCTCCGCGCTACCTACCGCCCCGAACGGACCCTGTACTACCTGACGTTTGGCTCGTTTGAACGTAGCAATCTCCGGCAGATCAACCGGCGGTGGACCATTGCAGGTGGAGCGGGCTACAAACTGGTGCAAAGCAAACGGGCTTACCTGTCCGTGACGAACGTAATCTTACAGGAATTCACCGATTTCTACGAACTCGACGACATCAACGTCGTCCGGAATTCGACCCGCCTGTTTGGCGAATACAGCTTTGCCGATAACCGGTGGACAGTGACCCACACGGCACTCTACCAACCCGCTATCGGTCAGTACAATATTCGGTGGAATGCGACGGTGAGCGTACAGGTCAAGCTGAACGCGGTAATAAGTTTACGCACGACACTGGCAAACGCCTACGAGAGTCTGGTGGTGCCGGGGCGGCAGAACAACGACCTGCGTTTTACGATTGGCTTGACGTATGAGCGGAAATAAAAGCCCGTTTTTTTGTCATCCCGACGCAGGAGGGATCTTCGCTTATCAGCTAAGAATTCCTGCTACCGAAGATCCCTCCTGCGTCGGGATGACAAAAAAAATGAGAGCCCATCACGCTCACGCTTACTGCTTATCCGGGTAGGGAATAATCAGTTTTTCGCCCCGGTTGGCGATGTCTTTGTCTTTGTGATTAGCCCGCATGATGGCTTCCTTACTGACACCATATTTCTGCGCGACCACCCGCAGCACGTCGCCCGCGCCCACGGTGTGAACAGCCATCGTCTTGACGTTCAGCCGGGTCACGCCTGCTTTTACGTCGCTCTCCGACACGTTGGGATTCAGTGCTTTAAGCGTACTTACTTTCATGTTGTATCGGTTCGCTACGCCGTAGAACGTTTCACCCGCGCCGACCGTGTGCGTCGTCGTAACACCACCCGCTTTTATCGCGGGCTTTTCAGCGACAACGGGCTTCTCTTTGGGCTCTTCCTTTTTGGGTTCCTTCGACGGCTCAGGCTTTTTCATCAGCTCATCCTTCCGTACCGGCGCATCCTTCTCCGCTGCTGCTTTCTTTTCGTTAGCCGATGGTTTACCGTCGGTGGTTTCGCGGTTATCGTCGGCGACTTCCTCGGCCCGGACGTTGGCTTCGGGCGCATCGGCGGGTGGCGTTGCCTGCGACAGATCGACGGGGGCGGGCTGCGACGACGTGTCGGCTTCGTCGGGAGCCATCAGCATATCGGGGTCTTCCTGCGCCAGCGGTTGCTGCGACAGCGTATCGATGGCCACATTGGTCAGTTCATCCGAACCGGTAGTGTCGTCGGAAATGTATTCAAACCCCACATACAGCAGGGCGGCAATCATACCGATCAGCACCACCAGCGTAATAGCGGGTAAACTCGCGCTGCCCGGCTGACGGGGATTGGTCGACTGGTTTTCGGTTTCCATTGGTCTTGCTAAAACGTTACGATTCGGTGAGCTGACGGCTCATATCGGCCACCTTTTCTTTAAGTTCTTCCTTGAACGTAGCCAGATTGGTGGCTATCCGTTCGTCAAACGTACCCACGATCTGCGCGGCCAGAATACCGGCGTTACGAGCGCCATCGAGTGCCATAGTCGCCACCGGCACACCGCCCGGCATTTGCAGGATCGACAGAACAGAATCCCAGCCATCAATCGAATTGCTTGATTTGACCGGAACCCCGATCACGGGTAGTGTCGTCAGCGAAGCGACCATACCGGGCAGATGAGCCGCTCCCCCGGCACCGGCCACAATAACTTTCAGACCTCTGTCGCGGGCCGTTTTGGCGTAGTCGACCATTTTTTCCGGCGTCCGGTGCGCCGAAACGATGTCCATTTCCCATGCTACACCCAGTACGGTTAGCACGTCGGCGGCTTCCTGCATAACCTTGCGGTCGGAGAGGCTACCCATAATAATACCTACCATTGCGAATACGGACTTGACCGTCTGCGAAATAACGCAGTTTCAGGCAGATTTCCGGGGCGGTCGCGTTGATTTTTTGGCTTCTTCGGAAGAAAGAGGAAAGACGTCAGAAAAAAGAATTCCGTCGTGGATGCTCTTTCTTCTTACGTCTTTCCTGTTTCTTCTACAGTCAAACCAGCTTCAGCGGCTCGAACGACCGGCCCAGGATAGCCACATCGTCGGCACCGAGGTAATCGCGGAGCAGACTCGCGTAGATCTGCCGAAAATCGACGGTGTACGTCAGGTCGCCATCGGTGAGCTTGCTCAGGTTGGGGGCTTCGTTCAGCACCCGGCGCGACGGCAACCCACCGCCAATCAGGAAGACATTGCTGGCTGTACCGTGATCGGTGCCGTTGCTGGCGTTCTGCTTCACGCGCCGGCCAAACTCCGAAAACGTCATCAGCATCACGTCGTTTTGCCGTCCGGCGGCTTTTAGATCAGCCATCAACGCGCTGACAGCTTCGGCATACTGCCACAGCAAACGAGCCTGCTGCCCCGGCTGGTTGATGTGCGTATCGAACCCGCTGATCGACACGTAATAAACGCTCGTTCCCAGTCCCGACTGAATCAGTTGCGACACCGTACGCAGGCGGTTACCCAGTTCGTGATTCGGATACGTTACGCCCGACACGGTGCCTTTCTGCTTTGTTTTTTCAAACACGTAATCAGCCGACGACACCGTTTCGGCCAGCGTCTTGTAGAGGTACCCTACCGATTGATGCTCGTCGGGGTGCTCATGGCTCAGGCCCGCAACGAGTTTGCTGCGGGTCTGGCTGTACAGCTTCTTCGGGTCGAGCAGCGACATGCCGTTGAGGGTTTCCCCCTTCATTGCCAGACTCAGCGTATCGTCGACTTCGATGGTACGAAACGGTTGCTGCGCATTGCCCTGACAGGCCGAATCGAGGTACCGACCAACCCAGCCACTGGTTTTGTATTGATTGGAGTCGCTGGCCGTTTGCCAGATGTCCATCGAGCGAAAGTGCGACCGGTCGGGATTTGGATAACCCACGTTGTTGATAACCGTCATCAGCCCGTCGTCGTACAGCCCCCGGAGCGATTCCATGGCCGGGTGCAGGCCAATCTCGTCATTGAGCGGCAAGACCTTATCGGCCGGAATGGCAATCGTCGGGCGTTCGCGGTAATAGATGTCGTTGCGATACGGCACCACGGTATTCAACCCATCGTTGCCCCCCGACAGCTGAACGATAATCAGAATCTTGCCTGATGGCGCTACGGGCTGCCCCATCGCCGACAGTTCGTAGGCTTTCAGAAAGTTGGGAATCAGCAACGATCCGGCCGCTGTCAGAGCCGACTGAGAAAGAAAATCACGGCGGTTCATAGTTGTTAGTTCGTAGTTTGTTGTTCGTGGTTTGTCGTTCGCTGGACAGTGATTGGCTAACCACCAACTACGAACGACAAACCACGAACTATTTTCAACTCAACTGATATTCCGGCAGGGCCATGATCGACGCGGTCAGGGAGCGAATACGTTCAGACCGGCTGGTGACGCCCTTTACCTGATTGTCGATCAGCGTGCGCTGATCGGAGCGCAGTGGAAACGGCAACAGCGTTCCGGCGATAGCATCGGTTAATTTCTGATCGTCAATGGTGGTGAAGGCATCCTCAAAAGCTGCCCAGTCGACCGTCGTATGGAAGCTGTTACCACCTTTGCGGGCCAGCGTTTCGGTGTTGACATCGCCGTCTTCTTTCGGACGAATGGTTACTTCGGCCGCTTTCAGCACGTAGGCCGGTAGCTGCATTCGAAACAGCAGACTCGACGAATCGATCCAGTTCCGCCCGCCCGGCCAGCCTGCGACATTAGGCGGGTAGCACAGCGTTTGGCCCAGCGTGCGCTGCACAAAAATCTGCGGTTGCGGCTGATCGAACGTAATACCCAGTGCATGCCGCATCCCGGCCAGCAATTCTACCGGTGATTTGATATGCGTACCCACATTATGGGCCTCGTAGAACCAGTCGGCGTTGACCATCGTCTCCAGCAGATCGGTGATGTCGTAGCCGCTGTTATAGAACTGATCGGCCAGTACATCGATCCGTTTGCTGGCTTCGGTATCGGTGGCGGGGCTATCCGTAACGAAAAACCGGTACAATTTACCCGTAACGAACCGGGCCGTCTGCCGATTGGCAAGCAACATGGCAATCACGTCTTCCCCGATGAACGGTCCCGTTTTGCCGAAAATCGTTTTATCGCCCGCATCGTGAACCCGCTCCCGAAAAACAAAGGCACCGTCGGGCGTGTACTGCCAGCCGGTGAAAGCGCGGGCGGCTTCCTTGATGTCGTGTTCGCCGTAATTACCACGTCCCAGCGTGAACAGCTCCATCACCTCGCGGGCGAAATTCTCGTTGGGGGCGTTTTTACGATTCTGCTGATTACTGAGAAATTGCAGCATCGCCGGTTCTTTCGACACGCTCATCAGCAGATCGCCGAATTTACCCAGCGCATTCCGCCGAATAGTGTTGACGTACTGCTGCATAAACAGGGCGTTCTGCCCCGACGGGCGGCAGGCGAAATGACCATGCCAGAACAGGGCCATTTTTTCCCGCAAGCCCCCTTTCCCAGCCGCCATCCGGTCGACCCACAACAGGTTGAGATCACGAATTTTCTGGGCGTTGAGTTTGATGCGCTCCTTGAGCATTTCCTTGTCGAGCTGCCCGTCGCGCACTAGTTGCCGCAGTGCCTGCCGTGACTGATTCTGCTCCGGCTCCACCACGATCAGATCCTCGACGGACGCGCTATCTCGGAACAGTTGCCGGATCGTTTTGCGCAACGGCTGTCCGGTGGCCTGATTCAGTTCGGCGGGTGATGCCCCGAAAGCGGCCCGGCTGTAGAGATACCGGACCTGCGCCTGTCTGTTTTTCGTATCCATGCCTGTAGTATACTGGCTATGTATACAGGACAACGAAACCGGATCAGCGTTTAATCTGGCTGTTGAAATTTTCTGATTATCAATTCAATACCGTAGCCGTTACCTGAATGTACCGGGCATGATGATGTCCCGTGAATCGTATCCGCCCCCGATTGAAAACCATTCCTCCCGATTGTTTTTTACACCAAACTGCCATACGGGCGCGTTGCAGACGGTCACCCGCTTCTGCTTCAGCGGTCCCTGTGCATAATCGATTAACCTGTCAACGCTTGCGGGTCTGGTAACAGTGCAGTGTTGTGAAAGCGTCGAGTCACCTGAAAACACGATAGTCCGGCCATACCACTGCCCCCATATTACTCACCGAACACGGACGAGACTTTCCAGCGTTTGCAGCATATAGACCCCGGTAATAGTGTAGACATGGACACTGTCCTGCGTAGACACACTTATCTCGATGATTTTCTCCCGGTTTTGACCCGCAAACGCGTTAAGATTACGTTCCAGTACCTTGTCCCGAAATTCAATTTTAGGTAATGCGGCAGTATCCGATTGCCCCAAAACCAACAGCGGCCCACAGGTCAGTAGAACCAGCAAAAATATAGTGTATACTGTGTGCATGGCCAGGCAATACCAGCGGCTAGTTTCTATTTGACTCATTCCATTACTGTATAGCTTCAGGATGCTATCCGGGCTGCGTTTTCACAAACGGGTAGTATATAATCATGAATTAAAAGGCAGTTAATCAATCATAAACGTTCGCTCTTCGCAACATCCATTCTCGTTTTATCGTACTGTCTTTGTACATTCGACACCCGCTTCGTCGGCCGATTAAATCTCACTCTATGTACCACGTTTCGCGTCGTTTTTATCGGCCGATCCTTACGGGTTGGCTGGCTCTTCTTTCGCTTACCCTACTGGCTCAGCCCAAGCCACTGGCGCAATATTCAGAGCAGCAGAAAATTCAGCAGGTTAGTCTGCAAAAAAGCCTTACTGACGCCGAACAAGTCAACTATCAGCAGGCATTGACCGTTGCCCGTCGCCTGAATCGCCCCATCATTGAGCAGCACCCCGACGGTACCACGACCATACTAAGCGGCATTACAGAACGGGGCGAACTACTCTACAAACGAACTTTCAGCACCACGCAGGCGGGCATCACGACACGAACCAATTCGTTCTACAGCGGGGGTAGCCTGGGTCTGTCGCTATCAGGCAGTACGCTGACCAACAAACTCGGTATCTGGGACGGTGGCCGCGTGCGGAGTACCCACCTTGAATTTCGCAACAGCAGCGGAGCCAGCCGGGTCACGCAGATCGACAGCTCATCATCGCTCAACGCCCACTCGACGCACGTAGCTGGTATCATGATCGCGGCTGGCGTCAATCCACAGGTGAAGGGAATGGCCTACGGGGCAAACCTGCGGGCGTACGATTTCAGCAACGACGTGTCGGAGATGACAGGAGCCGCGCCCAACCTGCTGGTATCGAATCACTCCTACGGCTTCAATGCGGGCTGGGTGTACGACGACAGCCGCACAACAACAAACAAGTGGGAGTGGTGGGGCGATACGACGATCAGCAAAACGGAAGATTATAAATTCGGTCTGTATGATAGTCAGGGCCGGGCCTTCGACCAGATTATGTACAACTCGCCGTACTACCTGATTGTCAAATCGGCGGGTAACAGCCACGGCGAAAACGGGCCGGGCGACGGACTGCCGTACTACCTCGGCAATGGTACTACGCTCGTAACGGCACCCCGCAACGATCAGAACGGCTATGACCAGATTCCAACCAACAGCGTTGCCAAAAATATCCTGTCGATTGCGGCCGTGGGGCTGCTGACGAACGGCTATAATCAGGCATCCGACGTCTCACTGGGCGATTTTAGCAGTTGGGGACCCACCGACGACGGGCGTATAAAACCTGACCTTGCCGGGGTGGGTGTAAGCGTGTTGTCGAGTATTTCCGACAGCGACAGTACCTACGATGTCTACAGCGGCACATCGATGGCATCGCCCAACGTAGCGGGGTCGCTGCTGCTGGCGCAGGAGTTGTACGCCCAGCGCAACAGCGGCAAATACATGCGTTCGTCGACCCTGCGCGGCCTGGCGCTGCACACGGCCGATGAAGCGGGTACGACCACCGGACCCGATTACAAATTCGGCTGGGGTCTGCTCAATATGGAGAAGGTGGGACGGGTACTGCTCAACACCAGCAACAACTACCTGATGGACGAACGGACGCTGGCGCAAAGCGGCACGTACAGCCTGACGGTGGTGGCCTCCGGACGCGGCCCCCTGACAACCAGTATTGCCTGGACCGACCCCGCCGGTACGGCCATAACCACTACATCAGCCGGGGGTATTCTCAATAACCGGACGCCCAGACTGGTGAACGATCTCGACGTTCGCGTCAGCGACGGCACGACGACGACACTTCCCTGGACACTGGACCCGGCCAACCCGAACAATGCCGCTGTCCGGGGTGACAACATTCGCGACAATTACGAGCAGGTGCTGGTCAGCAATCCAGTGCCGGGCCAAACATACACCGTCACCGTTACGCACAAAGGTACGTTGACGGGTACCGGCAGTACGCAGGACTACGCCCTGCTGATTAGCGGCATTGGCGGTACGGCTTACTGTGCGTCGGCTCCTTCATCGTCGGCGGGTACGCGCATCGACCGGGTGCAGTTCAATACCATCAATCAGGCGGGTTCGACGGGTTGCACAACTTACACCAACAATACGCAGGTATCGACACAGGTACAGCCGGGGCAGACGATTCCCCTGTCGGTCACGACGGGTACGTGCGGAGCATCGGCCAGCGTCGTTGTCAAAGCCTTCGCGGACTGGAACCAGGATGGCGACTTCGACGATGCCAACGAGTTGCTGGCTACGTCGGCCGTGCTGAATGGCCCTTCAGCGTTCAGCACACCCGTCACGGTGCCGACGTCGGTAACGGCCGGGCAGTACATTCGGCTGCGGATCGTGGCCGTTGAAACCGGCAGTGCCGACGCCGTAGTTGCCTGTGGTACGTACGGCGCGGGCGAAACGCAGGATTACGTTCTGCAAACGGTGCAGATTGCCAACGACCTCGGTATCGTTTCGCTGGTATCCCCGGCCGACAACTTCTGTAGCCAGTATAGCAATGAAACGACGGTGGCCGTGCGCGTCCGCAACTACGGCACGACAGCCCAGCAGAACGTGCCGGTTACGGTGCGAATCGTCAATACGACGACCAATGCTGAAGTTGCGTCGCTGACCACTGTTGTTGCGTCGCTGGCGGCATTTGAGGAAAAAACGGTGTCGCTACCCTTGCCCGCCAATGTGTCGCTTACTCCTGGACAAGCCTATCAGTTTCAGCTTGCTGTAATCTTGTCCAATGATCTGATTACCACCAACAACACGTTACAGGTAAATCGCACAGCCACGACGTCGCCCAACGATGGTATCTTCTCGGCCACCCGCTGCGGTACCGACGGAGCCGTGTCGCTGCTAAATCGGGGGGGCAACGTAGCCTACTGGTATGACGCGCCAACGGGCGGCAACCTGATCGCAGCCGGCAACCAGACGTCAGCCCCGACAGTACCCGCCAGCGGAACGATCTATGCCGGTCTGAATGAGTTCAGCAGTGCGATTGGCCCGGTCTCGAAAAGTGTGTTTGGGGGTGGTTCGTACAGCGGCAATTTCGGCCCGGCTCCGCTTATCAGCACCACCGTCCCGATTCAGATCGAAAGCGCCCGGCTGTACATTGGCACGGCGGGTAAGCTGACGTTTACGGTGCAGAAACTCGACAACACGACTGTTTCCACCGTCACGATCGACGTAACGCCGACCCGTAATCAGAGCCTGACAGCGACGGTCAACAGTCAGCTGGTCGACGACCCGAACGATCCGGGAGCCGTTTACCCGCTCAACCTGTCGATCCCGGCGGCTGGCGATTACAAAATCACGATTGGCTACGCGGGTAATGCGTCGATCTTCCGCAGCAACTCGGCGGTAACGGGCCTCCCCTATCAGGTGACCACTCAATCTGGCACCCCAATCGTGTCGATCACAGGGGCGCTGTTCAATAATGGCACTACAGATCAGACGCTGACAAACGCCTGGTACTACTTCTACAACATGCGGGTGCGGGCACTGTCCTGCCCGTCGGCGCAGCGGGTAGCTGTAACACCGACAGCGGGTACGGCTGCGACGGCCTCGATAACCGCCAGCGGATCGACCAGCATCTGTCAGGGTAGTTCAGTTATACTACGGGCCAATACCGGTACCGGCTACACCTACCAATGGTACCGGAACGGCACCTCTATTTCGGGAGCCACGGCCAGTACACTGGCGGCTGGCACAGCGGGGAGTTATGTCGTGCAGGTTGGTAATTCCTGTTTGCCGGTGCGTTCCTCGGCCGTAACGGTCACGACGAATACCGGTGTTACCCCACTTGTCACCGCCACTGGTTTCACGCTGACGACCAACGCCATTTCGTCTATTCAGTGGCTGCTCAATGGCGTAGCAATCTCGGGCGCCAACAGTGCAACCTACGTGGTTACCCAAACGGGACGCTATTCGGTGCGGGGCAGCGTGAACGGCTGCGGTGAACTAACCTCCGATGATGTTTATCTAACCATTCTGGCCGCTGAGCCAACGTCGGCAGCGGGCGAACTGCTGGTTTACCCAAACCCGGCAACGAAACTGGTCACGATCAAACTCAGCACCGACGCAATGCTGAAAACGTTGCCTACGGCGCGAATGGTCAACCTACAGGGCCGAACCCTGCTGTCGGCAACGTTGCAGCGCAGCGGGACGGTGTACAGCTCGGAAGTCGACGTATCAGCCTTACCCGCCGGCACCGTTCTCGTCATCATTACCGACGAGCAGAACAACACGCTGGGTGTACAGCGCCTGACGAAGCAGTAATTCGGTTCGTAGTTTGTGGTTTATGGTTTGTAGTTCTTGCCTGATGGCTAACTACGAACTATAAACCACAAACCCGCTTCAGCCCGCCCAGTTTTCCCGGTCGAGACTGCGGTACTGAATGGCTTCGGCCAGGTGTTCGATGCGAATATCGTCGCTGTCGGCGAGGTCGGCGATGGTACGCGACACTTTCAGAATACGGTCGTAGGCGCGGGCCGATAAACCAAGCCGGTCCATGGCCGTACGCAGCAATGCTTTTCCGGGGTCGCTGATCTGGCAGACTTCTTTCACCAGTTGGGAAGGCATCATGGCGTTGGAGTAAATACCCGGCTGATCGGCGAAGCGGGTTGTCTGCCGTTCCCTCGCTTTGATCACCCGCTCCCGGATCGTCTCGCTCGATTCAGCCGGGCGGTTGGCCGTCATCTGATCGAACGACACGGGTGTCACTTCCACGTGTAGATCGATCCGATCGAGCAGCGGACCGCTGATTTTGGCCAGGTACTTTTGCACCACGCCGGGACCGCAGACGCACTCTTTTTCGGGATGATTGTAGTACCCGCACGGGCAGGGGTTCATACTGGCGATCAGCATAAAACTGGCCGGAAACTCCACTGCCCATTTTGCCCGCGAAATACTCACTTTCCGATCTTCGAGTGGCTGTCGCATCACCTCCAGCGCCGACCGTTTGAACTCTGGCAATTCATCCAGAAACAGCACCCCATTGTGGGCCAGCGAGATTTCGCCTGGCTGCGGAAAGCTACCCCCACCCACCAGAGCTGCGTCGGAGATGGTGTGGTGGGGAGCGCGGTACGGCCGGGTCGCAATCAGCGTCGCCCGACTGCCCAACTTACCTGCCACCGAATGAATTTTTGTCGTTTCGAGAGCCTCCTGCAAAGTCAATGGCGGCAAAATAGTTGGCAGTCGCTTGGCGAGCATGGTTTTACCCGCGCCCGGTGGTCCGATCATGATCACATTGTGACCGCCTGCTGCCGCAATCTCCATGGCCCGCTTGATATTCTCCTGCCCCTGCACGTGCGAAAAATCGACCTCGTACACGTTAACCTGACTGTTGAACAGATCCCGCGTGTCGCTGACCAGTGGGTCGATGTCCTTCTTTCCTTCAAAAAAATCGACGGCCTCCTGCATGGTCGCCACCGGAATAACGTCGAGGTTATTCACGATAGCGGCTTCGGGGGCGTTTTCAACGGGTAGTATAAATCCCTTGTAGCCCTGTTTGCGGGCTTCGATGGCAATGGGCAGTACACCTTTTATGGGCCGCAACGTACCGTCGAGGGCAAGTTCGCCCATGATAACGTAGTCTTCGAGATTTCGCTGCGCAGCAGTCTGCTCCGACGCCTGTAACACACACAGGGCAATGGGCAGGTCGTAGGCCGAACCTTCTTTGCGAATATCTGCCGGGGCCAAGTTGACCACCACTTTCTGCCGGGGCATCCGATAGCCAAAAAACTTGAGCGACGCTTCTACGCGCTGTTCGCTTTCTTTTACGGCACTGTCGGGTAGACCCACGAGGTGGAAATGCAGCCCCTGCGCGACTACCACTTCAACGGTAATGATACTGGCATTGACACCGTACACGGCCGCGCCGTAGGTCTTTGCTAACATGTCAGGTTACGGTAAGGTATAGATAGATTGTGTATAGGCACTTGGTTCTTACAATTTCTCCGCGATACGCAGCTTGGCACTACGGGCGCGGGGGTTCCGGGCCACCTCATCGGGCGTAGCTTCGATGGGTTTACGGGTGATACTTTGTAGCGGTTTCAGGTCGTTACCGTACAGGTCTTTTTCGACTTCACCGCTGAATTTCCCCTTCGCAATAAAGTTTTTCACCGGCCGGTCTTCCAGCGAATGGTACGACATCACCACCAGCCGTCCACCCGGCTTGAGCACCTCGGGAACCTGCTCCAGAAACTCTTCCAGTGCCGCCATTTCCTCATTCACTTCGATACGTAATGCCTGAAAAACCTGCGCGAAGAATTTATTCTCCTTGCCACGGGGGGCGTAACGTTGCAGAGCCGCTTTCAGGTCGTTGATGGTCTTGATGGGCCGATTCGAGCGGGCCGATACAATGGCTCCGGCGGCCGTACGGGCGTTGGTAATTTCGCCATACATGCCCAGTATCCGGTGCAGATTGGCTTCGGTGTACTCGTTGACCACTTCCCGGGCCGTACGCTCCGCCTGCTGATTCATGCGCATATCGAGGTCAGCGTCGAAACGGGTCGAGAAACCGCGTTCGGGCGTATCGATCTGGTGCGACGAAATGCCCAGGTCAGCCAGAATACCATCGACCTGCGTTACGCCGTATAGCCGTAGGTACCGCTTGATGTTGCGAAAATTCGACGCGACAAACGTCAGCCGCTTGTCATCGATAGCCTGGGCATTGGCGCGGGCATCGGCGTCCTGATCGAAGCCGAACAACCGGCCACCTTCCAGTTGATTCAGGATTTCACGACTGTGTCCGCCACCGCCAAAGGTGATGTCGACGTAGGTGCCGCCGGGTTGCAGATTCAGCCCGTCGATGCAGGCTTGTAATAAAACGGGCTGGTGATATTCACTCATTCAGAAAGGCGGCAAAAGCAAAGCCGCTCTGTTGCAAACTTAACAAAACCCCCGCAGAGTGTTTTCGACAGGATTACAGGATTAGCCGGATTTTCTAGTCCATTAAATCCGGCTAATCCTGTAATCCTGTCGAAAATACCTTTCCTGGCTGGGCCAGTCAACTAATCGATCCGTGGTTGCGTTTCCGACATAAGTTTGTTATTTCACCTGAATACAACATCCGCTACTTCACGATGCGTCCACTACTGCTTTTATCGCTGATCGGCTGGTCTGGTCTGGCGTTCTCCTGTTCGGGTCAGTCGCAACCAACCCCCGTCAAATCTGGCCTATATCGCGCCACACTGCAAACCAAAGGGGGCCAGCTACCCTTCGGACTGACCATCGAACCAGGCAAGCAGGCGGGTACCTACGCCGTGTCTGCGATCAATGGCACCGAGCGGCTGGCGATGGATTCGGCCACGGTAACGGGCGACTCGATTCGCATTCCGATGGCGCTCTTCGACTCGGAACTGGTAGCAAAAATCGATGGCAGTAAACTAACCGGTACCTGGCGTCGGCACCGGACAGCGCAGCAAACCTTGACCCTCCCTTTCCAGGCTGAACTCGGGCCGACTTATCGGTTCGTGCCGGACACTAAAGCGGCAACGACGTCGGTGGCTGGTACCTGGGCAACCGAGTTCGGCAACAAACGCAATCAGGTCGATACGGTCAACGCAGTGGGCGTGTTCAAACAAACCGGTAACCGTGTATCGGGTACGTTTCTAACCCCGACCGGCGATTACCGCTACCTCGACGGCAACGTCGTCGGCGACAGCTTGTTTCTGTCCTGTTTTGATGGGTCGCACCTGTTTTTGTTCAAGGCTAGACACGACCCGGCAACGAAGAGGCTGACGGGTGGTTTCTGGGCTGGTATTTCTGGTTACGAATCGTGGGTAGCCAACGCCGACCCAAACGCCAAACTCCCCGACCCCGCTACGCTGACGTATCTGAAACCGGGCGCAAAAACACTGACTGCCTCATTTCCAGAACCCAGTGGCAACGTCGTGTCGTTGACAGATCCGCGCTACAAGGGCAAAGTAACGGTCGTGCAGATTATGGGATCGTGGTGCCCCAACTGCATGGACGAGACGAATTTCCTGAGTCCGTGGTACAAAAAGAATCGGCAGCGGGGTGTCGAAATCCTGGGATTGTCGTTCGAACGATCGGCTGATATGACCGAGTCGGGCCCGAAAATAGACCGGATGAAACAGCGGTTCCAGATCGATTATCCGGTCGTGCTGGCCGGTACGAGCGACAAGGCGAAAGCCGCCAAAGCACTGCCCGATTTGAACGCTGTCGTTGCTTTCCCGACCACGATTATTCTCGATAAAGCAGGGCAGGTTCGGCAGATTTACACCGGTTTCAGTGGCCCCGGCACGGGTAAGTACTACGATCAGTACGTTGATGAATTCAACAGCCTGATCGACAAATTACTGGCGGAAAAATAGACCGCTGATTGCCTGAACGGTGATTTGTCTCGAACTATGATTTTTATGATTAGGGTGATAGACTATGATTGAAAGAGAAATCAGCGCAATCAACTAATCATAAAAATCACAGTTCAGACAATCTTGAACTGTGATCTATGTGATTACACGGATTAACTGTGATTTCTATTCTCTGGAATCAGCGCAATCAACTAATCATAAAAATCACCGTTCAAGACAAATCACCGTTCAAGACAAACAGTATGCATGCATACTGTTTTGCAAAAAATTGGTAGCTTTACCTCGCAGTCAGAACAGGACGACACCGCTATGAAGAAGGAAAAAACGGTTGACTTTCACATCAAATGGGGGTGGCACGCTATCTCCCGGATGTACAATGCCTACGCGTCTCAGTTCGACATCACCATGGCGATCGGCTACGTGCTGCTCAACATTGACCTCGACGAAGGTACACCCGCGACCAAAATTGGACCACTGCTGGGTATGGAGCCCCGTTCGCTGGTTAGAATGCTTAAAAACCTGGAAGAACGCGGTCTGATCCGGCGCGAAGTCGACGGCAACGACAAACGGTTTGTCCGTATCTACCTGACCGAAGCGGGTCGGGAGAAACGGGAGATGGCCCGCGACGGTGTGATTCAGTTCAATAATTTGATTCGGGAAAATATTCCGCTCGATAAACTGGTCGTTTTCTTCGACGTTATCAAAGACATCAATCGGCTGGTTGAGGAAGAAAACGCCAAAATCAAAGCATCCGAATCAGAAGAATTAACCATAGAATAAGCTACACTTATAGCACTAAACACTTGATACAATCGGCCATCCAGCCGACATCTACACATGGAAGCTACCCTGGAAAAACCGAAAACCCAATCGAAAAACCGGACTATACGGCGCGTAGCCGTGCTGGGATCGGGCATTATGGGGTCGCGCATTGCGGCTCACTTCGCCAACGTCGGCGTCGACGTACTGCTGCTCGACATCGTTCCGAACGAACCCAATGCCGCCGAGCAGGCTAAAGGCCTGACAACCGACAGCCCGCTGGTACGAAACCGGATCGTCAACGACGCGTTTCAGACGATGCTTAAAGCCAGCCCGGCGTCGCTGTATAGCCCCAAATTCGCCAGTCGGATCAAACTCGGCAACTTCGCCGATAACCTGAGTGAAATCGCCACCTACGACTGGATCATCGAAGTCGTTGTTGAACGGCTCGATGTCAAACGGTCGGTTTACGAGCGCGTCGAACAGTTTCGCAAGCCGGGTACGCTGATTACGTCGAACACGTCGGGGATTCCGATGCACCTGCTGGCCGAAGGGCGCAGCGACGATTTCCGGCGCAACTTCTGCGGGACGCACTTCTTCAACCCGCCCCGCTACCTGCGTTTACTCGAAATCATCCCCGGCCCCGACACCGACCCGGCCGTGATCGATTTCCTGATGAACTACGGCAGTCTGTACCTGGGCAAAACCACCGTTCTCTGCAAAGACACGCCCGGCTTTATTGCCAACCGGCTTGGCATTCAGTCGCTGATTCAGACGATTCGGGTGGCCAAAGACATGGGCCTGACTGTCGAAGAAGTCGACAAGCTGACGGGGCCCGTTGTCGGTCGGCCCAAGTCGGGTACGTTCCGGCTGTCGGACGTCGTCGGGCTGGACACGACCGTCAACGTCGCCGGTAATCTGGTGAAGATGGAGCACGACGAGTCGCGGGCCAGTTTTGAACTACCCGCGTCGGTGCAGAAACTGATGGAGAATAAGTGGCTCGGCGACAAGACCGGTCAGGGTTACTATAAGAAAACGAAAGACGCCAAAGGCAAGACCGAAATTCTGGCCCTCGATCTGAACACGTTCGAGTACAAGCCGTCGCAGAAGGTGAAATTCCAGACGCTCGAAGGCACCAAAGCCATCGACAACCTGCGGAAGCGGTTCCCGGTGTTGCTGGCCGGTACCGACAAAGCGGGCGAGTTTTACCGACGTACGTTTGCCGATGGGTTTCAGTACGCGACTCACCGCATTCCCGAAATTTCGGATGAACTCTACCGCATCGACGCGGCTATCACGGCCGGCTTTGGCTGGCAACTGGGCCTGTTCGAAACCTGGGATGCGATTGGCGTTCGTAAAGGTGTCGAACTGATCGAAGCGCAGGGCAAGAAACCCGCGCAGTGGGTCTACGATATGCTCGACGCGGGTATCGATTCGTTCTACCGGGTCGAGAATGGCAAAAAGCAGTACTACGACATTCCGTCGAAGAGCTACAAGACTATCCCCGGCACGGAAGCCTTCACCATTCTGGAGAATCTCTCGCAGAATGTGGTCTGGAAAAATGCTGATGCGTCGATCTACGACCTGGGCGACGGAATTCTGAACGTCGAATTCCGCAGCAAGATGAACACCTTCGGGCAGGGCGTATCGGAAGCTCTGATGAAAGGCATCTCGCTGGCCGAAAAAGACTTCCGGGGTCTGGTAGTCGGCAACGATTCGACGGACGCGTTCTCGGCGGGTGCTAACCTCGGCACGCTTTTTATGTTCGCCGTGGAGCAGGAGTTCGACGAGGTCAATCTGATGATCGCGCAGTTTCAGAACATGATGATGCGGCTGCGCTATTCGTCGGTTCCGGTTGTGGTGGCTCCGCATACGCTGACGCTGGGCGGTGGCTGCGAGGCCGTGCTGCACTCCGACCGCGCCGTGGCCCACGCCGAAACGTACATGGGACTGGTTGAAGTTGGTGTCGGGCTGATTCCGGCGGGTGGCGGTACCAAAGAAATGGCTGCCCGCGCGTCGGACCTGTATCAGACCGGCGATCCGGAGCTGAACATCCTTCAGAATATTTTCATGAATATCGCTACGGCAAAAGTATCGACGTCGGCGCAGGAAGCCCGCGAGATAAATTACCTCCGGTCGACGGATCAGATTGTGTTGAACCGCAGCAGTCTAATCGCCGAAGCCAAACAGGCAGCTATCGAACTGTCCGAAAATGGCTACACGCAGCCCAAGCCGCGCACCGACATCAAGGTACAGGGCAAAACGGGTATCGCGCTGTTCAAGGCGGGGATTGCGGCTATGCGGATGGGTCGCTACATCTCCGACCACGACCTGAAAATCGCCGACAAGCTGGCCTACGTCATTTGTGGTGGTGATCTGAGCAGTCCGCAGACGGTATCCGAAAAATACCTGCTTGATCTGGAGCGTGAAGCGTTCCTGTCGCTGTCGGGCGAGAAGAAAACGCTGGAGCGCATTCAAAGCCTGCTGACCGGTGGGAAGCCACTGCGGAATTAAAGTTAGTTTACGGTTTTCTATTCAGGGCAAAAGGAAACGACGGCCGTCGTTTCCTTTTGCCCTGAATAATTTTTACATTTCAGTATGAACGCCATACGTATTCGCACTCAGGTCAATCAGAATTACGAACTGATTCTTCAGCATCTGCCTTTGTCGAAGGGACAGCGAGTCGAAGTAATTATTCTGGAAGATGATTCGGAGAACGCAGCCGTTACTGAAGATCGTTTCCCACTGAGAAATAGACCAATTCGTTACGATGACCCTTTCGGTAGCGCAGCCGGTTCAACCGATTGGGAGGCAAACGTATGATTTTGCTCGACACGCATATCTGGATATGGTGGATCAGTGAGCCGACTAAACTCGCTCCCGCAACAGTAGCCTATCTGGACAATCTATCTCCTGCTACTATTCATATCAGTTTAATTTCCTGCTGGGAAGTGGCCAAGCTAGTTGAGAAGAACAGGCTAATTCTACCTGTTGCAGTGACAGACTGGCTTGACCTGGCTATTGATCGAGCTGGAATAACTACAATTAGCTTGGAAAGAGAAATAATAGTTGATGCCTGCAATTTGCCGGGTACATTCCATGCTGACCCCGCCGATCAATTGATCGTATCCACTTCCAGAGTAAAACAACTACCATTGCTGACAGCAGATGGTAAGATTCTGTCATACGAACATGTACAGGCCCGGCACTCATAAACCGGCTCTACACTTCCCCCGCCTGTCCCTCTTTCCGGGCGTTTAAATACCCTTTGACGATGGTGAACGTCGTGACGGCGAGGAAGAACACGATGATCCACTGCACGTAGTCAACAATCCAGGGGAAGCGTTCGCCGAAGAAAAATCCCCCGCCGACCAGCACCAGTACCCACACGGCCCCGCCGATAACGTTGTACAGCATAAACAGTTGAAACCGCATGTGAATCAGCCCCGACAGGATGGGCGCAAACGTGCGGACAATGGGTAGAAACCGGGCAACGATCAGCGCGCTACTGCCGTATTTTTCAAAGGCTTCGCGGGTGTTCTGGATGTACTTCTGCTTGAAAAACAGCGAATCCGGCCGATTTTGCAGCCGCCCGCCGAAATAATAGCCCGTCAGATAGCCCGTCAGTGACCCTAGTACGGCAGCCGAGAAGATGCAGACCAGCAGCAGCCACAGCGGTACGTTCAGCAGTTTGGTACCGGCAAACACCCCCGACAGAAACAGCAGGTAATCGCCCGGCAGGAAAAAGCCGAAGAAAATGCCGTTTTCAATGTAAACGATCAGCGTAATCACAATCAGACCACCCGTTCGGATGATCTCCTCCGAATTAAGCAGGTATTGAAAAAAATCGACGATCTGAGACATGAATTAAAGAGCGATAGAGTGAAAGAGCGATAGAGCGAGTGATGCGCTAGCCACTCTTTCGCTCTATCGCTCTTTCACTCATTACATGTGTTCCGCCAGTTCGAGCCAGCGATCTGATTTTTTGGCGACAGTCTGGTCAATCGTTTCAATTTCGCGGGCCCAGGTCGTCAGTTGCTCGTGATGCCCACCGCTATTGAGCTGCTCAACCACTTCGACTTTGCGTTGCTCCAGCGATTCGATTTCCTTTTCCAAGGTTTCGTATTCCTTCTGTTCCTTGAACGACAGCTTACGCTTACCTGCCGACCCGTTTGTCGGCAGTGCAGGTGCGGGCGTTGGCGCAGCGGCCTGACTTTTCGGCGCGGCTGACTTGGTGGGTTCGGCCGTCCGCTTCTGAGTATCGCGCCACTCGCGGTAGTCCGTGTAGTTGCCGGGGTAGTCGCGCACTTTACCTTCACCCTCCAGCACAAACACGTGCTCGACAAGCCGATCCATGAAGTAGCGGTCGTGGGTGACGATCATCACGCAGCCCGAAAAGCTGAGCAGAAAATCTTCCAGCACGTTCAGCGTGGTGATATCGAGGTCGTTGGTTGGCTCATCCAGAATCAGGAAGTTCGGGTTCTGTACCAGCACCAGCAGCAGTTGCAGCCGCCGTTTTTCGCCCCCGCTTAGCTTCGCCACAAAGTCGTACTGCTTCGACCGGTCGAACAGGAACCGGCTCAAGAGTTGCGTAGCCGTAACGGTGTCGCCATTGGCCATCTTCATCACTTCGGCCACGTCCTGCACCACGTCGATTACCCGCTGATTCTCCGGCAGATCCAGTTCCGACTGCGTGTAGTAACCAAATTTCACCGTGCCACCGGTTGAGATCTTGCCCGAATCGGGGCGCAGCTGACCGGTGAGCATATTCATCAGCGTAGTTTTACCCATGCCGTTCTTGCCGATCAGCCCAACGCGGTCGAATCGCTTGAACGTATAGGTAAAGTGGTCGAGCAGGACCTTTTCGCCAAAGCGTTTGCTTAGATTTTCAACTTCCAGAATCTTCGTACCCAGCCGGGTCATGCGTAGGTTCAGGTCGAGTTCGCCGTCGTTGCGCTTGCCGCTGGTTTTTTCTTTCAGATCGTCAAACGCGTCAATGCGGTACTGCGCTTTCGTACCCCGCGCTTTGGGTTGCCGACGCATCCATTCCAGTTCGCGCCGGAAGGTGTTGCGGTCTTTCGCCAGTTCCGACGCAGCCGCCTGTTCGCGCTCGTCTTTCTTCTCCAGAAAATACGCATAGTTGCCTTTGTACGTAAACAGCTGCCCGCCGTCGAGTTCGGCAATCTGATTACATACCCGATCCAGAAAGTACCGGTCGTGCGACACCATCAGCAGCGTACCGTTGTTGGTGTTGAGGAAGTTTTCGAGGTATTCGATAGCTTCCAGATCGAGGTGGTTGGTCGGCTCATCGAGGATAATCAGGTCGGGATTCTGAATCAGCACCCGTGCCAGGGCTACCCGCTTCCGCTGCCCACCCGACAGCGACCCAACGCGCTGCTCGACATCCTGAATGCCCAGTTCGCCCAGAATCTGCCGGATCTGCGCTTCGTAGTCCCACGCTTCCAGCTTCTCCATATCGCTCATGGCGCGTTCGAGGGCCGTATGATCGCCCGATGTCAGCGCGTGTTCGTAGGCCCGCACAGCGTCGAGCTGCGCACTGTCGCCGGCCAGCACCACTTCCATCACGGTCATGGCATCGTTGAGATCGGGTTGCTGATCGAGGTAACCAATCGTAATATCTTTACGATGGCTGACAACACCTGCATCTGGTGGCGCAACACCCGCCAGAATGGTCAGCAGCGTCGTTTTTCCCGATCCGTTGGCCCCCACGATGGCGACCTTGTCTCCCCGATTGATCCCGAATGTCAGGTTGCGGAAGAGCGTCCGGTCGCCGTATGTTTTAGTTAGATTTTCGGCTGATAGATAATTCATTGCTTCTCATTAAACAGTGCAGAAAACTGCTGTCTGGTCACAGCCCGTACCCTGGGAAAGGGTATTGCAGCCAGTACGTTGAAATGCCGATCATCGGTTACGATATAATCCGCGTTACCAGCAATGGCACAATCAACGAACTTGTTGTCATCCGGATCCGTCTCGATCAGGTACCAGAAATAGTGCGGTTCTGCTCTTACCAGATTTTGTAGATTCACTAACGTGTTAATAACATTTTCGGCCAGTTTTGCTGAACCCCAGAACGATCCGATAATTTCTTCATATTCCTGGAGCACTTCTGTTGACACAACCATTTCTACTGTACCATCGAGGACAGCGTCAAACAGCCACCGACTCGCTGATATTTTAGGAATGCTAACCAACAGCGCATTCGTATCAATCACAACCCTCATCGTTTTGGATTGTATGGTGTACGACGATGCGTGTCCGCTTCTTTTTCGAGCTGTCCGGTCGTAATGCCCCGCTCCCTAACAAGCGCATCAATCTCATCATCAACCAGACGCGAAAAGTAGGTAGCCAGCAACTGTTTAATTTCAGCTTCCTGATGAGCCGGCAATTCACGCTCAAACAGCCGCAGCATATACTGTTGCATCGCGTTGAGCCGGGTGGGTTGATTCGTTTCCATATCCTGTCAGATCAATCGTCGCGTTTCAGAATCGATACAAATACAAAGGTACAACAAAGGAAATCGTTCCTACTTTCGCCTTTACCAGGAAACGACCTTACCACATGCGTTCTCTAGTTCTATCAATACTCTGTTTCACACTGCTGTTACCTGACCAGCCGGGCCGGGCGCAGTCAACGACCGGCTTTGTATCCTACACACAAACCATTCCGGGCAGCGATCAGTCGTATGCCCTGATTGCCATTCCGGGCGGCAAGGGCCAGATGGGAAGTTCATCCGATCAGAAAGGCCATCAGCCCGATGAAAGCCCGGTACACACAGTTACGATTGAGCCGTTCTGGATGGGCAAATACGAGGTGACGTGGGATTTTTACGATCTGTTTGCCTTCACTAACATGGAAAAGGAAATGGCGGCAAAGTACCCGTCGCCTGACGCCAACCTGCCGAAAACCGACGCGACCGCCCGGCCTAGTCCTCCCTACGTCGATATGTCGTTTGGCATGGGGCGGTCGGGTTATCCGGCCATCAACATGACGCAGTATGCCGCTATCAAGTTCTGTGCGTGGCTCTATGCCAAAACCGGCGTCTTTTACCGGCTGCCAACCGAAGCGGAATGGGAATATGCCTGCCGGGGCAACGATAAAAACGCGACAATGGCTTATTCCTTCGGCGACGATGTAAAGCAACTGGGCGACTACGCCGTATTTAAAGGGAACAGCGGTGGGTCATACAAAAAGATCGGCACGAAAAAGCCCAACTCGTTTGGTCTGTACGACATGCACGGCAATGTGATGGAATGGACGCAGGATCAGTACATCGCAGACTATTACAGGCAGGTAGCTGACGGGAAAGTATCCGAACCGTACGCGCCAACTACAACGCTGTACCCTAACTCAGTACGGGGTGGCTCGTGGGACGACGACCCGGACGTGCTGCGCTCGGCGGCCCGTACGCAATCAGCTCCGGCCTGGAAAATCATCGATCCGCAAAGCCCTAAATCCGACTGGTGGATGACCTCGGCCTCGTTCTGCGGCTTCCGCATCGTCCGCCCCGCCAAAACGCCCTCCGAAACCGAGATTAAGGCATATTACGACATCAAACCGATCAAGGATTATTAACACAATGATTGAATGATAGAATGATTGAGTGATTGAGTGATTGAATGGCCTGTCGCATTCCGCTCAATCAGTCTATCACTCAATCATTCTATCACTCAATCACTCAATCATTGATAACCTTTCTTCTCCTCGGTGCGAATCTTGGCGAGCGGGCGGCTACGCTGGCGCGGGCGGTGTCGCTGATCGATCAGCGGGTCGGGCGGGTGGTATTGCAGTCGGGCTTGTACGAGACGGCAGCGTGGGGCGTTACCGATCAGCCGGCGTTTCTGAATCAGGTGCTGATGGTGGAAACGACGCTGGAGCCGGAAGCGGTGCTGGTACAGACCCAGGCGATTGAGCAGGAACTGGGGCGCGTACGGCACGATCATTGGGGCGCCCGCACCATCGACATCGACCTGTTGTATTACGACCAGCTCGTCTGGCAATCGCCTACGCTGACGCTTCCCCACCCCTACCTGCATCAGCGCCGGTTTACGCTCGTGCCGCTGGCCGAAATTGCCCCCCATCTTATGCACCCGGTTCTGTACAAAACAACGCTGGCCCTCCTGAACGACTGCGACGACGGGGGCAGCGTAACTGTTTTTAATTCACCAACAATACCGCCCCCACGCTGAAAACGTAGTACCTTTGTGCTCAGTTTGTTATCAATTTCCTAAAAATCACCCCCGATTATGTCTGCCACGCTCGACACCGTGAGTCTGTTAGCCGACCGCATCAATGCGCTGGAAGAATCGTCCACGCTGGCGATGACCAAAAAAGCCCGCGAATTAGCCGCTCAGGGCCATAAAGTAATTAGCCTGAGCGTTGGCGAGCCTGATTTCAAAACCCCGGCCCACATCTGCGAAGCCGCCAAGAAGGCCATCGACGACGGCTTCCACGGGTACTCGCCCGTAGCTGGTTATCCTGACCTGCGCAAGGCCATTGCCGATAAGTTCAAGCGTGATAACAACATCGACTGGAAACCCGAAAACATCGTCGTTTCGACGGGGGCCAAGCACTCGCTGGCCAACGTCATTCAGGTCCTGATTAATCCCGGCGACGAAGTCGTTATCTTCTCGCCGTACTGGGTTAGCTATTCCGAGATGGTGAAGCTGGCCGAGGGTAAAGCCGTGGTGGTCGACGGCGCGTTTGACAACAACTTTAAAGTGACGCCGGAGCAGTTTGAAGCCGCCATCACCGACCGCACCCGGATCGTGATGTACGCATCGCCCAACAACCCGACCGGCTCGATCTACTCGGAAGCCGAACTGCGCGCCATTGCCGACGTCGTTGCCAGACACGAAAACGTGTACGTACTGGCCGATGAGATTTACGAATACATCAACTTCACGCCCGAAGGCCATTTCAGCATGGGCTCGATTCCCGAAATCGCGGATCGCGTCATTACGGTCAACGGTGTGGCAAAGGGCTATGCCATGACGGGCTGGCGCATTGGGTATATCGGCGCGGCCAAATGGATTGCCGACGGTGTGGAGAAACTTCAGGGACAGATTACGTCGGGCACGAATTCGATTGCTCAGAAAGCGGCCGTTGCTGCGATCAGTGGCCCGCTGGATGCCAGTATCGAAATGACGAAAGCATATCAGCGCCGTCGCGACCTGGTGGTGAAACTGCTGAAAGACGTACCGCATTTTCGGGTCAACGTCCCCGAAGGCGCATTTTACGCGTTCCCCGACATCAGCTACTATTACGGCAAGTCGGACGGTACGACAACGATCAACAACTCCGACGACTTTGCGTCGTGGTTGCTTAATACGTCGTACGTCTCGACGGTAGCTGGCTCAGGTTTCGGTGCGCCCGACTGCCTGCGCATTTCGACGGCCGCGTCGGATGAGTCGCTGGCGGAAGCCGTTCAACGTATAAAGGATGCCGTAGCAACCTTGAGCTAATACCAGTTAAAACGAAAAAGCGACCGGATGATGAATTTACCTTCATCCGGTCGCTTTTTCACGTCTATAGGGTTTCATCTACAGATCACATTATATATACTTGTCAGCTAACAGGTTACGTAGTTCTTTCACCAAATATTAATTGGTAGACATAAACAATTGGAGCTTTTTTTGCTAGTAAACCAATGTATCCAGGCCCTTTTCGCACCAATATTATACCAACATACGGTTGGTTAACTAAACTTTTTCTGAAATACCCGTGTTTTGGATATTAAGAAGTTTAGATTTAATTAATACGGTAATGATGTTTAGCGGAAGGGGTCTACTGTTTGGTGAAAAAGACAAATCCGTTAACTTAACTAATGCCTAACTAATACGTACCGAAACCATGAAAAACGTCAGGTTACATATGATATTTCAGTGGGTCTTCTTCATGCCCATTATCCTGCCATTATGCATTATATACGGTGCCCTGCGTGGGGCAGTGCAGATGGTCGAACGTGTTGTAAACCAGATGCTGGCTGACATTACAACCCCTGCTGAAAAGCACGCGCAGCATTCACTCGAAAACCAGACTTACTAAGGTTCACATACAAAAGCGATGAGGTCTCAGCTGGTATACCTAACCGGGCTGAGACCTCATCGCTTTTGGTAGATACTGGTTATTCGTAAATACGATCCAGGTTTTTGTCCTTGTAATTTTCGTCGTCAAGTTCGAGAAACTCCTCCCAGAACGGATCATTCGGCAACCCGGCCTTGCACAAAATCGGCTCCTTCTTCACCGGATGAATAAAGTAAAGCCGACGCGCATGGAGGTATATTTTCTTATCGGCCACGGCCCGGTCGTACCCATACTTCACGTCGCCCCGGATCGGGCAACCCATATGCGCCAGCTGCGACCGAATCTGATGGGGCCGGCCCGTGATGGGGTTTACTTCCAGCAGGAAATGCTCGTTGATACGGCCCAGTAACCGGTACGACAATTCAGCCTTTTGTGAGCCGGGCGCTTCATAGTCGTACACCGTTACCTGATTTTTCTGTTCGTCTTTTATCAGCCAGTTGACCAGCTTGTCAGTATCGTTCGGGGGCTTCTGCCGAACCACGGCCCAGTACGTTTTCTGCACCTGCCGCTTGCGGAAAATTTCATTCATCCGCTCCAGGGCCTTCGACGTACGCGCAAACACGACCAGCCCACTAACGGGCCGGTCGAGCCGATGGACCAGGCCCAGAAATACCTCGCCTGGCTTCTCGTATTTCTCCTTGACGTAGTCTTTTAATACCGTCAATAAAGTGGTGTCGCCGGTGCGGTCGCCCTGCACCAGTATACCGGGGTCTTTGTTGACGATCAGTAAGTGGTTGTCTTCATAAACAACCTGATAGGGTTTCTTTTTCATTGTCTCTTGGAAGAAAGAAGAAAGACTTTAGAAAAAAGACATCCATGCGGCAGTGTCTTTCTTCTTTCCTCTATTTTCTTTTCTCTCTAACTCAGTACGCTTCTTTCTCGTTCGGGAAGTCCCGGCTTTTCACGTCGTCGACATAGTGCGTAATGGCCTGTTTCATAATCGAATGCAGATCCGCATACTGCCGCAGAAAGCGTGGTTTAAATTCATTGTTGATGCCCAGCATGTCGTGAATGACCAGAATCTGGCCGTCAGCGTCGGGCCCGGCACCGATCCCGATCGTTGGGATGTGCAACGTCTGTGATACCTGTTTGGTCAGCGTAGCCGGGATTTTTTCGAGCACCACGCCAAAGCAGCCAATGTCCTCCAGCATTTTTGCATCGGTCATCAATTTAGCGGCTTCGGCTTCTTCGCGGGCCCGCACGGCATACGTACCAAATTTATAGATCGACTGTGGCGTCAGACCCAGGTGCCCCATGACCGGAACGCCCGCGCTGAGAATGCGAACAATCGACTCCCGGATTTCATAGCCACCTTCCAGCTTGATGGCATGGGCACCCGACTCTTTCATAATCCGGATCGCCGACCGCAGGGCTTCCACCGAATTGCCCTGGTATGAGCCAAACGGCAGATCGACAACCACCAGCGCCCGCTTCACCGCCCGCACCACCGAACTGGCGTGATAAATCATCTGATCGAGCGTAATCGGCAGCGTAGTCTCGTGACCCGCCATAACGTTCGACGCGGAATCGCCAACGAGAATCACCTCGACCCCGGCCGCATCGACTACCCGCGCCATCGAATAGTCGTAGGCTGTCAGGGCCGAGATTTTCTCGCCCTTGTTTTTGAGTTCCTGAATTGTGTGCGTCGTGACGCGCTTTATATCGGGATTATGAACAGACATTTTCGTTTGAGTTGTAGAGTTGACTAGTTGTGGGGTTGTAAAGTCGTGAGTTGTAAAGTTGCTACCGCTCGCTGCTGATCACCGGATGGGCTAACGCCGGATGGCAGCTTTACAGCGCTACAACCAGTCAACTTTACAACGCCAAAACTCTATCGAGGGGAAAGCCAGCTTTCGGGGTTGAGTTTGGTAAACTCTCGCCAAATCTGAAACTGCATTTCGGATACACCATTTTTGTCGGTGGCTACGGTACCGATGGATTCGCGGGCTTTCACACGCTGTCCGGCGTGCACCTGTACACTGCGAAGTTTAGCGTAAACGGTAAAATACGTACCGTGCTGAATCGCGACGACGTTATTCATACCGGGAATATTGGTCACGTCCTGCACGATACCGTCGTACACCGACCGTACGCTCTCCCCGGCATTTGTCTGAATCGTAACGCCCTGATTTTCGACGTAAATTCCCTTCAATAAGGCATGAGCACGGCGGCCAAAGTGGTCCGATACAAAACCTTTCGACACAGGCCACGGTAACCTTGCCCGCGACGCGGTGAACGATGAGGCCAGTGCTGTTTCTTCGTTGTTCAGGGTGGTATTTCGTCGTTCGTCGGGTGTAGGAGCGGGAGCCTCCGGTTCGGGTTCGGCGGGTCGTTCGACTTTGGCAACGGCTTCGGGGTCGGGCTGTTTACCCGCCTTTTCAGCAGCAGCGACCTGTTCTTCCGCCCGTTTGCGCTCAGCCGCCCGGCGCGCAGCTTCCTGCCGTGCGATTCGTTCACGCGCTAACCGTGCCGCCCGTTCGCGGGCTTCACGCTCGGCTCGTTCTTTGGCTTCACGGGCAATCAACCGCGTAATCAGCGTTTCCAGTTGACCAATGGCCTGACGACTCTCGGCGAGTTCGGTCCGGAGTTCGACTTCCTTTTTACTGAGTTGTTCAACGACCTGATTCTTTTCCAGTTTCAGCGTTTCCAGCTTCTTCGATTCGCCGACTTTATCCTGCAGGGTCCCTTTCTGTTGCCTGCGCTTGCGCTGGGTAGCGCGTTCTTTGTCGGCCAGATCCCCCTGGATGACGTTCATCTGACGCACCTGACTTTGCCGGGCGTCGGAATACTGCCGCAGGTAGCGATACCGGGCCACCAGCTGGTTGAAATTGTCGGAAGCAAACAGGAACCCCAGCGGATTCACCTGCTGCCGACGTCGATCGGCGGTGTAAATCATCGACCCATATTCGACTTTCAGTTTAGTCAGGTCGTTTGTCAGCTTCTGGCTGGCCTGCCGCAGTTCAGCGATTTCTTCTTCCGTCAGCCGCAGGTCTTTGTTCATCAGACTAATCTGTTGCGACTGCGTCTGAATCTGCTGATCGAGGGCTTTCAGCTGACCCAAACTGGCTTCTTTCTCGGATGCCGTTTTGGTAAGGATGGAGCGAATCTGCCCCATCTTTTCCATGTTCTGCTTTTTCTCTTTTTCCAGTGCCTGTCGGCTACGCTGTGTCTGTTGAGCCATGATCGGCGTTGCCAGCAGGAGCAGCAGGCAACAGGCCGACACGGCAGCAGATCGTACGAGTTGACTTTGCATAAATACGTGTACCCTACTCGGTTAGGTTCGTTACGGCCGTCGTTGATAATTGGCCGGAACCGAAAATGGAAAGCCCGGACTCTCACCCACCAGTTCGACTTTGTTGTGCCGAATCGTCAGCTGCGTCTGTGCCGGTTGCCCCGTTGCTGCGGCTTTGTAATCGAGCAAAAGCTGGGAGGTATACGGGAACAGAAAAGCATTCAGCGCGCTAAAATCCTGGTAGTCCAGCCGCAGCATCGTGTTACTTACCTGCTGTACGATTCGTAGTCTGGTCAGTTTTCGGTTCTGCTCACCAACATAGTTGTCAATCAGCGTACCACCACCCGTTTGCCGCAACAACAGGGTGTCGGGGCCGGCACGAACAGGCTGGGCCGGGCTGTCTGGCAGGGGCAGATTGCCGACAAGCACGGCCTGCAACAACGCAAAAGTCAATTGAAACCGGAATTGCTGACTGATGGTACGGTAATCCGCTACGGCGTACTGGCGATTGATTTTGTCGAGAATGCGGACCGAATCACGCGAGATCAGCACCCGTGCGCCTTCGATACCCAGTTTGGAAATCGATAACCAGATCAGGCTATCTTTCTGCATCCGTATGCTGACGGTCGCATTGTCGATTTCCTGCTGCGGACTTTTAAATGATAATCTAGAGCGAGTGGTCAGGTAAGTGAAATCGACCAGCGCCACACCAGCGTCAATAGCTTTAGCAACCGATTTGCCAGCCGTAGCGGTCGTATCTGACGCGGGAGAAGCTGGCCGGGTAGCCATACTTGAATCGACCGTCGGGCGGGGCGACGGTTGGGTTGGCTGGCTGGCTACGGGTACCTGTCGGCGGCAACCGCCTGCGCCTATCAACACGCTCAGGAATAGCAGCGCGGTGAAAACGTTAGTCATCTAGTTTTCCAGTGGCTATTTTTTTGTCGATGCTGGCTCCGGCACCCCCTTTGGCTTTGGCCCGTTTCCACTGCTCCACAGCCTGCGCCGGTTGCCCCAGCCGAAACAGCACATCGCCATAGTGTTCGATGATCGTACCGCTCGCGCCAGCTGGTGTGGCCACTGCCTTCTCCAGGTACTGCCGGGCTTTAGCGTAGTCTTTCGACACGTACAGCACCCAGGCGTAGGTGTCCAGATAAGTCGCGTCGCCGGGGTGGCGCTCGACCAGCTTTTCGGCCAGTTGCCGGGCGCGGGGCAGATTGGCTTTCCGCAGTGACAGGAAATAGCTGTAATTATTCAGGACGTGGTCGTTGAGCGGGTCGTTTTTCAACACCGTCTCGTACGATTCATCCGATTTTGTAAAATCCCCCAGCCCGTTGTAAGCGTCGCCCAGTTGCGCGTACAGACCACTTTTCAGTTCGGGAGTCGCCGTCGACGCCAGCAGTTTCTGACTTTCTTCAAACGCATCGACCGCCTGCTGATACCGACGCTTGACCAGATTAGCCGATCCATTGGAATACCAGAACAGGCCCTGATTCGGGAATACTTCCAGCGCCAGTTCGGAGTGTTTCAGCAGACTATCGATCTGATTCAATTCACTATCCAGTTGCAAGAGCGCACCCCACACTTCGTAGGTAGACCCGTCGAGCCGGGCCGCGCGGGCATAGGCGTCGCGGGCCTCAACTTTGCGCCCCTGTCGCGCCAGCTGATTAGCCACCATAACTTGCGCCTTCGGATCGGTCGGGCTGGCTTTTGCCAGTTCTTCGGTCAGGGCCAGTGCTTCCTGCTGCCCATTTGCCGATTCGCCAACCAGACCGACGTACCCCGACAGGATCCGGGTTTTCATACTGGCTTCGAGATTCGGACTCGCCAGTACCTGATCGAGTTCTTTCTTGACCCGCGCCATATCGCCTTTCTTCCGGTAAATATCGGCCAGCAGCATATGCGCCTGCGGCAGATCGGTACTCAGCTTGAGAGCCCGGTCGATCCAGGTCAGCGCCTGCTCGGAGCGGTCATTGGCAATCAGCAGTTCGGCGCCTTCCAGCAAATAATCCGGATCACCGGGGGCCGACTGTACCAGCTTTTCAGCTTCGGCAATCGCCTTGTCGATCTTGTTTTGTTTGAGGTAAATGCGTTGCTTCTGCCGGGTAATCTCGTCGTTTGGCCCGATCTCTTTCTCCACCCGATCGTAAGCCGCCAGGGCTTTGTCCGGCTTCTCATCGAACAAATAGATAGCGGCCAATTCGATACCGTACTCTGCATTGTCGCTGCCCGTCCGCAGAATAGTTTCGTACAGGTCTTCAGCTTCGCCGTAGCGTTTCTGCTTCACGAACAATTCAGCGAGCTGCAGCGAATAAAACTTGTTGGTAGGGTCCAGACTGTGCGCTTTGACCGCATAGGGTGTGGCCTCGGCCGCCTTGTTGCTCTTCAACAGCGCATTGGCTGTCGCATACTGAGCAGCAGCGTTGGTCGGGTCTTTCTGAATGATTTTGGCAAACAGCGGAATCGCTTTCGACGGCTCATCGGTCATCAGGTACCGCATCCCGTCGGTAAACTGCATCTCAGCTTCCGCCCGGGCCACCGTTGTTGAATTTGGCGCATGACGCGCCACCGTGGTATCGGTGTCTGCCTTAGCTGCCCGCCGACGCTGCGCGGTTGTCGGCTCCAGCAATGCGCACAATAGTCCGCAACCCAGCCATGCGGTTTTCAGTGCCTTATACGGAAACAGACGAAACACGGTATTCATGTGGTTGAGCCATTGAAACATACCTACCAGAACGCGCCCGACCAGCCTTCTATTGCCAGTATCGGCTGCGTAGGCGCTATAGACAAAGGTAGGGTAAAAAAAGGCGGAATGCCAGCACCCGGACCGGGCAGCATTTGCGGGTAAAATCAGGAACAAACCGGCTCATTTTGGTTTATATCCCTGTCGGTATCCAACTCATTACTGGATAACAACCAGCCGATTTAAACCGAAATCATTACATAATGGAAACCGTGTATACGAGTACCGTCAGCAGCGTTGGCGGCCGGGATGGCGACGTGAAGTCGTTGGATGGCATTCTGGAAATGGACCTGCGTCGGCCCACTGAAATGCATGGCGAAGGCGGTAAGCCCAACCCCGAAATGCTGTTCGCGGCAGCCTACAGTGCCTGTTATAATGGCGCGCTGATAGCCGTGGCCGAACGTCGGAAAATCATTCTGCCCGAACATGCTGTCGAGGTTAGTATCTCGCTCAATAAAGACGGCAACAACATGTTTTTGTCGGGCCGCATCGTGGTGAAAGCCCCCGGTATGGAGCACGAGCAACTGCAACAACTGGCCGAAACCGCCCACGCTGTTTGCCCATATTCAAAAGCCGTAAAAGGCAACATGGACATGGCTGTCGAGGTACTGGTGTAGTCATAGCCCCTGACAGCTTCCAACTGTCAGAGACAAGCAAGCGAGCCGGCTCCATAAGGGTCGGCTCGCTTGTTTTTGATTAACTGACGGCGTCTAGCCGACCGCATCTAGCCGACCGCATCGTAAATCTGAACGCGTTCCCAGAGATGCGCGCACGTCTCGACAAACGCGAGGTGCTTCGGGTGCTCCTGGTACGTATCGTGTGCAGCTTTATCGGCAAACACCATCGTCAGGTTGAAGTCGTAGCTGTGATCGATAACGGGCCGGCGGGTATCGGCGGGGGTGCCAATGTACACAGTCGTGGCCACTTCGATACTGGTGAGCGAGTCGAGCCCAGCTTTCAGGGCGTCGTGGTTAGCCTGTTCTTCGGGGTTTTTAAGCCAGAAAAACACGATATGAACAAACATAAGCGATCTGTTTTTAAGGCAAACTACGCACACCAGCCTGTTCTACTCACCACCGACTCACGAAAACTTTTCCAGTTGCTTCACCAGTACGCCAAAATCTTTCGGGTACGGCGCGATGAATGTTTGTTCTTCACCGTCGAGCATCGCGAAGGTCAGCGAGTGCGCGTGCAACGCAACCCGATGGATCAGCGGTAACTCTTCCGTACCCTGCTTCAGGTTGAATTTCCGCTTTATATCCGACAGAAATACGGGCTCTCCTCCGTACGTCGGATCATTGACAATCGGGGCTTTCAGGCACATCAGGTGTACCCGAATCTGGTGCATCCGGCCCGTAACGGGCATACACTCGACCAGCGTTGTGTTGCGGTAGGCCTGTAGCGTATTGAATATCGTTTCGGCTACTTTACCTTTTTCCCGATCGATTCGTACGGCGGTGCCATCTTTGATCGGCGAAATGGGCAGGTACACCGATATGCCTTCGAAATCGTGCACACCGTTCGTTACGGCGTGGTAGCGTTTGGTCACCTCCCGGTGCTCAAACTGCATGGCCAGGTGACGGTAAGCCTCCGGATTCTTCGCAATCGCCAGCACACCCGACGTTTCCTTGTCGAGCCGGTGGCCCAGTTGCGCGTCGGGATGATACGCTTTCGCCAGGCGAATAATGCTTTGCGCCCGATCATTGGTACGCTCATCGAGCGAAGCAATGTGGGGCGGCTTATTGATCAGGATGTAATCATCGTTTTCAAAAACGATAAGCTCCTCGAAATTGACTTTCATCGAACTGGTTTAAGGTCTAAGGTTTATGGTTTAAAGTTGGATTCGGGGGTTTCGCAACCTTGAACGTTGACCAGTAAACCTTAGAGGTTGTCTAGGATTTCGCTGTTCGTATCAAAACGGCCCGTTTGTCATCCCGTGCCTGCGAGGGATCTTCGCTAAAAGCAACAAAAACTGACTGCCACCGAAGATCCCTCGCAGGCTCGGGATGACAAAGTAGCCTGTGAAGTACAATCCGAAACAACCTCTTATACTAAATACGAATACAAAAAGCCTCTCCCACTGGGAAGAGGCTTGGTGCCTATGACGGGACAGCCGCTTACAGCGACAGTGTACCGCGCTCGTATGCCTTCTGAAGCGTTGCTTCCAGGCCGTTTTTATTGATGGTTTTGATAGCCGACGTAGCTACCCGAAGCGTAACCCACTCACCCGTCGACTCTACAAAGAAGCGCTTCTTTTGCAGATTGGGGTAAAACTTACGCTTGGTCTTATTATTGGCGTGCGAGACGTTATTTCCCGTCCGCGTGCGCTTTCCTGTGATTTGACAAACTCTGGCCATTACCGTACTCGTTTTCCGTATGAGGGCGCAAATTTGGCTAATTTATTCAGTATCTGCAACTCGCGTCTGCTTTTTTTTGAATCCGTAGGGGCAATGACGACATCCACTCGTGCAGCAATGACCCCGCTTACGGTGGTATACTTCGGTAAAAACGACAAATCCTTCGGGCGTATAGTAGTACTCGTCGGCGTCAAGACCGGGAATAGGGGGGAATGCCGATGCGGCCATAACTTGTTTGGGCATCTGCCCGAATAATGGTATTTTTGAAAAGAACGGTTCGGTAACTTACTTAGTTGCAACTGCTTTCTGGTTACCCCACACTTACCTTATTCGGTATTTTTTTCCTTCTATACTATGGAAACGACACTCCCAATTTCGGCCACTGATCAGGCCATGCAACTGGAATGGAACTACGGTGCCCACAACTACCACCCGATTCCGGTCGTACTGACGCGGGGCGAGGGCGTATTTCTGTGGGACGTGGAAGGTAAACGCTACTTCGATTTTCTGTCGGCTTACAGCGCCGTCAGTCAGGGTCACTGCCACCCGCGTATTATCGGTGCCATGATCGAACAGGCGCAGCGGCTGACACTGACGTCGCGGGCCTTTTACAACGATCAGACGGGGCTGTGCGAAAAATTTCTGTGTGAGTATTTTGGCTACGACAAAGTACTGCTGATGAACTCCGGGGCCGAAGGGGGCGAAACGGCCCTGAAGCTGACGCGCAAATGGGCGTACAAAGTGAAAGGGATTCCGCAGGATCAGGCCAAGACCGTTTATGCCGCCGGTAACTTCTGGGGCCGTACTCTGGCGGCTATCTCATCGTCGACCGATGCCAGCAGTACCAACGATTTCGGTCCGCTCCTGCCGGGCTACATCATTATTCCCTACAACGACCTCGACGCGCTGGAAAACGCGTTTAAGAGCGATCCCAACATTGCCGGGTTTATGGTCGAGCCGATTCAGGGCGAAGCGGGCGTACTCGTTCCGGACGAAGGCTACCTGCGCGGGGTGCGTGACCTGTGTACCCGCTACAACGTACTGTTCATCGCCGACGAAGTACAGACCGGCATTGGCCGAACGGGGAAACGCGTCGCCTGTGACTACGAAAACGTCAAGCCTGATCTGCTGGTGCTGGGCAAAGCCCTGTCGGGTGGTACGATGCCCGTGTCGGCGGTACTGACATCCGACGAAGTAATGCTGACAATCAGACCCGGTGAACACGGCAGCACATTCGGCGGTAATCCATTGGCCTGCGCCGTCACGATGGCTGCGCTACGCGTGGTGGAGGATGAGAAACTGGCCGACAACGCCATGAAAGTTGGTGAACTATTCCGCGCCCGCATGACGGCGCTAAGTCAGAAAACCGACATGGTAAAGCTGGTACGCGGACGGGGTCTGCTCAACGCCATCGTCATTGGGGAGAAGCACGGACTGGGCGACGAAACGGCCTGGGAAGTATGCCTGCGTTTGAAAGACAACGGCCTGCTGACGAAACCAACTCACGGTGACAAAATCCGGTTTGCCCCCCCGCTCATCATCACCGAAGAGCAGATGCACGAAGCCTGCGACATCATCGAAAAGACGATCCTGGCTTTCTAACACGGAGGAACAGAGCACACAGAGGGAATTTTATCAGTACCTCTGTGCGCTCCGTACCTTTGCTCTATCCCTTCGTGTTAGAAACGTTAGTGCGCCAGAACGCAGTCGGCGGTGGGCTGTCCATTTTTGAACGTTCCCGTTACGCGGTCACCGTCGGCGAAGTAATACGAGCCTTTGCCGTTCGGCACATTCTTCTGAAACCACCCTTCGAAACGGTCACCATTGCGGTAATAATAGACGCCATAATCGGAGCGCAGGTTATCCCGAAAATTGCCTTTGTATTTGACTTTCCCATCGGCGTAGTATTCCGTGCCGACACCGTGCTTGTCGCCTTCTTCAAACTCACCCGTGTAACGCTCCCGCGTTGGGTAAACGAAAACACCGTTGCCATCCTCGCAATCGCCCGATACACAGCCAACCGTGGCCCGTACAGGCGTAGCGGCTACTGATCTGGGGGTTACTATTGTTGATGCGGGGCCCGATACTGCTGGTGCTGCGACGGGCCGGGGTGCCACTGCCAGAGCGGGTTTCGCTGATGATCGGGTCTTGGGGTACATCGCTTCGGCTTCAAGCCAGCCTTTGCGTACGGCCTCCAGACGGGCCGGTTTAGCCGGGTGTGTACTCGTGGCGTGTTCATCACCCAGCGCCCGAACCGCTACCAGCGACTCATCGAGGGAGGCTCCCATCTGATGCAGCACAAACCCCGAAAACTTGTCGGCCTCCAGTTCTTTCTGCGGTTGCCCGCCCGTTCCGTCGATCGTATGGCCCTGCAAATGGTGGCCAATCTCGTGAGCCATGATGCTGATCGCCGACCAGTCGGTTTCGGTTTCCTCTTCAATGCTTTGCATAAACGCGGCATCGTACACGATAAACCGTTGCCCTTTCATTACGGTGGCAAAGCAGTTTTCCGTATTGGTACACTCGATGATTTTGAAATTCCGCATCAGCCCAATCGGCTTCAGAATGCGGTCGACCACTTTTTGCGCGTGCGCGTTCGAGGTTGTCGTCGGGGAGCAGACTACGTCGGGATTCGTACCGCTCTTACCGGTGTAATTGCAGATAAACGCGCCTTTAATGGGAATTTGAGCCGACACGGTATCTGCCAGCGCGGGCAGCAACAGAGCCGATAGTAATGCAATCGCTTTCACAGACATAACCGGGTTGGGCTAATCAATCAACACGGCAGAATAACGTTGAAAAGCAATCGGGTAGTACACGAGTCAAAGGACGTTTTACGCCCGCTGTGGCGGCTTATTTAAAGACCTGTTTACTTACCTTGCCCTTTGCCCCCACCGCGTAACAGGTGCCTTTTACACAGGCCAGCGAATGGTGTCCGTCCGTATCGAGTTGCTGCCAGCTTTGCCCCTGATCAGCCGAAATACCCGTTCCCGACGGACCCACAACCAGCAACCGGTCGCCGGGCAGCAGGGCAACGGCTTCCTTCAACCCTGCCGGTACCGCCGGGGTTAGCTGCGTCCAGGTTTGCCCCCCGTCGCGGGTGATGACGACGTTGGGAACCGACTGCTTTTCCTGCTTGTAATTCCCGCCAACAGCTACGCCGTTTTTATCACTGAAAAAGTGCATCCCGAAGAGGCCGGTCGCTTCCCCCGACGGTAATGGTGCCGTTGCCACCGACCACGACTGCCCCCGGTCCGTCGATCGGAATACCCGGCTGGCGGTACCCCCCCCCGACGCAATCCAGACGTTCCGTTTTCCCTGCACGACCATACTGGTTCCACTGGCTGCGAAAGCCGCTTCACCGGGCGTCATAGCGGGCAGCGCTGCCGCCGGAACGGGTTGCCAGCTTTGCCCCCCATCGGCCGTGGTCAGGATAAACCAGCGTCCGTCGATAGGGTCGCTAAACACGATACCGTGCTCTTTGTCCCAGAAGGCGATACCGTCGAAAAACACGCCCTTCTGCTGCGTCTGGTGCAGCAGTGTCCATGTTTTCCCGCCGTCGGTCGTTTTGTAGAGCCGGGCCTGCCCCTGCTCGGCGGGACCGGCGCTCATCAGAATGGCGGTTTGTGCGTCGAAGGCTTTTACGTCCCGGAAGTCACAGGTTTGCGCGTCGGGTACGGTTCCTGTCTGCCAGGTCTTACCACCATCAGCACTGCGGACATAGGTGCCTTTGGTGCCGCCAATCCAGACGACGTCCGCACCAGCCATATCGACCGAGCGAAAGCTGGCGTCGGTGTTTACCGACTGTGGTTGCCATTGTGCGTGAGCGGGGCCAGTAAAACCGCAATAAATCAGAAGTACAATCAGGTATTTCGTCATAAAAAAAGCCCACCGACGCTTGCTGCGTTTGTCGGCGGGCTGAAAGATAATGGCAAAAATGGGTTTACCGCGTATTGAGTGGCCGGACGGGTGTCGTTTGTTGCATGCTGTTCTGCTGACGCAGTTGAATCAACTCCCGCTCCATACTATCCGCTTTGAAGTAATAGTACAGGCCTGAAATCAGAAAAATTTTGGATAGTACAAACACCGCAATAAACGCCGGTCGCCAATTTTTGTGCACCTGGATGTGCGTATTGTCGACTTCAACGTTGACGTACTGGTCATCGCGACCAGGGCTTTTCGCTGATTTACGCGACTGACTGAACTCCTCAAAATCGGGTTTCCACTGCTGGATCTCCGTCTCGTTGATCCGGTTTAGTACAGCGTCACGCAGACCGGGCGGGGGTGGTACCGCGTGGCGCATAAAAAACTGCTCCATGTCGGTTTCCATTTCGCTCAGCTCATTCTGCACATCGAAATTTTCCGCCAGGTAGTGCTTCATGTCAGTCCGCTCCTGTTCCGATATCAGTCCGGTCAGGTAGGCTTCCAGAAACCCTTCTTCCAGGTATTGGTGTGACTTAGTCGCCATTGGTTAGTTAAGCAGTAGTGAACGACTTTACGTACGTACGGATCGCCCGCAAAACATCAGTTGTGGTAATATGCAGGCGTTCAGCGATCTCTTCCGATTTACATCCGTGCCAAAACGATAAATTAAAAACAACTTTCGGTAAATTCCGTTCCGTCGGATGAAACGAAGTTAGCGAACGTTCCGCTGAACCCGGTCTGTTTGCCAATGCTTTAGTGCGCGCCAACCGGATGATGGCTGTACTTTCCCGCTCTCGAATGCTAATCTCCTCTTCCAGTGGGAATGTAGCAAATAAATCAACCAGAATCGTCTGAGCTACTTCTGGCTGTGGAACGATATTGAGTATGATGCCATACGCCATCGAACCGTAGCGGTCATATAGCTCTACCCGACGGATTTTATCGGTTTCTGGCCGCGAAGGGGCCATCGTCCGTGCAATTGTGTTCATAATCAGCCAAGTTTTAACCGTTGACAAGGCTGGCATGTATGCCTTCGGTCGCTAAAATATCAACAAAAATCGTCCCACTTCTGACCAAAATATACCAATCTATACGTAATCTGGCATTAAATTAATCAATTAAGTCCTTTTGTCGCCGAAGCATCTGCTGCTGAATACTACGCGTCATTAGCTGGTATATATCGGCCGTTAGTGGCTGATCGCTTAGCAGGTTTAGATGCGCCTGTATCGTCGTCTGATCATCTCGCCGGGCGGGTCCGGTTTGTACCGTAGCCGGGTCAGACACAGACAGCCCCTTGCGTACTGTCTCCTGAATCAACGGGGTCAGCAGATTAAATTCCAGCCCATTGGAAACCGTCAGGTTACGGGCCAGCGAAAACAGGTGGTTGGTAAAATTACAGGCCAGCACGGCCGCCAGATGTAACAGCAGCCGCTCCGACGACGATACCAGGTACACGATCCGACTTATTCCCTGCCCCAGCGTTACCAGCTCGTCTTCAGTGTCGGGGTCGCTCGCTTCCAGACAGAGCGGCACGCCCGCAAATTCCATGATCGGCTGCTCACGGCTGAACGTTTGCAGCGGATAAAAGACGCCCGTTCGTACGGGTACATCACTGTAAATGGCTACCCAGCTCTGAAGCCGATCGAGCGAACAGCTGCCGGATGTGTGTACAAGAATGGCTTCTTCGGGCAGTACCAGCTGCGAACATACAGACTCCAGCGCATCGTCGGGTACGGCCAGCACAAAGAGTCGGGATGTGCTGCCCGCGAAGTTGAGTTCCGAATGAATCTCCGCGTCGTACAGATTGCTGACCAGCCGCCGGGCCGACTGCAGCTGTCGGCTGTAGACTTCGTTGATGTGGTGACCCGCATTTTCCAGTGCCGGTGCCAGGTGCCAGGCCACATTACCGGCCCCAATAAACGAAATGTTCATAGGCAAGTATACGCTTTTTATCAAACGCTACGATACAGCGTACCGTTCGAACCTAATCCTGTAGACTGATCGCCATAGTTCAGGCAGATTTCCTTGTCACCGATCAGGAGTAACGCCCATACTATACGTTGTGTTACGTACCGTTTGGCTGAAATTTGCGGTCGATTTTAAACTAATTGCGGGTCCGTCTTCTTATGTGAGTACAACGTCATCTACTCACCCGAAAATACCCTGATGGAACTGGCTGTACTTCTATTATACGGACTGGCTCTGCTTCTGCTCTTCCTTTACAATTGTGGCCAGTTGAGTCTGATAATTAGTTACCTACGAACGAAACAGCGTCGCGATCAGCAAGCCAGAACGCTTTTACCACCCAGTCAGCTACCAGTCGTTACGGTGCAACTGCCAGTTTATAACGAATTATATGTTGTCGAACGGCTCATTGATGCCGTCGCTCGACTTAATTACCCCACTGACAAACTGGAAATCCAGGTACTCGACGATTCAACCGACGAAACCGTCTCGATCATTGCCGAGCGAATTGCGCATTACCAGCGTCAGGGCGTACCCATCGAACACGTGCGCCGACCGGAGCGGACCGGCTTTAAAGCCGGTGCCCTTGCCTACGGACTTACGTTTGCCAAAGGTGAATTCGTCGCCATCTTCGACGCCGATTTTGTGCCTGACCCCGACTTTTTACTGAAGACGGTTCCCCACTTCACCGATCCGAAAGTAGGCATCGTACAAACGCGCTGGGAACATCTCAACGAGAATTTTTCGCTCATGACGCAGCTTCAGGCTTTCGGCCTGAACGCGCACTTTACAATCGAGCAAAGCGGGCGGTATGAAGCCGGGTATCTGGCCAACTTCAATGGCACAGGGGGCGTCTGGCGGAAATCAGCGATTGCCGACGCCGGTGGCTGGCAGAGCGATACGCTGACCGAAGACCTTGACCTGAGTTACCGGGCGCAGCTACGGGGCTGGAAGTTTGTGTACCGGGAAGATATCGGTTCACCAGCTGAACTACCAGTCGCCATGAACGCGCTGAAATCGCAGCAGTATCGCTGGATGAAAGGAGCCGCCGAATGTGCGCGGAAGCTGTTCCGGCAGGTATTGCGCACGCCCGGGGTTTCGTTTTCCATGAAACTGCACGCCTTTTTTCACCTGTTCAGCAGTGCCACGTTTATTCTGGTGCTGTTGTTGGGCATTATGAGCGTTCCGCTGATTTACATTCGGAATCAGCACCCCGAATGGGAATGGGCCTTTTACGTAATCAACCTGTTTCAGTTCAACCTCCTCATCCTGATTACGTTCTACGGCATTCCGTTCTGGCTGTTCGAGCGGGAAAACAAAGCGCGGATCATCTGGTATTTTCCGATGTATTCGTCGCTGATGATGGGCTTGTCGCTACACAACACAATTGCCGTAATTGAAGGGTACGCTGGCCGCAAAACGCCCTTCGTACGCACCCCGAAGTTCAACGTTAAAGCCGCGCACGACCGCTGGGACGCCAACAAATACGTTAGTCGGCAACTGAGTTGGCTCACACTGGCCGAAGGACTGTTGATGCTTTATTTCTTCGGCGGTTTGGTACTGGCTTTCTACGTGCACGATTTCCGTATGTTCTTCCTGCACATTATGCTGATGGTTGGCTTCGGCATGGTCTGCGTATATTCGCTCATTCAGGCGACCCGGCGACCGGTTTCCGTAGGTGCCTGATCGTTGCTCCAATACGGTAGTTCAACTCAGATTATACGATTAAGGGCACTATGAAGAAAGCTTAATTTTTTCTTCATAGTGCCCTTAATCGCACACGGTACGTTTGCTGATGTAATTAAATCAAATACACGAATGCAAACGAACCAATTGACACTTACCGCGCTGTTAATGAGCGCACTGGCTATCTCCGGCACACACGCCCAAACGGCTACCCAACGTACCGGCGAACCAATCCAGCTAGCCAATTCCGGTCCACGACCTGGTGGCCCACGCCCCCCTCATCAACAGCCCGGTGGCCCCGGTGCTCCGCAGCCGCAGGCTATCACCTCCCTGACGGCGCTGACCGGCACTGTCAACCAGCTAACTGCCAACGATGACGGTATCCTCAACGGTTTTACGCTCAACACCAGCCCGGCCCCAACGGCAGTACGGTTTGCGGCTCATATGGGTCAGCAGGTCAACGCGGCCCTCAAACCGGGTAGTCAGGTCACGGTCACGGGCTACACCAAAACCAGCCCGGACGGTGAAACGACGTTCCAGGCGGTGAAGATGACTGCGGGTAAAACTCAGCTCATCGATGCAGCACCGGTACGGCCCCAGACGCCTGCCACACCTGCGCAACAGACCATAACCGGTAAAGTAGCCGACTACCAGCTTGGGCGCAACGGTCAGGCAAACGCGCTGATTCTGTCCGATCAGACCGTTGTGAAAGTGCCGCCCCACGTAGCTGGTCAGCTAACTACGCTGGCTCCCAAAGGCAGCACCATCACGGTTGATGGCTACGCACAATCGCTGGGCGAAGGACAGGTTCAACTCCAGAAGCACAACATTGTACGGGCCTCGGTGCTCACCGTTGCCGGGCAGTCGTATCTGGTACGCTAAGTATACTAACCGGGATAGGGTCAATCGCTGATCCGATCCCGGTTAGTATGTTTTTGTGTACGTACATCGATTCCAACCGCCTTTTATTTGTTTATCACAGCGTCGGTTAGCCAGCGGGTAATCGACGCTGTGATAAACATTGTGTTTCTAATCAGCCTATCTAGCTTATGGTCGACATATCCCCCACCATCCGCGCCCGACAACCGGGTAAGGGAAGTCTGCGCGCACTCGATGCCGCCAATTTTTTTCTGGCCGACGTACGCGATGGTCTTGGCCCGTATCTGGCCATTTATCTACTCACAACCCAACACTGGGCACCGCAGGACATCGGCATTGCTATGTCTGTGATGGGTATTGCTACTGTGGCTACGCAGACCCCCGCCGGCGCATTGGTCGACCGGACACGTCGCAAGCGGCTGTTTTCGATCATTGCCTCGCTGCTGATTGCGACAGCGGCACTATTGACCATCGCCTTTCCTACCTACGGGGTCATTCTGGGCGGACAGGCAGCCATGGGCGTCGCTGCGGCCTGGTTTACCCCCGCCGTTGCCGCGATCACGCTGGGCATTGTCGGGCCGAAAAAGCTCGACGGGCGCATCGGGCGTAACGAAACGTTCAACCACGCGGGAAATGTGTTTGCCGCGCTGCTGGCCGGGCTGATCGGGTACTACCTGAGCACGGCGGGTATTTTTGTTCTGCTCGCGGGTATGTCGCTGTGCAGCAGCCTTTCCGTCTGGAGCATCAGGGAAAGCGACATCGACCACCAACTGGCGCGCGGGTGCGCTGACGACGGCCAACCGACCAGCAACAGTGATGAAAAGCCCTCCGGCTGGCGGGCCATTCTGGGCAATCGATCGATTCTGTTTTTCGCGCTGGCCTGTGTACTGTTTCACTTCGCCAACGCAGCCATGCTACCGTTGCTGGGACAGCGGCTGGCGAAGGGGATCGACGCGGGTAGTTCATCGGCTTACATGTCGGCCTGCATTATCGTGGCACAGCTTGTTATGATCCCGGTCAGTTATTGGGCAGGGCGGTTGGCTCCGTCGGGCCGTAAGCGCCTGCTGATGATCGGCTTTCTCGTGTTGCCGATTCGAGGTGTACTGTATACGATGACGAGTGACCCTGTGCTCTTGGTTGCCATTCAGGCGCTGGACGGGATTGGTGCGGGCATCTTCGGCGTCCTGTCGATTCTGGTGGTTTCTGATTTGACGCGGGGTAGCGGGTTGTTTAATACCACCCAGGGAGCCATCGCCACCGCTGTTGGACTGGGGTCTTCGCTGAGCAATGCGTTTGCGGGTGGTATCGTGCAACGCAGCAGTTACAACACAGCCTTCCTGATACTGGCTGGTATTGCCGTAGTAGCCGTGGGCGTACTATGGGCCTTCGTCCCCGAAACAAGTAACAGGACAACCTAATTTAGGCTATCATGCATCTGATTCACCCCCATTCCAGTTATGACTACAAACCGCTACTCACCGTACCAGGTCATCTTTCTAAGTCTGTCAATCGTCGCACTGGCAAGTAGCTGCATGAGCAGCCGGTCGCTGGAAGCCCTCCAACGGGTTGCGCAGGACCATTGCGAAGTCGATTCGAGCCACACATCCGGGTATGTATTCCGGCCAGCTTCTATCCGGGCTGGCTCTGCTGAAGAGACGCTGTTGCGGGGTCGCTACGGACCACGGGCCCTGCATATGGCGCAGGCCGTTGGGTTGACCCCTTCACTCGTACAGCTTACCAATCTGGAAGCGCAGGAAACGGGCACCGTTCCGTCGACAAGTTATCTGGCTGTCCGGCAGCGCATCAGCGATCAGCTTCAACTGGCCAGCACCGATATTGCCACCGCATCGGCCCTGCTCGATTGCGACACCAAACGCGCTAACCTGACGGCTACGCTACTGACGCGCCGGGAAAATATCCGCGAAAAACGCATGACGATCAGTGCCATCACGATTGGCGCAGTTGCCATCATTGGGGCCAGCCTGCTGAACCTCCACGAAGAGCACACGACAGCCGACTGGCTACACATTGCCGGGGGCGTGGGCGAGGGCGGTCTTGGCGTATTGGCCCTACGGCAGAAAGCACCTCGTGTCGATTACCCGCACCTGCGTAACCCCCTGCGCGACATCTGGGAACGGCCCGCCACCTCGACTCAGTTTGCACCCCTGGTGTGGTATTATCTCAATCAGCCCCGAATCGATGCCAGACAGTCGGTCACGGCCGAACTACGTGCGCGCTGGGAAGAATTAACGTCCCTGAATGCCGCCGGGAAACGCACCCGTAAATCGCATCAGGAGGTCGACTATTTTGGCACCGGGGGCCGTTACGATGCGGAAGCCCTGACGCTGCGTGCGACGATGCTTGGGCAGCTGGAAACCGAAATTCGGTTGATGAGTAATGACCTGACTATACTACTCAACGAGATTGTGAGCCAGAAAGAGGGACGGCAGCCCCGGCGTTGAGCATTCATATGAATTAATTTCATCTTAAGCCTTTCTTCATAGTGGCCCGGCATTTTTGATCTGTTAAACAGACAAAATACGATGAAGAAAACAATGCTAACTGCTGCGGTTCTGGTCACGATGCTGGTAGCCGGCTGCAACAAAAATGCGATGGTTGGCCCCGACCAACCGGCAACAGCCAATGCCCGCGCCGGTGCATCGACCCAAGCCGTCACGTTACTGGCACCACTGCCTGCGTCGACACTGCCCGCTGGCGTGAAAACGTACCTGGATCAGAAGTACGCGGGTTATTCGCTGGTTAAGGTAGATCGTAAACGGGAGCCCGGCACCACGACGTCCACGGGCACCAACGTGGTGTTTTTGCAAAATGGTACGCTCACGGAGCTGAATTTCGACGCCAGTAATGCGCTGGTAGCAACGCCTGCCGGGCCGCAGGGTGCTCCAACGCCCCCGGTCCCTGCGGGCGATCACTCGGTTAGCTACGTCTCGCGAACCGAACTCCCGGCGGCTGTAGCCAGTGTTATCGCCGGCAGTACCTATTCGGCCTACACCTACGGCTGGACCGAACTGCACGTTCACGACGGTGTTACTCAGTACGATGTAAAGTTGTTCAGCAACAACCAGCCGACGACCCTGCATCTGAACGCCAGCGGTGCCACCGTAACGCCAACGCCACCCGCCGGGCCGGGTGCTCCGGTATCGGGTACGGCAACGGCTCCTGTATCAGGCACGGCAACCCCACCTAAACCGGCTGGTCCGGCATCGGGCACCGCCACGGCTCCCGGCTCCGGCACGGCGACGCCCCCTGCTTCGGGCACGGCCGTACCGCCAAAACCACCCAAGCCAGCTGGTCCCGCATCGACGGCTCCCGGCTCAATGACCGCAACGCCCCCCGCTCCGGCTAGCCGCTCATTTATCCTGGATGGTAGCAAAGTGCCGTCAGCCATCAGCGCCTACCTGCAAACCAATTTTAGCGGGTACAACTTCCTGGCGGCCGAGCAGCGTACACCCCCTACCGGTACTGCCAGCGAATACACAGTCGACATTGCCGTAGGTAAGCAATTGTACAAGCTGCGATTCACGGCAACCGGCGAATTACTAATGGCGGAAGCCCGCAATTAGCAGTAAGCACCGATTAATTGGTCGTCAACCGAGGGGGTATTCGTTATACGGGTATCCCCTCATTCGTTGGCAGCTGAAGCTCCGCCCTGAACTGCCCATCGTGCCCCGATACGCTGAGTTTGCCGCCCATCAGCCGGACGACCTGATGGCTGATCCAAAGACCCAGTCCGTAGCCGTCATGGTGCGGATCGGCCTGATAAAATTCGCAGCTAAGGCGGTCAGGATCGGGTAATGGGGCCGTCGTCTGATTCACCAGCAACCAGCTGGTTACGGCTGATTGCTGGGTCAACGACAGGTCAAGCTGTGTGCCGGGCGTCGCATATTTAACGGCGTTCTCGAGCAGGTTGAGCAATACGTTGGTCAGCTTGTCGCTGTCGGCCCATACGCGCAGCTGATCGGCGACCGGATCAAGCTCTATAGACAGGTATAGATTCCGCTCGTTGACAGACCGCTGATACCGCTCCGCCAGTCGAAGCGTTAGTTCATCCAGGTCGACAGCCTCCAGACGCAGTTGCAGGGTACCGGCCCGCAGCTGACTCATGGCCAGCAGGTCGTCGACCAAACGGCTCAGACGGCGCAATTCGCTCAGTTGGTTGTGGAGAAACTGACGTTCGCGGTCATTGATGGTGCCACGCTGCGCCACTTCAATCTCCGTTCGGAGGATACTCAGGGGCGTTCGAAGCTCGTGGGAAGCAGCGGCAAAAAAGGATTGTTGCGTGTCGACAGCCTGCCCGATTCGGGTAAGCATCTGATTGATCGTTTCAGCCAGTTCCTGCAACTCGTCGCCCGAATCCGGGATTGGAATAGGGGTTGTCTGTCCGGCCTGACTAACCGTTTTAGCCGAAGCGATGATTGCCCGCAGCGGCCGCAACAGCCAGCCGCTCAACCACCAGGCACTAAGCCCCGACACCACGACGCTCGCCATCAACGTGAGCAGTAACAACACACCCATTCCCCGCAATTCACGATTCAGGGGCCGACTGCTATGGCCAACCACAGTGGTGAGGGTACCAGCTCCATCATTCGTAGACCGTACCGAGCGCACCAGCCGGAACGTATCGATGTCGACAACAACGTTCTGACGGAGTATCGTTGAATCGGCAGGAAAGTGGGGCGAGCGGTACAGCTCTTTACGATACGAGCCGCTGCTGAACCACTGCGCCATTACTTCACCCCGGTCAGGCAGGGGAATGACCAGTGGGTACACCGACGTTCGTTCGGCGAGACGAGCTGCCCGGTCGGCAAGGGTACGGTTGTCCTGCGCAACCAGCACCAGCCGAACCCGACTAAACAAATAACCGGCGGCCCCGGCAAAACCCAGTAGAAACGTAGCGCCGAAAACCAATCCAATCTTCAAGCGGATGCTCCGGGCTGGATGGCTCCGGGCTGGATGCCGTACAGTCATAGCCAATGCAGAATAAAACGGGTTACGGCGTACCGATTGCGCCCCGCAGTCGATACCCCACGCCGACTACGGTTTCGAGCAGTGGCGAACTAAAGCCCTTATCGATTTTTTTACGAAGCTGGTGTACGTGTACTTCTACGACGTTGCTCCCCCTGTCAAAATCGGAATCCCAGACTTTTTCGGTAAGCTGCGCTTTCGACAATACCCGCCCCGGCTGCCGCATAAACTGCTCCAGCAACTGAAACTCGCGGGGAGTCAGGGCGATTGTTTTCCCATCCCGATTTACTTCGCGGGTGGCGAGGTCCATCGTCAGATCGGCCACCCGCCACACCGGCAACCGGCTTCCAGCCTGCCCCCGCTGCACCGTCCGGATTCGGGCCAGCAGCTCGTCCAGTTCAAACGGTTTCCGCAGATAATCGACGGCACCCAGATCCAGCCCCCGAACCACGTGCTGTGACTGGTTGAGCGCGCTCAGAATCATCACCGGTGTGTCGACGGTAAAGTCGCGCAGGTTTCGCAACAAGTCGAACCCCGTCGTACCGGGCAGCATCAGATCAAGCAGTATCAGATCGTACGTACCCATAGCGGCCTGTTCCAGCCCTGCTGCTCCGGACAGTGCCACATCGACGGCGTATCCCGCCTGATTTAATCCTTTCTGCAGGTGGACAGCCAGTTTTTCTTCGTCGTCAATTAATAGGATTCGCATTTATAGCGCGTACGTTTGTTTGTTGATAATCAGCGCAGTGGGATGAATTAGCTTCCGCCCCGTTTTGTTCATAAACCCTGGCTCAGTTCGTTCGTAGCCTACTACACCCAGCCGCTCTACCCCCATCAGCAACGCCTGTACCGATTCGCCCTGGTGCGGCTTAAGTTCAATCACGTGTCGGTCGGTCAGCAGGGCAGACAGCCGACCGGCCTCATCGCGTAGTTCGCCCATCAGCGCACTTTCTTCCTTTATCAGCTTACCCTTTGTAGGCGCGGGCGGGGGCAGGTTTGATACCGATAATTCAGTTTTCGTAGTCGGTAGCCACACACTCATCAGGTGAAATTCTGGTTCCGTAGCCTCAACGTGTAACGGCTGTGGTCGTTCGGTAGCCGTTACGCTAACGGTCTTTCCGACTGGAGTTTGTTTCAGTACTTGTGCCGCCGTGTGGGGCGGAAAGCGCAGCCAAACTGTCCCGGCGCTTGTTCGCAGTTGAAACCCGTCGTAGTCGCCAATCCGATTAGCGTGAAACCCTAAAACCCGCCCCGACAGCGTTTGTACAGGCTGTGCGGCCAATCTGTAAGTCTGAACCAGGCTTAGCAGCAGACACAGATAACACAGAGATCGCTTCATGGATATGACAAAGTAGAAAGCGTGTATGAAGAAGTGGTTAAGTCTGCCTTAAGCTTTCTTAATGCTGACCCGTCAATATGCCTGACAGCCGAATCAGCGAGATATAGCTGATCGTCGCCAGCTAGTTGTACTGCGACTGAACTGCGTGGACAACACAGCAAATACAGAAATTGGTCAGGTAGCGCCAGATTGGTGCATACGTATGGCGTAGATTTCGCCTTAACTGCTGCTTGGGTATGGTGTCTGTACTCACTGTACAGCATCGGTTGAACGGGGCGTTCAATAAATTGCTGGTTGTCCAACGCTAAAGGCAAGCTGTACTGGACCAATTGAAAAAGCAAAAGGCACTGATGCACAGTGCCTTCACTAATTTGTAGACTTCCTTTGCAGGGGGATAAGTACCAGGAGCGGGCACAAAACATCGTATTTATATTACTGATTTTCAGCATTTTATCAAACGCCAAGTAACAAATAAGTACCATTTTATACATTGACGCTTATTTTTCACATTCGCTCGACTGTTAGTTGTATTGGCAGCGATACTTTTAAACTTAACTCGTTATCATTTGAAAGCTTCTTTACTGCCTCGTAGCCTAAGCTTGGCCAGCGTACTTGTCTTATCGTTTCTCTTCACTCATTGCAAACAGCCCGAGGTTTCACTGCCGCAGTCGAATCTGCCAACCTATGGCACTGGGCAATCCCGACGGAGCCATCACGGCCACTAGCAGCCCGTCAGCTTACCTGATCAACCGTAGCACCTACGCGCTAGACGACGGGCATTACCAACTGGTGTAGCTGGCACCTGAGCAGCGCCTGGAAGGGATCGGCCACTCATTACGCGGGTAACTTCATCCCGGATCAGACGCTGACCTCGAGCTGATACCAAGTCAGACATTCTGATTACATGAATACCAGCTTCGATCGGGCCACCTCTGCCCCTCAGATGATCGCGACAGTACGGCCGCCGAGAACCAGACGACGTTCATCCTGACCAATATCGTACCGCAGGCCCCTACATATAACCGGCAGAGTTGGCGACTGCTGGAAGAATACGCCCGTAAGCTAGTCGACCAAAGCAACGAGTTATACATCATCGCGGGTACAGCTGGAACGGGCGGGGAAGGTAATAACGGAACAGCTAATAGCATTGCAGCGGGTAAGGTGCGCGTACCGGCTACGCTTTGGAAGGTGATCGTTGTCTTCCCGGTAGGATCGGACGATGTGAACCGGATCAATGCCCAGACGCGGGTCATTGCCGTCTGAATGCCGAATACCAACGCCGTCGGGGCACAGTCATGGGGTAACTACCGGGTGAGCGTCGATGAGATCGAGCAGCAGACGGGCTATGACCTGCTGTCGAACGTACCACAGAGTGTGCAGCGGACGATTGAAGCGAACGTTGATCGACTGGCGTTATAAGGCGCTCAAAAACGCTTCATTCATAAGCAAATACAATCACGCTTTGCTGTCTCCCGTAGAAGCGTTTTTTAAGACGAAGATCCTGCAGGTAAGTGTTCGTAGCAATTAGAGTCCCTCATTGCTCTGTCTTAAGGCAGTATGGGTGCTTTAGCATCTCATCGGGATAAAATAGTGCACTGTAATAACACGATGCTTCTAAATTAAGTACTTTCTGGTAAGCTATTCTGATTGCAAACTTTAGCAGGGATTTATTAGAGCCGCGTTAATGCTTTTTGACGTGTTTTATGATTGTGTTGACGAGCAAATATTCATAGTTGATATAGGGCGTTTATTTCCATGTCCGTCAGTACACGGGTATAAATTCTTATCTCGTCCAAGGTACTATTGAAAAAGGATTGCGCTTTGTCAGAGAAGCTACCAATTGTTAAATCTGTTGTTGAGCTGACTTTCTGACATACATGATCTAATCTAAGAGGGGTCAAAAAGTGTTATCGATTGAGTGCCGCAATAGTGAATCAAGAAACTGCGATTAATAACTGAGTACGTGAATATTTAAAACATAATGGAGTGACTAGAAAGTCACTCCATTACTAAATTGGCTACTACTTCTATACAATCAGACTACACATCTCTGGCTAAACCGAATCAATTTGCTTTCAACACTCGTACGACTTTGGTCTGATTAGGACTACTTACCTGTAATAGATAAATTCCAGCCGATTTACTCAACTGCAACTTCACCCGTTCAATTGCCGCTGACTGTTCAACATACTTTTCACTAACTAATTGGCCTTGAAGATTACTTAACCGAAACTGAAGAGATTGTTGTTCCGCACCGCTTACTTCCACGTCAACCGTTTCCCCAGATACAGGGCTACCCATAATCGTTACATGCATCCCCGTCAGAAGCTCGGACGTGGCCAATCTGGCCCGTCCACAGGCAACTTTTAAATCCCAAGTTAGGGTAGTAACAAACCCACTCTGACGCGCCTGTAATAAGAATGGTTGAACATCGTTTGCTGTTCTTGATCCTTCATCCACAAATTGACTTGGATTCGTTGTCCAGTCTGTAATTCCAGGAACAGCTCTATACTCAATTGGTGATCCATCCCCCCCATTCGTATTGAATTTAAAAGCACCGGTAGAACAGTTATAGGTAGGTGCGACAAGCGTCAGGTTTCCTCCTGGTGTAACCGGACAGACCGATCGGATGCTCCAAACATAGCTTACAGTAACCCCATTTTGGGTAGCTTGTAAAGTGATCGGTGGCGCATCAGCTGCCATGCGCAGTTCAGTGTCGACAAATTGATTAGGATCAGTCGTAACACCCGTTATCCCAATGGCAAAGAATGTAATTGGTGATCCATCCCCCCCATTCGTATTGAATTTAAAAGCACCGGTAGAACAGTTATAGGTAGGTGCGATAAGCTGGAGCTGAGTTACACCAACTGGACAGGGGTTTACGGTCAGAGTGACGTTTGCCGAAACACTAGATACGCCATTAGTAGCTGTGACACTTATAACATAGTCTGTGCTGACGCTAACAGCTGGAGCATTTTGCGTAAAGGTAGTTAGACTAGCTCCATTACCTGAAAAGCCAACGGGGATGCTACTCCAGCTATAGTTAGTAGCCGTAAAACTGGAAGGCGTTGCTGATAAGCTGACTGGTAAACCCGCACAAACAGAAGTTGGCGATGCAGGACTGATACTTATAGAGGGGATTTCTAGAATACTTATTAGCTTTTTTAATAACTCCACATCGACTGTTGATAGAAGTCCGTCACTATTTAGATCCCCTGGATCACCCAATCCATTTGTAAATTGATTTAATTTTTTCAATAAGGCTGTAACATCTTTCGCATCGACAGTACCGTCTAGGTTCACATCACCCATGCAACCAACAGTCGGCTTGACAAAAAGGGCTTTATCTTCTTTTTGTCCTTGATTTAGCATTCCACTAAAACTCACTGAAGACTCTTTACTTCCGAATCCTGCGAAAGCAAATTCTCCTTTACCAGAAAGTGTAATTTTATACATTCCAGGAATTGCTTGTGGGATCAAAAACTGTTCTGTCTTCCCATCACCTGGATAAAAGGCAAGAGGAATCTCTCTAAAAGACCCAACTCCTTGAATATAGCCTAAACGGCGACCTAGCGGATCTGTAACGATAAAATCTACGGGATCTAAATAGCCTTGGATCCATTGTTTAGTAGCTAATAATAATGATTGACCCTTCATGGCATAATTTAACAATTCCGGAGAAAGAGTTGGAACTTCAAAAAGAGGAATACCTGAAATCGAAATATTGAAGGATTCAAAAAAATTGGGAATGAATCCTTGACCTCCGTTATGACCCGCCTGTTCAGCAGCCCACTCCACAAGGCCTACACAAGTAAAAGTGCCTTTATTCCCTTTTTGTATTGGGGGTAAAAGTGTTGCTTGAAGTCCAAACGGGAAACTAAAATCTATATATCCATAAGAAGGCGGATTTACTCTTTCAATCGCTGAACTCATTTTCTTTGCAAGCTCTTCATCAACAGGTATTTCATCAAAATCTCTCAATTTCGAGACTGAAGTTTTTGAATCATGTTCGAAAGTTGCTCGTGTAAATTGATACTGTTTTCCATCAATTGCACTGATACTAACTTGCTCTTTACCGTCTTTTGATAAGTAAATGCCAGGGTCATAAGGTGGATGAGACTCATAGACTTTCCCTGCGTAAAGGAATCCAATATGATCAAAACCAGGAATGTCGTCATTAATAAGGCCCCAACTACCTTCTTTGCCATTTTCGTTATTTTCTCGAAATAGAATAGAAGGTCCAACGGGTACAAAGGACAAGTTATCGATTGCGTAGCCTGCTGGTTCATCGGCTACGACATTCATGGTGAAATAAGCAATGTCTCCCCCCTCTACGGTAATCTGTTCAATACCCAGTTTTGAATTAATCTTTTGGCCTAGCTTATTCCCATCAGAGTCAAACCATTCGATACGGGTACTGGTCAAGTTGTCAAAATAGCCAGCATCTAAGGTGAAGGATTTAACTACGGCTTGATCCTCTGTATTCGGTATGACAAAACGCCCAGTGATAGGTCCTTGGAAGCGGGGACTTCCCGAAAGAACTGGACTGGTAGGGTTGGACCCATCTGAGCTAATAAAGGTACCTCCTGTGAAGATGACACCGATATTTTTGTACTGGTTGGTAATCGTTGTTCCAACACTGTATTCACTAAAAGTAATTACTTGGGAGCTATTGGCAGCCAAAGCACGTGGTGTAGTTTCTAATTTGTTGTTAGGTTGTGGATTGGGTGATGTACTTTGAGCCAATGCACTAAATGAGGTTATCAGAAGAACCTGAGCGAAAAGGAATAAAAATTTTCTCATATGTACGTAAACAAAAAAGTATGATAAATTTTACATGAGATGCGATGACGAGTGAATTACTTGAATCTAACTTACGCTTAACGATTGTTACTGGTTAGTTCTACCTCTTTGAAGTAGAAGGCATAATAATCCCAGCCAAAACATTCGTTCAGTTTAAAAGCATTCCAAGAAAACAGAGAATTCACACGTAAAGGAGTTGACTACACTCCTACAGACTATTCAACGACCTAGAGCGGACGATAAGAAAGGAAGCTGCTTCTAGCAGAGATTGCTTTTTTCATAAAGGTAAGTTTATAGGTGTGAATAATAAACGCTTAAAAATGGAAGCCAAGATAACAATAACCGAGGCTATCAATTACTAAGGCTTCAATGAGTCATTGAATCAATACTATAGCTATATCTAATATTAACCAAAAATATTTTATTGACTTTATTAAACGTACTCAGATTTTTGATCAAAAACTGCTATAGTTCCGTGAATTAGTCCGTGAAGAAGGCAACTTCTTTCTTGCGGAAGAAACATCGAATTCGCTTTCGGTCAGCCTGTAAAAAATCAATTTGGTCCATCACACCCCTCTGAAGCGACTCT